>Ga0187892_10002906_pt1 | contig 32691 bp, 53 predicted proteins | sample MA1701073metaG_FD_139345 | JGI IMG/M metagenome (GOLD analysis project Ga0187892, IMG submission 139345) | Bio-ooze microbial communities from a basaltic lava cave in the Kipuka Kanohina Cave System on the Island of Hawaii, USA - MA170107-3 metaG ...
ACCTTGGCGCCCTCGCGGCTCTTGTCGCTCATTACAGCTCCTTGTCTGCGAAGATGAATGGATCAGGGTCTTCAGCGGTGAACGGGATCATGAAGATCCGCACCGTCATGTGGCCCTCGTGCAGCTTGGGCATCACGTGGATGGCCTTGAGCCGCCCGCGCATGTCCTCGGGGAGTCCGTCTCGGATGGCCCTCGCGAGCGTCCGTGCGTCCGTGTAGGCGAGCATTCCGTCCTCCTACTTGTTCTTCGAGGGATTACTCACTCCGCCCTGCATTTCGCGGGTCGGCGCCGCGTGCGGGGATCCGCCGCCCGGAGGGGCGCCCGGCTTACCCGCGCCAGGAGGACCGCCACCCGGCTTCTCTTCGCCCGGAGGCGCGCCGCCACCACCCGGGGGCGCCATCGGCATCTTGAGCGCCTTCGACGCGAGCATATCGGCTTGGTGCTGCATCATGTGCATGTACCAAGCCTGCTGGATCGGCATCGGCAGCGCCTTGAACTCTTCAGTCAGCGCGAGTCGACGATGCGTCAGAAAGTGAACCGCGTGGTCATCAACGATCGGGACGACCCGAACGGGCATCTGTACCGACAGTTGCTGCGCGGCCATCTCCTGCATCTCGGGGTCCTGAACGGCCGCGATCTGCTCGGCTGACTGGCGAGCCCACTCGAGGAACTCAGCGTTCTCCTTGTAGGCTTGCTTGGTATCTTCCTCGACGCCCGGGCGCATGTTCACCATGCCCAGGTCCTCGAGCATTTTGATCTTCTGCGCCTCGTCCATGAAGTCGAGCGCGCCGATTTGTCCCAATTGCATGTACATCTGGAGCTTCTCGGCCTGCGTGTGCGGCCGCGAGCTCCCGGCCTCCACTTCGACCTCGACGCCGTCGTCCCAGTCCGCCCCCATGAACTCCTGGAAGGTGAACCCGCCGATTGCGTCCTTGATCGCCATCACGCGCGGCGAGTGCGCGTTCTGTCGCCAGACCTCCATCGCCTTCTTGGCGATGTCCTGGTAGCCAATCTCGATGCCGCTGAACACGGTCGCCCAGCGGCCGAAGCCGCGCTCCTGGAGGGCTTGCACGGTGCCCACCGGCGTTCGGGTGCCCATCGACTTGCCCTTCACCGCGGCGAACGCGCCGGACAACTCCTCGAAGGACTGCCGGATGTCCTGGATGTACTTGACTAGAGTCTGCGGCGCCTCGGCCCCGGGCGTGCGCTTGGGCTCGAGCTGGCCGACCGGCGTGTACTCGATCTGCACGCCGATGTCGCCCGTGATGCGCGACGGGTTGCTGTTGGCCGGGATCATCCAAACCGGGTTGGCCATGCGACTGACGATCATCGTCATCAACGACTCGGCCTTGTTCAGCTGGTACTGCTTCGGCTGGAGGTCGTCCGCCGGAGTGTAGCCCCACGCGCGCCCGCCGATGGTGCCGAAGCGATAGTGCGTGATCGGGTAGAACTTGCGCCCTGCCCCAGCGCGCGTGCGCCACGGGTACGGCGTCTGGCGCTCCAGCAGCACCCCTCGCGAGGTCATCGCGATGTAGGCGCCCTTGGGGAACTTCTCGTGCATCTTGATGAACGCGCGCCAGACGATCGTCCGCTTGGCGGTCGGGTCGGCGCTGGCCGCGGCATAGGTCGTGATCCCGGGTGCGATCGCCGGGATGGCGTCCTGATGGATCAGCGAGATGTTATTCTCGCCGCCCGACACAAAGCCGCCCTCGACGTCGACGTCCCACCGCATCTTGATCTGCTCTTGTGTGTAGGACTGGCCGATGAGGATGAACGGCTGGTCCTCGATCTCTTCGATCGAGGGGTCCAGGAACACCTGGAACGGGCTCAGCGAGTCGAACCGGATCTCGCCCTTAGGGATCCAGTCGTACTGCGTCGACGACTCCACCAGCATGCCGCCGCACTTGGGGCACTGGGGATCGTTCGGGTCCAGCTGCTCAGCCTTGTAGATCGTCTGGCAGTCCACGCAGATCTCGCGCGGCACCGCCTCGAGGCCGGTCTCCTCGGAGTTGTCCCACACGATCTCCTGAAAGGCGTTCCCGGTCAGCAGCAGCCAGTCGAGCATCTTGGCGCGCGCCCGGTCGAACTGCCCTTCCTTGAGGACGATCTTCAGCTGCGCGTCGGTAGAAGCAGCAGCAGCAACAGCGCGAGCGTCGTCCCGAGTAGGAATCCCCACATAACGGGGCTCATGCTGTGCGATTGCAGACTTAACTGTGTCCAGTGTGGAACGGAAGTAGTTGGTAACTGGAGTTGGTACACTGGGCGAAAGTCTCCGGTTCTTCCAACGCTTGCTATTTTGGTCGTACAACACCCATTGCTGGCCGAGGTGGAACAGGATGTTGCCGAACCAGTTTCGCTCCATCAGCCAGCGCCGATGAGAAAGCCGGCGTTGGATGTCCTGGACCACTTCCTGGTCAGTCTGCTTCGCCTGTTTCGCCGTCGCCATCAGGTTTGCTCTGATACTCCGCTGCCAGCTCGATCGACATCCCCGTCTCTTCTTCGCTGGGCGTGAGATATGTTTCCAACTGCTTCGGGTCCTCGGCGAACGGGTCGCGCTCGAACTCCGGCTTCATGCGCGGAGGAACGCGACCGGCGGTCAGGGCTACGAGACCCTTGAAGTCATCTTGCAGCCGGGCCAACTCCAACTCCGCGCGCTCGCGCCGATTCACCTCGGCAGACAGCTGCACGCGAAGTTGTGCGGCTTCGACTTGCAAGTTCAGGTATTCCAGTCTACCGATCCAAGGCATACCGCGCGGCCTCCTGAAGGATTTTAGGGTCGTCCCTAAACTTTCCGAGGCCCAAATTACACGCGTCACACAATAACCCGCGTACTCGCCCGGAACTATGACAGTAATCAACCACTAGACGACGTTTGTCAGGGGAAGTTTTGCAGATCGCGCAACGTCCGCCCTGCGTTTCTAGTAAAATGTCGTACTGTTCTTCCGTGAGGCCATAGACACGCTTCAAGGCTGCGCGCCATTGCCAGTACGACGCCCGCGCCCGGTTACGAAGCTTCCATTCTGCGTTTTGCGCAGCAGCGGCGCGGGGGTTCTTGTAACGTCCTAATCCTTTAGGGCTATACTCACCACGCGGACGCATCCTCGATCTCCTCCCCGGGGCCGAACGGCTGCCCCCAGTACTCGTTGAGGACCTCGTCATCGAGGCCCGGCGTCAGGATCGACTGGCGCCCTTTCATCTTCGGAAGCGTGCTGCGATGCGCTATCCAGTGTTGCCGCGAGTGCTCGTCGAGGTGCTCCGGGATCTCGAAGGCGTCCCGGATCTCGTCGAGGTCGACCGCGACGACCTTGGTCGGGAGGACGCTGAACGCGTACCCCGCGGCGTCGATCGCGTGGAAGTGCTGCTTCCCGACGATCTTGAGGTTCTTCGCTGAGCCGGTGTAGTCGAAGACAGCTTGGCCCTTGACGCGATACTCGGGGCCTTGACGAAGCAGGTTCGCGCACTCGGTGGACACGACGAGGCCGCGCCGGTGTGCGGCCGCGAAGAGCCCGACGCGCGCCCACTCGTCGCCATCAGACGGCGCCACGGGAAGGCCAGCAGCGATATACAGCTGCGCAACCGACACAATGCCTGTCTTGCGAGATAGGCTAGTGCTGGACCAGGCACTCCGATCCATGACCCTACCGCGGAGAGGATGGCGTCCACAACGCTCCGAAATCGCCTCGGCATGCGCTTCGGCCTCGCGGCCTTCCTGCCAGTACTCCTGGTAGATGTACGGCGCGTTCGGCACGACGCCCTTGTACTCGACCTTGTCCGGGTTGACGGCGACCCACACCGCGCACGTCACGCCAGTTGATCGCGCGGGGTCCACACCCATGAAGCGCGGCCAATGCGCCGGCGGCTCGAAGTGTTGGACGATCCGCAAGTCCGGGATCAACCGCGTCGTGCCAGCCGCCATCGTCGCGTAGACGTAGCGCTGCTGGATCTCCGCCGGCATCGAGAGTAGCTGCGCCCGCGCGCCTTCGTCCAAGTGCGGGTTGTCTAGCGAGGACCCACGCAGCAAACGGCGTGTGGCACCGGCCGTCGGCCGGCCGTGCGGCTTCTCGTACGTCAAGAAGCGCTTGCGAAGCCAGTTGTCGCCCTCGTCGTTGGCGATCGAGAGCACGTGGCGCTCGGTCGGCGGCACGGCGTTCAACCGGCAACGCAAGAGCAAGATCTGATACGTCGAGAAGTCGATTTCCTCGGCTTGGTCGATCGCGATCAGCGAGTACTCGAGGTTCTTGATCTTGTCAAGTTTTCCTGGCTCGAGGTTCGCGAACGTGATCTCAGACCCGTTCGTCAAGCGGCAGTGGTTCGTCCCTTCGCGGTAGTCCCACCGCTTCGGGAGCAGGAAGACCTCACGGAGGCCCTTCGCCTCGATGAGCTCGTAGAACTGCCGCTTGGTCGAGTCGATCAACTCGCGGAACGTCAGCCGCGCGACCAGGACGTTGGCGCCCGGGAAGCGCACGGCATGGCGGAACACGGCGGCGCACAGCGCGTACGTCTTGCCGGCGCCCATGCCCGTGACCGCGGCGACCTCGTACTCCCTGGCAAGGATCAAGTCCGCCTGCAGCTTCGAGTACTCCTTGCCGAGGAGGTGAGCCAGGCTCAGCTTCTCGGTGAGGTCCATGGCTAGTAGAGCGCCATGCCCCCGGTGCGGCCGCCGCGGCGCATGCGGTCCTCGACGCCCTGGGAGATCGTGGTGCTCCGCGGGCCGCCGCTGATGAGCGGGGAAGCCTTGGTGCCCGGGAGGGGCTCGAGAGGCGCGGTCTGATAGGGCTGCGCGGCCGGCGAACTCGGGAGCCCGATCAGGCGCGGGGCCTTGGGCTGGCCTTGGAGGGCGCGGATGCCCGCACTGAGGCCAGCGGCGCCAATCGAACCGGCGGCCCCAAGGCCCATCTTCCAAAGATCCCGCTTGAAGCGCTCGTCTTCCATCAGGCCGCGCTCACCCCCAGAGGAACCGGTGGGCTGCCCGATCGTTGGCCCCGGCGTGTCCATACCAGGGGTAGTGGAGTACGCGAGGGTCCCCGGGTCGCGGAGACGATCGCTCAAGGAGACAGAAGGCGCACCAACGCCCATACCACCCTGCGCGGGCGCATAAGCCTGCTGCATCTCGTCGTCCGCAGTCCAGGAAGACGGGAACTCGGACCAGTCGAATCCGGGGGCCGAAGCGCGAGGGGCTTCGAAGCCGCCGAACGCAGGACCTTCGCCGCCACCGAAAATCTGACTCCAGTCAGCGGTAACTGGCTGATAGTCAAGGGAAATCAGGCCTGCGTCGTACACTAGACGGTCCCCCTTTGCCGCTGGCGCGCGGCCATCTGCTGCTGGTTACCCCCAGCCGGTCCACCAAAGTCGCGTCCTAGGCCAAATCCGGGCCGCACAGGGCCTCCAAACGGGGCACCCGCGGCGCCCCCTTCGCTTACCCGCATGCCGCCCTGGCGCTTGCCTGCTTCCGCGGCCTCTTGGGCGTTCTCGACCTCGGGCTTCGGGGTGCCGGATGCGCCGGTGACGAGGTTCAACGGGAGGCGCTTGCCTGCAGCGGTTCCCTCAGGAATGGGGACGGCTTCTCCTCCCGACACGACTTCTCCTCCCGGCGCTGTCCCTGTTCCAAAGCCCCAGCCTTGGAAATGAGGGCTGAGATTCTGTACGCCAAGGAGGTCCGCCAAGCCCTTCTCGTAATTGCCAGGCTGTAGGCCGGTTAGGGCTTGGTTCGCCTCAGACGACCAGGCACGCGGGTTGGTAGCCGACCCGAAGAACCAAGGGGACGGGATGGCTTGGTAGCTGTCTTCCACATCGCCAAAGGGCGGCGGCGTAAGAGGGAAGGCGGCCTCGGCTTGGCCTCGCGACCACTCCGGGTTAGCCGCCATCAGTTCGTCGACCACCCTGAAGGCACGGGCGTCCGCGTAGTTCTCAGTGAGGTACGGGGCGTACTTGACATTCTTGGAGAGCGGGTTTATATCGTCTATGTTGACGCTCGGGTCCCCCTCCGGGTTGGTGCGCGTGTCCCCCGGCGGTCGGAGCCAGCTGTAATCGGCACCAAAGGCCACTGCGGCAGATCTGGGATCCGCGTATGGATTAGCCGAAATGTCCATTCCACCCCTTGCCATGATGTCAGCCGCACGAAGAAGGCCGACATCGTAGGCAGACATTTGGGGCTTAAGGCGCTCCATGATAGCAGGGCCTTCTGGGAAGCCTTGGGCGTACTCAGCAGGACCGGACCGACTGCTGGTGACGCCCCGCTTAAGGAAATCCTCCATGCCGCTGGCTTGGAAACGGCTTTGGATCGCCTGTAACTCCCCAAGAACGCGCTGGGCTTCCTCAGGCGAGGCGTTGTTCAGCTGACGGAGCAGACCAGGGGCTCGGTTCCAATCGGCAATGCTACCCTCGATCCCACCGGTCAGCTGCCCCAACTTCTTTTGGGTCTTTTCGGCCGCTTCCGCCTTGCCCAACTGATAGTCGAGTAACTGGGACATGTACATGGCGGTGATAGGAAGCGTAACGGCGAGTGTCGGAGCAGACGCGCTTAAGCTAGCGCCCGCGCCCGCTAGACCACCACCCGCAGCCGCACCGGCTCCCAAACCAAGTGCGCCCGCCGCAGCAGCCGCAGCCGGCGGGGCAGCTAATTGGGTGGCGGCATCGATGATCATTCCAGTCTTAGGATCAACTCCCAAGCCCTTGGCAATCAGCCCAGGAGCCATCCCAAGGAGGGCGCCAATGCCAGAAGCACCAAAGGACTGTAGGCCGGCCGATAGGCCGCCAGAGGCGCCGGTAGCGGCACCAGCGCCCGTTGGGGCCGCCCAAGCACTGTACGCGGCCTTCGCTGCATCGGGCCCCAATCGCGCCAACACCTTGTTTAAGTCCTCGAGGTCGAGTTTGCTCTTGGTCTTCCTCGGGGCATTCAAGCTGGAGGTGCCGGAGGATCGCTGGGGGGCGCCTCCGGGCTGGACGGCGAGTCCTCCACCGGGTTGAGGAGTGGGGCTTCCGCCGTAGGATCTAAGGGTGGGGCTTGTGGCCATTCCGCTAAGTCATCCTTGAAGTCGAAGGACTGGTCGTGCTTGCCGACCTTGCCTTCGGTCTGTTCGGTGATGGCGCCGAGCTTGACGGCGATCTCGGCGATCGCTCGAGTCGCTTCGATCTTCTCGCGCGTCTTGCTCGCGCGGCCGATCACGATCGAGTTCAGTTCGGCCAGCCCATCCGCGAGTCCGTTGCGCACAGCCTGCTTGAGGCTATCAACGCGGGCAACGGTCGCTTTCGCATTTTTGCGGAGGGCCTGGTCGACTTTCTGCTGCCAGCGGTCGGTCTCGTACCAGCGCCGTACGGTGACGGCGTGGACGCCCAACTCCTGGCTGATCGAGCGGAACGAGCGGCGCTTCCCCCCAGCCTCGGCGGCCAGGTAGAGTTCAAAGGCCTTGATCCGCTCCTCGTCTTTCGGCGTCACCGCCGGCGTCCGCGTCGGAGGCGGAGGAAGTACGTATCGAGTCACTGTCAACCTCCTGACAGTCCCAAGCGGCCCGCCAAGTTGAGTGGGCACCTGTTCGGTCTTGTGAGGGCCGGAGGGGGGCGGGGGATCTCCAGGCGGGCTCAACCGGTAGGGGCGGGCCACAAGGGAAGCACACTAGGGGTAGTGCACTCTATTAAGGGGCCGAGGAGCGCGCAAGACTCGGTGGTTGGAAGAAAGGGTGTATCTGGCCTTGGAAGGCCGTATTCGAAAATTGCCCTCACGGCCGGTGCCGTCTAAAAGGTAGACTTCATTGACGTTTTTGCGCTTTTTGCCTGTTCGTGTCGCGTAACCCCGCGTAATCAAAGCCCTTTCGCCCCCCAGGTTCCCCCCGGACCGGGAGCGGCAGCGGGAGGTCCGGGGGTGAAACGGCCTTGTGGGGCGCGGAGTTAAGGGCGATTTTTGGGTCATTTTTATATTCCACGCACGCTATGTAAAAATTACATACCCCCCGGGCGCTCTTAGTATAGTCATCCCCATCGAACCATCCCCATTCATTTTCACGTATTTCGGTACTTTCACCAACCGGTGAAAGCGAGCATTCCCGCGCACGGGTGACTAGTGGCTGGCGCCGCGGGGCTTGTCGCCCCGCGCTTGGATAGGCACATTCCTTAAGGCGCGAGAGTTGCGCTCTCGGCGCGCTGGCGCGCGCCTGCCGCGGGGCAGAGAAACCCCCACCCTCCCCCCTTCCCCCCTCCCGCCCCGAGGCGGGGCAGGAGGGGGAAGCCGCAGAAGCAGCGTGCAAGGTTGCGCAGCGCAAAATTGTTAGCAAGGTTAGGTACTTAGCGCAAATCGGCCCGAGGGGGCCCCATTGAACACTGTGCGGAACTAACACGCCGGGGGGCCCCGTTGCAAAACGGGGGCGGTCAATGTGGGCACCAGGGGGTTTGGCACAGGAATTGCACGCATGCAAGACGCGTGCCAACGCGCGTGCGTGTGAATGTGATCACATTCACAATTGGCGCTAGCGTGCGCGGGTGGGCAAAGTGCCTGGGGCAAAATGCCCGAGTGACAGGGATTGTCACACCCACGAAATGTCGTGGGGTTGAGTGCAACGGTTGCGCGGTGTCTCCTTTATGCCACACTCGCGCGCAAGAAGCGTGCCAAGTCAACCGGTTGCCGCGCGAATATAAAGGTCCGCGGCGCGTCAAACCACTCAACAGTTGGCGACTAAAAATAGTTTGCGATGACTTCACACCGCGTCAAGTGAGCATTATCACGCACTTAGCGCTGACGCGTGGCGTTATTTTGGCGCCGCGACGCCATAGGGTGCGGGGCGCGGGTTGATGGCGCCCCCGGAAAGCGAGAAACCAACGATGCCGTTTACCAACCTGGTCCGAGCCTACTGTGCCAAGTGTCTCCGAGCCACGTTCCACTTCTGGACCCCAGCTGGGTTCATCTGTGGTCCCTGCAGCCGACACGAGGCGCGAGTCAGATCGTGACGCGAAAGGACGTCAACGCCCTTGCGGTGGCGCTCAACGGTATCAAACCGGAACACAGGGCGGACACGCACCAATGGGAAGACGCCGTTAACGCGATCGCCGACGCGTGCGCAAGATCCAATGCCCGCTTTAACCGGGAGTGGTTTCTTGCCGCGTGCGGCGTGGCCCCTAACCCGGACGCCTAACGCCGCGTCACACTCACACAAGGGGCCGCACCTGGGGGCCGCGCATCCTACACGCGGAGATAGGACAATCAATCATGTGGACCGAAAAGCATTTCTGGGGCAACGTCGAGTACCCGTCCAACGAGGCAGCCAAGGCGGCGCGGGACGCCGAAGCGCGGCGGCTTACGGCCGACGGGCACCAAGTGCGCCGGACCGTCCTGCGCGACCAGTTGCGCCCCTACTCCGGGTTTGGGCAGCCGGACGGGCGCATTGGCCACGTTTACATCGTGCGGGTCAGTCCCCTGCGGCGCAAGCCTATCGTGTTGCCTGACATCGGCGACCTAACACTCCCGGACGGGGTTCGCGTGACCGCGGACACGACGCGCCATGACTAGCCTACAGGAGAAGCGACTCCTAGCGCGCCTAGAACGCCCAGCGCCCGCCGATCGAGAGTGCATCCCAAGCCTACTCGTGGCCCTCGTCATGGCCCGCGCAGCGCGGAGACAAGCATGACGCGCACCTTAAAACACGTGGTGGACCGTATTATGCTCGACGGCGAGTTCGGCCATGCCTATGGCGCGTGGGGCCGATCGGGCACGGGCACTGAGGCCGTGCAGGACCGCAAGATCGGACAGGCGGTGTTGAAGCGTAAGAAGGCCCCCAAACGGGGAAGAAAGGGTTAACTACCGATGAGCGCAAAGACTCTCCGAGCAATGGCCGTCGCCGTTCAGGCTGGCGTCCCCGTGGTCGCCATTGGCGGCCCTGGTACTGGGAAAACGTCCGGGATCAACGCCCTTGGGGACGCGCTCGGCCTGCCTACCGAAATTGTCATTGCGTCCCTGCGCGAGCCGGCCGACTTCGGGGGTCTCCCCGTGGTAACGCCCAACGGCGTCAAGCTGGCCCCGCCCGCGTGGGCCGTTCGTTTGCATGAAGCGGGCAAGGGCCTGCTATTCATCGACGAAATTAGCACGGCCGCGCCCGCCGTCCAAGCCGCGCTCCTACGCGTCATTCTCGACCGCGTAGTGGGCGACTTGGCACTCCCGCTGGGCGTCCGTATAATCGCGGCCATGAACCCGCCTGAGCAAGCGGCCGGTGGGTGGGAATTGTCTCCTCCGTTGGCTAACCGTCTCTGTCACCTACCATGGGCGGTCAACACGAGCGAATGGCTGGAAGGTATGATGCAAGGCTTTCCTGCCCCAACCTTCCCGCGCGTACCTACCGACTACACGGACGAATTGTGCAACGCGCGCGTCCTGATCGCGTCATTCATCCAGCACAACCAGACTGCGCTCTACCAGTTCCCGAAGAACGACTCCGACGCGGGCAAGCCGTGGCCGTCGCCGCGCTCGTGGACCATGGCCGCGACGCTCAGCGCTGCATGCCAAGCCGCGCAAACGGGCCTAGAGCTAGAGATTCCCCTGATCGCCGGGTGCGTGGGCGACGGGTACGCGCTTGAGTTCACCAACTGGCGCGACGCCCTTGACCTGCCGAACCCCGAAGCACTCTTGAAGGACCCCAAGTCGTTCGTCTGCCCGGAGCGCGGCGATAAGACTTACGCGGTACTCGCGTCGGTAGCGAGCGCGGCAGTCAATAACATGAATAAGACGCGTTTTCTCGCGGCGTGGCACATTTTCAAGGTGGCCGCTGACGCGGGGAAGAAAGACATGGGTGCGGCAGCTGTTCGTACGCTCGCCCAGGCGGCCGGGAAAGAAGGCTACATGTCCGATCCTGACGTCCGTAAGGCCATGACGGAAAACCTTAAGCCGTATATCGACATTCTGAAGCAAGCGAGACTGTTCTAAATGCCTAGGATACGATACGATTGCTCCCGTCAGACTTACTACGAAGTGTACCAAGAATACACGGTACGCTTCGAGCGGCGCCGCTACGACGCGTGCGCTAACGAGGTCCTGCGCCTAGACCCCACGGACTCGCTGTTTGACGCGACAACGCGCACGCTCAAGCGTGACCGTATCCGTATATGGGGGGGTGATCACCAGCCCCCGCGCCAAACCGTGTTATCGCCCGCCCAGGTCCGGGACGCGTTCATGACGAAAGGGAACGCCTCCGTCTCAGCCCGCAGGGCTCAGGCGCTGGAATTGCACGCCGCGGGCTATGTTGGCCCCGTGAAGCCGGGCGAAGCACGCGCGCTCAAGAACGTGTTTAACGACCTGGGCATGCCCGACCTTGTGCGCCGTGGATGGTATGGCCAGACCAAAACCATACGGACGCGCACTACGTCGCGGTATATGATGCGCGCGTGGCTGCGCCGGAACCCTGCAAACACGCCGCAAAATATACCCGTGCGCGAGTACAAAGCAAACGTGCTCCAATACTGCTACGTGTTCCGGTCCCCGTTGCCTGAGGTGCCGTTTACCAAATTCCTCAAGCTTGCGCGCATGTATCGCGGCGACAAGGGCGGCCTACGCGCGGCAGTAAAGGCCGTGCTCGCGAACCCGGACGCGCACAAAGAAATTGAGACGGTTGACGCAATCGACGTGTTAGCCGGTCTCACGGGAATGGATGGATGATTGTCACGCACCATTATCTGCCGTGGCCCTCAGGGTGGCAGGGCCGCCACATAGAGCCCGAAGTGCGCGCATGGTCGGACGAAGAAATGGCCGTTGCGGTACTCGCGGGCAATGATCCGCGAGATAACAGCGCGCTTACACGGCGCCAGCATTGTTATTGCCCGCGCATTGGTCGCGCGTACTGTAAAAAGTGTCTCGGAGCCGGTTGCTACTACAAAGGAAAGGACAAAACCACATGATCTTAGTACTAATCGGTGGTATGATAGGCTTCATATTCGGCGGCCCGGTGGGGATGTTCATCGGGTTTGGTACGGTTCTTGCCCTGATCCTCGTGTGCGACTGAGGGAGCTATGGCGCACGACACACTGCCCGAAATTATCCAAGCGGCGCGCATTCGCTGCGTCCAGGACCGCCCGTATCTAGCCGGGCTACTCTATCGCCTTGTCCCCGTCGCCAAGCCAGGTATTGGCACCCTGGCCGTCGATAAGTGGATGCGCCTGTACTTCGACCCCACGTGCCGGTGGACAGTGGAGCAGTATGCGACCGTTCTGTATCACGAGGCGGGTCACGTGCTCCGAGACCATGCGGGCCGCGAAGAGTCACTTGGAATCACGCCAGATCAGCATTTGCGTTGGAACACGGCGGCCGACGCGGAAATAAACGACGACTTGAACGCGGAAGGCGGCATGACATGGCCATTCCCGGTCGTCACACCGTCGGCGCTTGGACTACCGGACGGGCTGTTTGCTGAGGAATACTACGACAAGCTACCCAAACCACCGCCCGCGAAAGGCCCCAGCTCCGGGGCATGTGGCAGTGCAAGCGGCGCGCCGTTGCCATTCGAGGAGCCCGGCCCAAGTGGCAAGCCAGGCGCCGACGAGACGCGTGGCATCCTGCCCGCTGAACAGGATGCTATCCGCCACAAAGTCGCATCGGACGCGCGCGAGTATGAGCGCTCTGGTCGCGGCACGTTGCCCGCGCACATGAAAGCCTGGGTGAAAGTGATCCTCAACCCCAAAGTGGATTGGCGCAAAGTCCTACGCGCGTCCATGCGCTCCTGTCTGTCGTGGGTAGCTGGGATGCAGGACTACTCGTATCAGCGCCCCGGTCGGCGTCAGTCCGTACTGCCCGACGTCGTAATCCCAAGCATGCGCCAACCCGCACCGCTGGTCGCGACCGTCATTGACACGTCCGGTAGCGTGTCCGACGCAGCCCTGAGCGCGGCGCTAGGAGAAGTGGCGTCGGTACTCAAACAGTGCGGCCAAAAGGACGGAGTAACGGCCATTGTATGCGACGCGGCGGTAGACTTCGCTAAGCGCGTATATCGGGCCGACCAAATCCAAGTAAGCGGGCGCGGCGGTACGGATATGCGCGTCGGAATCAACCACGCGCTAAGCATGCGGCCAAAGCCGCACGTAATTATCGTGCTAACGGACGGAGACACGCCGTGGCCCGACACGCCCATACCAGGCGTGCGGCTGATTGCCTGCATCCTTGGTCAGGCGCGCGGGCTTGCGGGCGTACCGGAGTTTATCAAGGGGATACACGTTGACCTTAGCTGAAATGGAACGGGTTTGCAGAGCCTTCAAGTACCCAAACGAATCCGCTGCCGTGCTCATACTAGCGGGTCAATGGCCTTGCATTACGTGCGGAATGAACCCGTGCGCCGCGTCTAGCCTGTGCTGCGAGACGTGTACAGAGCTGCTTATGCAGCAGCGCCCAGCGACCTTGAAATTCTTTAGGGCCTACCGCGATGCTGCGCAACGGCCGCATTGGGTCACTCGCGTTATAAGTCAAGACGTTAGGCAACAAAATAGAGCCAGGAGAAAATAGACATGATCGGCCTTCGCGCCAAGGGCAAGGCGCGTAAGGATGCGAGCGGGTTTGTGGTGCGGACATGACGGACGAAGAGAAAGCATTGCACATTCTAGCGGGGTTACCACGACTAGAGCATTGCATAGGCATGACTTGTCTGCATTACGCGCGGAAAAGGATGGACGTCCCAGGCGGCCGGTATTGTGTCTGCTGCGCGTTTCGTGATTGCCTATCCATGAAGGGTGCCGTATATCGCTGCGACGGAGAGTTACTTAAATGAAACGCCGTCTTACACGGTACGCGCTCCCGTATGAGGAACGCGCCTTGAAGGAAACACTGGACGCGCTACGTATCTTAGAGGGACTAACCAAGTGTCCATGGTGCAACGGGACAGCAGTCTCTCACCCCTTGGCGCTGGATTGCGAGTCAGGAACGCGTCATTTTGCGGCGCGTTGTCATTGGTGCGTCGATGAACCCGTGCCGGGTTGGTACGGGCCCGACCGTGCCGAGTATTTTCGCGCAGTGGCGGACGCCAGACAGCGACGCTGGGGGCCACGACGTTGACGTGCCGCATGTGACGACGGAACGATCGCGCCAGGCCGTTACTACTGTGACGAATGGTGCGCGTATGCTGGCATGCTTGAACGCCAGGGCAGGACGCGCGAAGCTGCAAAAGACCACGTGAAGAAGCTACAGGAGTCTGCCCATGACCGCCGACGCATACGAGGAGATGCTCCCACGACTAAAGACGCAAGCCTTGAAGTTATTGAGGGCGAAGTTTCGGAACATCCCGCGCGACGTGCACGACGACGCAGTGCAAATGGCGTTGATTCAAGCGATGAATCGTCGGCAAACGCTGTTAAACGAGCGCGCGGCAAGCACATACGTAAACGAAAGCGCAAGGTTGAATCTACAAGGCTGGATACGAAAGCGGGATCGGGGGCAATTCGCCGACACGTCGGGACTCCCGGCGCCGCTCCCGAGCCGCGACGCGGGAAGCACTATCGTGGAAAAAATTGACCTCGAGCGCGCCATCATGCGCGCGCAGTGTTCCCCAGAGGTAAAGGAAGCCTTGGGGGAGCGTTTCTTGAGCGGCTGGACCCGTGAGGAATTGGCCCTAAAACTGCCGCCCACGAAGTCCCTCAAGGCGTGGAAAATGGTGTTGGAACGCGCCGAGGAAAGGGTGCGCACTCTCCTCGTGGAGATGGGATATGACGGACAGTGAGCGGGGCGCCGAAGCGCCCCGCACGCCAGAGGAACGCGCGTTGGGTATCTTGGCAGGGGAGCGCTGGTGCTGGGTATGTGGGCAGAGCGTGGCTACTGTGTCGACGCAACGGTACTCTGGATCTTGGGCGTGCCGCCATTGCGCGGAGCGAGCACCGATGCGCCTACTCCTCGATGCGTTGCGCAGGGGTGGGCCGCCAGAATGCGATAATACACCGCCCGAGACACCCCCACTTGCTTAAACGCGGTGTCGTAAAGCTCGCCATGCGTCTTGTGTGGCTCGGCGGCGCAAACGGCGTGAAGTCTTAGGGCTAGCGTCTTATCGCGGTCAAGGTCGGGGAACGTGAATAGTCCAGTACTCGTCTGCTGGCGCGCGGTGGTGGTCGTTTGCTCCATGAAACGCGACTCGAAAACGAGTTTCCGGTTTGGGGCTTCACCGTGCAGGAGCCAATAGCCGTCAACACGGCCCGTGATGTAACTGCTCCCGCGCGAGAGGCTCACCGGGTCGGGGCTCAAGCGGTCGTCTTGGTTCGTCTTGCGCGTATGGTGGACAAGCAACACCGTGCGCCCGGCAAAGATAGGCTCCATAGCGTCAAAGACCTTTTTCATGCTTGTCGAGTCATTCTCGTCTTCCTCATGGGACTCACGAAGGACGTCGATAATGACCACGGCGGGGTCCTCTTGTGATAGCACTGTTCTCCACCACGCGACGCCTTGAGCGCTCGTCACAAGGAGCGGTAATACCATGTCGTCTTGGTGAATCAGTCGCAAATTGGGGAGATTCAGGTCAACGCCGTGCTCGTCAAACTTGCGTAATCGTTCGGTCCAGGCAGCTTCCTTTGTGTCAAGCTGCACGTAGAGTACTTTCTGCGGCGTGGGCGTTGGGTGGCCTAGGACGGGCTCCCCGTTGGCGAGCGCGCTAGCGATCGTCCACGCGAGAAAGGATTTGCCCGCCTTGGGCGGGCCCATGAGGAGAAAATATGCCGGACGCGGGATCAAACCAGTGGATAACCAAGCAAGTTGCGGCCGAGGAACGCGGAGAAACTCCGCCGGGGAAACCGTCCGAACGACGTTGGCCATGGGACACTCCTTTGGATAGTGAGATTGATTCGCGAAGCTGCCAGCGTTGCGCTGGCCTACTGTCCAAAGGTGCCAAGGTTAAATCTGCGGGGGTGCTGATCGAGTACGATGGGACGAAATTGTCGTTTAATGTCACCTATTTGTGCGAGGAACACGGCGCGTTGGCGATACTGGCGGGCAACGGGGGAAGTTGGTATCCGCGAACGGTGCTGACTCCTGAGCAGCACAAGGGGTTGGGTGGTCTGTCAAAAGACACACAACGGGTAGTGTACACTAGACCCTGCCCTCCCTTGATGGCAGACGGCGGGGAGAATGACGGCCAGGGATAGTCAATCCCCGGCTCAGCAAGAGGCGCCGTCTGGACGGGAGGCGCGAACGATTTGAAGTTCGCCCCTCACTGTCGTTAAGGGGCCGAGACGCATGCTAGACTCGGGCGTGTAAATTTTTCCTATCGAGTCTTGGGGGCCGCTCGCCCCCTTAACACTATGCAAGCACAAAAGGAGCCACATGAAAGTCTATAGCCCGTCGCAAACGTCCACTTGGATGCGCTGCCCGGTGTTGCGGGCGCTGCGCCACGAGGGCTGGACTTCTAAGTACGTCGGGCGCCCGTTTTGGGCCGCCACCTTGGGGCAGGGGTTCGCGGCTGGAGTGGGAGTCTACAACAACCTTCGTAAGGATCGGGAGGCCCTGGGCCAGCCCGCGCCCGCGCGCACGTTGTCCGGGCGCGTCACCCTCGCCAACGCGGCCGCCGCCGTAGCCATCAGCGTGATCGACCAGCGCCTAAACGAGGCCGAACGCTTGGGCGTGGTCATCGACGCCGAGGGCGTGGATTATGTCAAGACCATTCACACGCGCGCGGCGAAAGCTGTGACGGCTTACGTCGTGAGCGATCCGCTGCCCGACACGTGGCGCATTGTTGCGGTCGAAGAGTCTCTTGGCCCTGAGGCCGGCAATGCGCGCCCGGATGCGGTCGTGCGCGACACCATGGGACTGGCGATCCTGGATTACAAGTCCAAGCTGACACTGAACGCGCAGTACCGCCAAAAGACCATCAACGAGTTCGCCAACGGCCACCAGTTCTTGCATTACGGTCACTTTGGCGCGCTCAAGTATCAAGAGCCCATCGATCGTTACTACATCGGCCTAGCAGTTTTCGAACCGCGGTGGGCATTCGACCTGCTCCCGTTTCCCCTGAACGCGGAGACGCAGAAGGTGTGGTTCCAGGGCGCATCCGTGGCGTGGGCGGCCATGGAAAAGGAAGACCTTGGCCTACAGGCGCCGTGGATGAGTGACCGCCACAGCGACCAGTACGGGCAATGCCCGATGTACAAGGCGTGTTTCGTCCATCACTTTGACGCGGCTCTCATGAAGCAGGATTACCTGCTCACCGAGCGCGTCCCGGAGGAGGTTCCGAATGAGGAAGCTGTTTAACGTAGCACTGGCGGTGATGCTGGTTCTCACGGCGGCGAGCCCGGCGTTCGCTGGTGGCGGCGGCCATGACGGCGGCGGGGGTAACGGCGGAGGGAATCACGGAGGCGGACACGACGGCCCGGAGAGCGCGCGGTTCTTGTATGTGGGCGTCATGACGGATGCGCCGTGCAGCAGCGATGGGGTGCTGCACTCGGGACAGTATGGCAGCTTGGACGGCCACGCAGCGCCGCAAGCGAACTAAGCAACGAAAGGGGCGGGGGTTGCCCCCCGCCCCGTCCAGTCACACCAGACTAACCCCGACGGGGGAGAAAGGCCAACAGGCCAAGGTGAAAGACATGCCGAAACGCGTAACGGTGCAGTTAAGCCTACCGGGGATCACGCCAAGTAGCCTGGCGCGGCAGCTGAAGAAACGCGGGATAAAGGGCGATATCGGAGACAACCTGGCTTGTCCGCTCGCTAACTATTTCGCCACGGACCCTAACGTAGAGGAAGTGGAAGTTGCCGCCAACGCGGTGGTGCTCACAGTGCGCGTCCCGCTGCCCCCGGTGGCCCGGAAGTTCGTTAGCGAGTTCGATCAGGGCAAGCACCCGGCTTTGGAGCGTTAGTCATGAGACAACGGTTCAACCTGGACCTCGCGAGCCTCGAACGGTTCGCCATGCTCCTGCACGGCAACTATGGCGTCGGCAAGACGTTCCTGCTGGGCGACATGCTCCGCCACGAGGCGCAAGCCGGTAAGGCGCGCTTCCTGAACGTCGCGGGCGAAGACGGCGCGCTCTCCATCGCCAACTTAGGGCTCGGGGAGATCGCTGAGACCGTTGACACGCTCGCCGACTTCAAGGCCGTCCTCGTGGACTATAAGAAGGATGGCGTTTACGCGCTCGCGGTGGACGGCGGCAAGTTCTTCGGCAAGCTGGTGATCCGCGCGGTGTGCGGCGACCGGCTCCCGAGCGTCGGCAAGGGCTCAGACGACTGGGCCAAGATTCATCGAGAGTTCGAGGACACGCTCGTAGCCCTGAAACAGGCGGCTCCCGTCGTCGTCATGGCGTCGTCCAGCGACCGGAGCATGGACCAGATCACGGGCGAAACGTCCCTCACCCCCGACTTCCCTGGAAGGCAGGCCGCCGGATCGGGGGGTCAATTCGACTTCGTGTTTCTGGTGAAGGCTCAAGCCCTTTCACCCACGAAGGTGCGGCGTTGGGTGGAGACGGCCCCCACGGCGAACACCGTGATCCGTCAGCGTTTGCCCAAGCCGCTGCCTCCGGTGATCGAGCTACCGGAGAACGGCGGCGGCTGGGCCATCATTCGAAAGGCCATGCAGGAGTGCTTGGCCAAGGGAGGCAAGTAAGGTGCTAACACCCGCCACGGTGTTCTACTTTCTCTTAGTGCTGGGGGGCTCTGGGAAAGCGGCGGTTGTCGTTGGTCCCTTCAGCCAAGAGAGTACCTGTAACGCGGTACGCGAAACAGCGGCAAAAAACCTTTCGTTCGCGGGGTATGTCTCTTCGACGTGCTGGAGCGCGCCGTTGGGAGTCCTAGGCCGTTAACTTCGTTAGCTGGGCAATTACGCCCGAGGAGTTTTAGCGCATGAGCGACCTGAACATCGAAGACCTGTACAACAAGATCACCAGTCCCGAGCAGTTGAAGGAGTCCTTTGACAAGATCACCGCGCGGACGGGTCGGTACACCTTCACGGCCACCCGCGTCGACCCCCGCAAGGGGGAGTCGGACGCCAAGTTCGAGCCCGTGCGTGACCGGGAGTACGCCAGTGTCTTCGGCAAGATGACCGAGACCATGCCCGACGGCACCACCAAGCGCCGGGGCTCCGTGGGCTTCGACGCGTCGTGGGAGCTGAAGCGCGACCAGCGCGGCGCCGCGGACAAGCTGAGCAAACTGTGGGGCCAGATCGCCACCGCGCTCGACATGAAGGACAAGAGCGTGGGCGAGATCATCAACGCGCTCAAGCAGTATCCCGTGAGCGTGTACGTCAACGAGTCGTTCAAGACGCCCGAGAAGTGGGCGACCGCGCGCAACCAGGAGGAGCGGGAGGCGTATCGGCGCTTGGGTTACGAGGCCCGCAACTTCGTGGAGTCGGTGTCGAAGATCACGGGCTAGCGGCGTGAGGAAACCAGACGTCTGCCGGGGCTGCCCGCTTTACGATGACGGGGAAGGCTTTGTGCCTGACGAAATCGTGGACCCAGCGGCCCCGGTAGACGTCTGGTTGCAGAACCCCGGCGCGACTGAGGAATTGAAAGCGCGCCCGGCCGTTGGGGCAACGGGCGAAGACCTAAACGAGAAGTTCTTGCCCGCGGCTGGTCTCGAGCGCGGCAAGAACGTCAACGTTCGGAACGTCCTGCGCTGCCGGATGCGCGTGAATGGAAAGAAAGTTAACGACCTTCCCACGGGGAAGACCTTGATAGCGGCGATGAAGCACTGTCGGGTACACGACGTCGAAACGAAGGCTACCCTCGCGGTCGCCGCGGGGGCGCTCGCCTGGAAGGCATTTGGCGGCCCTGGGACGATCAGCGACTGGAGGGGGTTTTTGAGACCGTAATGGCTAGGGATTTGGCACGGAAGCGGGAGCGCGACCGTGCGCGGTGGGCTAGTCTTACCCCTGAACAACGCGCGGCCAAGAACGCCCGCGTGCGTGCGCGGCACGCCGCGAACCCCGGCTACTGGCGCAAGCGCAAGTACGACCTTACTTCGGAAGCGTACGACGCGATGAAAGAGGCCCAAGCTGGGCGGTGCGCGGTATGCAAAGAGGTGTTCACGAGTACACCTTCAGTGGACCACGACAAAGCAACGGGGCAGGTGCGCGGGCTGTTGTGCCACCAGTGCAACATCAACAGGGTCGGCGCGCATACAGTCGAAACCGCGCGCAAAGTCCTCGCCTATCTCGAACACTGGAGTCAACATGAACCGTGAGACGAACCCAAAGGTTGACCTGGACGAAATCTACCGTGGAATGTTAGAGTTGTTAGTGCCGCACCGTGGCGCCCGTAATGCTTACTTGAAGGCGTGTGGTGGGGATGCGGCGGAGGCCATTGATAGGATGACTGAAGATATTACCGCCTTCCAACAGGGGAAGGCTTCTCATCCGTACAGTTCGGTGATGAACGACATACCAACATGATCGCGCAGCCCTACAAGGCGGTCCTAGCGGCGTTGCACCCGGCCGACCTGTACCGCAACCCGGCGATGAAGCTTCCGTCGCTCCAAGACTGGAGCAAGGTGGAGAAATACCTCAATGGAACGTGGCCGGAAGCCGTCCCAGCCTTTGACGTGGTTGACCAGCCCGGGGGCGCCGATCGACTGGTTGCATGGGCGCGACTGGCTCGAAGCCGCGCGCCATTCGTCGTTGTGGACACCGAGTTCACGCGCGACACCCGGTATCTACTTACTCTTGGGCTTGGCTATCCTGGCGCTCCTGGAATTCAGCTTTGGTTCCGGGACTTCACCGCGGTCGACCGATCCGTTGTGCGTGGTGCCTTGCTCGAGCTTTTCGGACACGTCCCCGTAGTCTTCCAGAATGCGATGGCCGACGTGCCCGTGATCGAGCAGGCCATGGGCATTAGCTACAAGGATTACTACACGATCGAGGACACCATGCTCGCCCACGCGGTCCTGTGGAGCGAGTGGCCGCACGACTTGGGCTACTTGGCTAGCCTCTACGGCAAGCATCCGAAGATGAAGCACCTGAGCGTTTCGCAGCCACACCTGTACAACTGGGGCGACGTGCTGGATACCATGAGCACGTGGCAGGGAGTTGAACGTGAGCTTAAACAAGACCCCCTATCGGAGGCGGTGTACCGTGAGCAGTCGCTGCCTCTGGTGCCGATCCTTCTACGACGCGCGCGGAAGGGCATACGCGTCGACTCCGGCGCCGTTACCCAGGCGGTTGACGACCTCGAAATGCGCCAGGATTGGGCTTCTGGAGTTGCTGCAGCAGCGGTCGGCCGCACGTTCAACATCGGGTCGGAGAAGCAACTCAAGCACTTCTTCTACGAGGAACGGGGCTACCCGGTCCAGAAGGACAAGGACAAGAAGGTATCGATCGGCAGCGACGCGGTTGCTAAGCTTCGCCAGCACGTTGGCCCGGCGCCCGATCTTGAGTACGAAGCCAAGGAGGGGTTAGACATTGCGCTCGCGGAAGCCCGGATCGAGCAAGGCGCGGACCCGGTCCTCGAAGCGCGGGTCGTCTACGCGGCGGCCAAGCAAGAACTCACGCACTTTCTTGAGCCCCTCCGCGGCAAAGAGCGCGTCTACCCGAGCGTCAAGATCCACGCGCAAGCCAGCGGGCGCTGGTCGATCACGGACCCACCGCTCCAGCAGTTCCCGAGCTACTTGCAAGACCTCCTCATCCCGGACGTCGGTGAGGCGTGGATCGGGTGGGACTGGGATCAGATTGAGTTGCGGCTGCTGGCAGCATTGGCTCAGGACGAACCATACTTGCGGGCTTTCGTGGCTAACGAAGACGTCCACACGCTCAACGCCTGTGACATCTTCGGGCTCCCGAGACCTCCTAGCGCGGTCGAATCCGACCTCGCCGGGCCGGTTTGCGCAGCTTGGCGCGCGCAGGTGGGATGGGCCGGAAAGGACGACCTTCGGCGAGCGTTTGCTAAACGCTTTGTATACCGGCTTAATTACGGGGGTGATCCTCGTATGGCTGGGGATATCCCGGGTGCTCGGGCGCTTGGCCTCACGCCGGGGAAGCTGGTAGATGCCTCCCGACGGTATCTGGGGGCCCATCCGGCGATGACAGCGTGGCGTGTCCAGGCGGCTACGGAGGCGCAAACGACGCGCGTGTCTCGAACCTTCATGGGCCGCCGCCGACGCCTTCTGGGTGATGGCAGAGGCGTTATCCGGGAAGCATACAACCACCCGCTTCAAGGCGGCGTCGCGGACATCTTGAACCTGTGTACCCTCAGGATCGCGGAGAAGCTGGGCGCCCAAGGGACGCTCGTGTACACCGTCCACGACTCGGCGTGGTGGGCAGTGCCAAATTCGATGGTCGAGGAGGCTAAGGGGATCATCCATGAAATCATCACCGCGCCGTGGCGGATCGGCGGGGTCGAAGTCGTCTTCCCCGCCAAGTTCAAGCCCGTCCGCGTGTCCCATGATTAAGTGGTGGGTATTGGATCATCTCACGGAAGACGAGTGGGCGCTTCATGTGCTCGCGGGCAACGGGTGGTTTACTGAAGACCCGTCTATAGACGCCACGTTAGGGTTGCGTCCTACGTTGCGGATCTATAAGGCATCGCGGTTGCAGCACAACATCTTCGTGTGTATTGGTGGAGACCCTAATGGACGGCAATACTCGGCTTACCGTAGTCCTGAACGATCTTCAGATTCCGTTCCAGGACAAACGCGCGCTGTCACTCGTTCTCGGGTTCATCGGCGACCTCCGCCCGGAGGAAATCGTCCTCAACGGTGACATCGTCGATTGCTATTCGATCAGCGACTTCGACCGTAACCCGCTGACGCAAGCGACCTTGGCGCGCGAGATCCGGGAGGCCGAGAAGCTGATGAAGACGCTCCAGGGCGTTCCGAAGAAGATTTGGATCGGGGGGAACCATGAGGATCGCCTTCGGCGCCACGTGTGGAAGAATACAGGTCTCTTGCGCGGCTTTGACTCGCGGACACGGGAGACCCTTGTGGCCGCCATGGACTTCCCGGAAGTCTTTTCGCTTGGGTCGTATGGATTCCAGTGGGTGCCGTACGGCGGCGTCTACAAGATCGGCAAGCTGATGGCCACCCACGGGAGCATGGTGCGGCGGCATTCCGCTGACACCGGGAGGGCGCACCTTGAGAAATATGGGCAGTCGGTCATCATCGGCCATACCCATCGTGGCGGCGTTACTTACCGTCGCGACGTTCGGGGCGTCCATGCCGCCTACGAAAACTTCTGCCTCTGTCGCCTCGACCCGGAGTGGACTCAGTACCCGAACTGGCAACACGGATTTTCGGTCGTCCATTCAGACACGAAAAGCGGTTTCTTCAATGTCCAAGCGATTCCCCTCCTACCAGGGCCGCAGTTCTGGTATGGGGGGACGCGGGTGAGGGGCTAAAATGATTCGCTTCCTGGAGCACCTTGTCGCCGGCCTGACGCTCGTGGTCCTCGCTGGGCTCCTGTGGGCGCTCCTGGCAGGGCGCGTCATTGTCTCGAGGATCACCTACCTCGTGACAGGAGGCTGCGCATGAACCGCGATCACAGCGTCGGCTGCTCGGCGCTGCGCAATGGCGTCCGCTGCACGTGCCAGATCGCGCCGCCGTTACCTGCGGCTGGAAGAGCTTCTCGGGCTGAAGAAGTAGCGCGTCTGCGGGAGGCGTTAGTCGCGGCGCGGCGTTTTATCGACTACACCGTACGTGAATGGTTACCCCGTGAGCACACCAGTTGTGGAATCGACCGTGGGTGTGCGCACGGCGTGAGGGAGCGGGACGCGTTCCAACAACTGGACGATGCAGTGGATGCGATGACAACCGCCCTACACGATCGTGAGGAGAAAACGTAATGGTTTGGAACTACCGCGTCGTCAAACGCGTGACGCCTGCTGAGACCATCTACGCGATCCATGAGGCCTACTACGCCGAGGACAAAACGGTGGACGCGATCACCCAGGACGCGGTTGGCTTGACCGGCGCGACTCCCGAGGAACTTCACAAGGCGTGGTCCCTGATGGAGGAGGCGTTCCGCGCCCCGGTGTTGGACTACGACACCCGGAAGGAGATCGCCCGCTTGGCTGTGGAGGGGACGTGAGATGAGTTTCGGGCTATTCAAGGTAGGCGTAGAGGCGTTGGTGAAGACGCACGAGTGCTCCAAAGGAGGGGAAGACATGAGTGAGCGGGTGGAGGAAATTCGAGAGCGTCGCGGCGTAGCCCTCAGACATATCGCCGAGTTCCCATGGAAGGACTGGGACGCCCGCCGGGTTAAGGAGTTGCTGGACGAACAGGGATATCTCCTCGCCCAACTCGCGGAAGCCCAGCAGGAACTCGGTGAGTGGATGACGGGACTGACTACCCAGGAAATGCTTACCGAACAAAAGGTCGCTGCCGCCCGCGCCGAGGGCTTCCGCGCCGGGCTGGAGGAGGGGGCGAGGATTGCCGACAGCGTACCGGAACCCGTTAAGGGGGTTGTGGACACGGGAGCAATCTGGCGAAAGGCGTCCGCGAATGCCATCGCCGCCGCCATCCGCCGCCGGGCGCAAGAGGGACTGTGAGGTGGCATCGCCGCTGTTATCGTTGCGGTAATCGAATCCTCATCTGTGGAGGGTGCCCATGAAGGTACGGGAATACACAATTTACCAGACCGAGGAGGAAGACAAGATCCTCAAGGCCGTGCTCGCGGCCGTGAAGAAACGTGGCGCGCTGCCCGATGCGGTCACCGAGCGCGACTTCATCGAGAAGACGCTGGTCCCGTCGGCGCTACGGATGGTCAGGGCTGACCTTCGCAAGCGCACCCAGGCCGAGCGACTCGTGATCACGCCTAAAGAGGCGCAAGAGATGGCGGCGCGGATGCCCAGGCGCCCACCGGGGGCGAAAATCGGATGAGCACGCCCGAGCAGGATTACTACAAGAAGGAAATCGCGCAGGAAGTGAAACTGCGTCACGCGTTCCAACGCATACAACGTGACCTGGCGGACGCAGTCAACGTCCTCGCCGGGGAGGGACGCGTCGAGCACCTCGTCTGCGACCTCTGTGAAAAGGGTAAGGTAACTAAACGCATTCGAATTTTCGGCCCGCTCCATTACTGGAAGCGGCGCCCGTGTGCTGCGTGCAGAGGGAACGGTCACTATCGCGTCGTCATGAACGGGAAAAGGGGGCACCTCGATTGGGGACGAAATTCCGCGTATGGATCAGTCGACAGTTCGCCGAAGACGCAGGCATTCGCTTTTCAGCCGATAAGTTCGAAGTCACCATCCTCCCCGGGGGCGACGGGGACGCTGTCGCTCCTGACCTGATCCTGCACGAGAACGCCGTGCGCTGGTCGGACAAGTTGTGGAAGCACCTCGACATCACCATCAAGGAGGCCAACCGTGGTAAGAGAACGCGTGACAAAGCCGCGCGGGACGTCGCCGCAGCCGCCAATCCGCCCGCACCTCGAAAGCAGCGTAGTCCTCGTAAAGGATCTGGCGGAGCAGCCTCCGAGTAAGTACATCCTGCTGGTAGGCGCCGCGGAGAACCGCCGCCCGAGCTACTACGCGGTCGACGACTATCTCTCGAGCGACAACGTGATCCGCTTCTTCCAGGGCCACGGGCGCGACTCGAAGCTGGTCTACGCCTGTCGGGTCACGGAGGGCCAGTGGGCGCTCGCGGCGCGCGACGCGGTCGACGTGGTGACGGAAAAGGAGTTCCACCAGTTTAATACCTTGGACGCCAAGGCGACCAAGCGGTACTTCCAGGAGTCCGACCCAAAGGCGTTCGAGGCCGCTGAGCGGATGGCGCAGCAGCTCGGGCTCGCGGTGATCGATCCGTCGGGCGCGGTCCAGGCGCCAGCGCCGCACGGGAAGGCCGACGACGGCAAGCCCGGGCCGGGGCAATATCTCTAGATGATCTACCTCATCGGTTCGCTCCGCCACCCGCGCGTCCGTGAGGTCGCCGCCGCCTTGCGCGCGCGCTGCGTGGAGGTCTTCGATGATTGGCACTGTGCCGGAAAAGAGGCGGATGAAATCTGGCAGCGCTACGAGCAAGAGCGTGGACGTACGTTTCGGGAGGCCCTCGTAAGCGCGCACGCGCAAAACGTGTTACGCTTCGATCAGACGCACTTGGACCGGGCGCGCGCAGCATGCCTCGTGATGCCCGCGGGCAAATCCGGGCACCTCGAGCTAGGCTACATCCTCGGCCAGCGCAAACCGGGCTACATCCTGCTCGAACAGGAACCCGAGCGTTGGGACGTGATGTACGGACTCGCGACGAAAGTGTTCTATGCGGTGGATGATCTCGTCACGGAGGTGGCGCGCTGATGGACGGAGGGTACATGGGCTATGAGGTCAAGGATTCCGGGACTCGCGAGCAGTTCCCCGGTGGGATGCAACGGGACGTGCAAACCGACAAGACGCTCTTCTCGCTGGTCTATGACGGGCCGATGCTCGAACGGTGGGCCGTCCATCTGACGAAAGGGGCCCGGAAGTACGAGGCACGGAACTGGATGCTGGCGGAGGGCGCGGCGGAGCTGGTGCGAGCTAAGGACTCCGCGGCGCGGCACTTCTTTCAGTGGATGCGGGGAGATCAGGACGAAGATCACGCGGCGGCGGTGTTCTTCAACATCAACCTCGCGGAATATGTGAAGAAGAAGAACGAATGATTGAAGCCCTCGCCGTCGCAGCGGCGTTGGCGATCTTAACTTGGCTGGTTGATTGAATAGAAAAAGGCCCCTAGCATTTTCGCTAGGGGCCTTTCGTTTGCCTACTTCTTTACGGTGGGCCGTACCAACTCGGGGAACTCGCTGATGCCGACGTCCAGGATCTCGTGGATCGCGTGGAGGAGCTCGTGCAACAGCACGTAGCGTTGGACCTCGATCGGGGCGTCTTTGCTGATGACGATCGCTGCCTTGTCTTCATCGACGTCGTACAGCCACAGCCCGTGCGTGTTCGCGGCGATGCTCGACGCGTTCGGGTCCGCCAGCGCAACCCGCACCCGGCACCCCGGCAGCGCCACGCTCGCCGGGATGGGAAAGTCGTAATTCCACCTACGGCGCTTCAACGAGGGCGATGACTCGGTTGAGCCACCCACGGACGATGCGGTGGGTGAGGAGTCCATGGGGGCTGTCGGCGTCTCCGAGGTAGCCGTTTCGTCCGTAATCCCAGGCCCAGATTTGGGCTTGGATGTCGCTGCCATCGAGACCTTCCTTCGCCATCTGGCGGATGGCGTACGCGTCGGCCTCCCACTCGCCACGGCCTTGCAAGCAGTGGCCGATCTCATGATGCAGCACAAACCGTTTCCAGCGCTCGTCCGGGACCAAGTGGAAGTTGATCAGCCCGATCGTCCCGCCCCCATCGAACATGTTGTACGCGTAGAACGCGTTCCAGTCGTCCGTCCACGCCCAGGTCAGGACGTGCGCCTCCGCGGGGCACCCTGAAGCATTCACGACGTGCTGCGCCTCATCTTGCGTTAGGGCCAGAGCCGGTCCAGCTACGAGCAGGATGAGGAGTGCGGCAGCGGCGATAAGCGCGCATTTCATGGCACTCCTCCTGTTGGATCGTTACGTCTCCCACGCCTTCCCAGCGAACCACTTCACCGCGAGCCAGCGCCACCACGACATCGGGCTCAGAAGCCCGAACGGCGACCGCATCTGGATGTACCAGCGCAGCCGCTGGTCGGCGTCCTCCCGGGTGAGCGGGAAGCCATACGGGTCGCGGTGGGTGCGGTACGCGATGTCGTGCTCGAGGCACCCGAACAGGTAGAAGTCCGGGACGCCCGTGCAACCGTCCGCCTTGAGCGCGGCGGCTTGCTCAGCCACCGCATGGACATACCACGCGTCCGCCCACCGCGCCTCGTAGTCCTTCCGGGTCATGCTACCCTCCGAGCACCTTCACGAGCAGGTCGAGCGCGGCGGGGCCGTTCGACTCGACCACCTTGGAGACCGCGGGCCCATGCGCGCCGGCAAGGTACGCCAGCCCGAGCTTCCACGCCATCTGCACCTTCGGGTTCTGCTTTACGGCTTCCCAGTTCATGAGTAGTATGCCCATATCACGTCGGGGTTGAGGTCCTGAGAGACGTCGACGTGAACGAACGTCTTCCCCATGCCCAAGCGCCGGAAGCCACACTTGAGCGCCGCATTGACCATGAGCCATCGCTCCCGGCTGGTTGCGCAGGCCAGATCAGCTGCCTCGCCCGTGAGATGGGCGCTCGAACTCACCCCGCCGACCTTGCGGTTGGCCTTCTGACACCGGATGCCGCTGTTGATGATCACTGGGCGGCGGAGCATGTCACGGAGGGCGTCCAGGCGCGCCACCAGGTCGGGCGACGGTTCCCCCATGGCGCACTCGCCGCACTTGCACTGGAACTCTTCGAGCTTGAAGTAGAGGCTGTTCATGGCTACCCTCGCACCCATGCCACCGCCAGCCCCGCGAGCGAGCCCACGAGGCCGGCGATGAGCAGGATGGCAGTCCAGGCGCCCTTGAAGAAGGTGCGGGAGTCTTGAAGGGACGCGACGCTGGTTTGGAGCGAGGCTAGCTGGCGGGAATGATCCTCCAGCCGGTCGAGGATGAGGTCGAGCCGGTCCTTACGCGGCATCGCCCCACTCCGGCTCGAAGGCGGCCAGAGCGTCGGGGTCGCCGATGCGATCGATCTGAGGCCCGACGACCTGAGGAACGTCGCGGAGCTTCTGGCGCCGCGCCGCCAGAGCGCGGGTATCGCCCCCGGTCTCCTGCGCGCGGAGCATCTCCTTGTCGGAGGCGTCGAGCCGGGCGTCACGCTCGGTGCGAATCTCGTCGAGGCGCTTCACGCGCGCCTTGGCCATGTCGACGAACACGCCACGCTCGTCAGCCGTCCACTGGTTGCGCCAGCGGCGGTCCTTGGGTAGCGGGAGGTCGTCGCCCACCACGACCGCGCCGCCGTGGCCTGCGAGGAAGTTCTCCGTGTCTCTCGTGATGAGCTTCGGGTCCGCGGTGGCGAAGATCATCACGGCTACAGAACCGTCAGCGCGTTTGAACGTCCGGTACATAGGGCGCACCTCCTTAGTAGGTGTCCAGGATAGCGATGTAGAAGCGTGCGGGGTCGAACAGCGCTGCAGCCGAGTAGTTGAAGAACGCGCATCGGGCCGACCCTGCTACCTGCGCGTGCAGCGTGTGAAAGGCGCGGGTCGCAGCCGTCGCGGTTGCGTCAGACAGGAGCGCAACCGGGGCGTTCGCACTCCGTGCCGCCGCCCGCCACGTCACCGTGATATCCCCCGCTGCGTTGTCGGTGAGGCTGGAAACGTTGTGGCTGTCGTCGATAGCCGGCGTGCCCGTCGTGATAGTCACCTGCGCCCAACCCCAGAAGCGCTGCCGGAACCCCAGATGCTGCCCCATGACGGAGCCGATGTTTCGTCTACGCATGGCTATCTCCCAATGCAGATGACGGTCGTGGGGTGGTAATCCGTAAGGGTATCCGCAGGGCTCCAAGTCGAAACCCGCACCGCGCCGGCCGCCTTGGCTGTCGCGGTGTTGTTCGTCCAGATTTGAGAGTGGTTGCCCGTCCCGGCCGACCCGACCACAGCGTAGGTCGCGTTGGAGAACGCCTTGGTGAACGTCACCGTGAAGTCGCCCGCCGAGTGGTCGGTGATGCTCGTGACATTGAATGACCGTGCGATCGCCGCCGCGCCGCTGTTGTCGATGTTGACCCACGCGCCTGGATAGAGGACCCTGTCTGCGCGCGTCTTGGTGGTCTCCCCAAGTGCGCCCCGAATCATTAGAGTGCCCCCACGGCCGTCGCGCTCACGATGGTCGAATCGATGCCGGTGTCGGACGTGTTGGCAGTCTCAATGGCCATGCCGCCGGTCGTGAGCCCGGTGGCGGACAGTGACGCCGCGGCAACCGTTGCAGCCGTCGTGCCGGTAGCGAGCCCACACACACCAACCGCAAACGTTGCGGCGCGGTAACCGTACGTGAAGTTGAGCGTCCAGATGCCGGCCGCCGTGTCAGTGATCGATGAGATGTTACGGGAGTCCAGGAGCGCGGGCGTACCACTCCCGTTGAAGGTCGCCCAGGACCACGCCAGCTGCTCGTGGCCTGGGGTTTGGGACGAAACAGCGCCTGGTTGACGGCGCATAGGGCTCCCCTTACGGCCTTACTTCGTTCACGTAACCGTGGATCATGATCAGGTTCGCCGAGCCAGCGAACGCGCGCATGACCGCGCCGTTCTGGAGAATGAGGCCGGGGATCACTTGGAAGAGTCCACTCTCCGGCGGGATCGTGACCTCGATCAAGTCATCTGGCGCGGTGGTGCCGCCGAACTCGATGGTCAGCTTGATCGCGGCGGTGTCGCTGTTGACGGCCCACGCCCAGATCTCGTCCCACGTGTTCGCGGTGGTGCCAGAGACGGCCGTGTGGATCGTGGTGCCGGCGGTTGCGGTGGCGACGACCTTGATCGCGCGCCCGTCCGTCGCGCCAGAGAAGTCGGCCTTGTTAAAGATACTCGGGCTTGCCATGTTGTGTTATCCTCCGAAGACTTGAACTGCGATGGGATTGAGACCGCTGCTGGGCGCCGCCCATGCCGGCACACCGCCCGATACCGTGAGCACTTCACCGCTGTTGCCGATCGCGCGCCGCTCGGGCGTGTTCGCGCTGGACGCATAGTAGATGTCGCCAGTCGTGGTGAGCGTATTCTTGCGCGTGTATTGGGTATGGTCGTCGTCCGCGAGCCCACCGAGCGTCCCGTGGTCCAACGCGGCGTTCAAGGACGCAAGCGACTGGGTGGTGATCGCGCTTGTTCCTGCCCCTTTCACGAATTCCCCGGACGCGATCGTGGCCACGCCCGTGCCACCATCCGCCACAGGGATGGGCGTTGTCTGGACGCCGACCGCGCCGCTCGAGTTGGTCTTGAGATATCCCGCGCCCAGATAGGAGAGCGTCAGAAGCGTGGAGACGGTGATGGAGACGACGGCGCCAATGGTGGCGGTCAGCACGTCGAGCGTGTCGGCCACCAGCGCCTTGAAGCGCCCGGTGTCGAAGCGCTGGCCCGGGAGGCCAACGTCGAGGCCCTCGTTGCGCTCCGGGATCAGGTTGTCCCGGAAGTGGTGCTTGTTCTGCGGGTCACCTTTATACTGAGGCATGTGGTCTCCTACTGCCCACGGGGGACAGGGGTAGGTTGGGCTACCGCCTGGACCTTCTTGGTCAGGTCAGCGAGGTCCTTGGCGTGCTGGTCAAGCGCCACGGTCAGCTTCATCACCGCCGCCGTCAGCTGGTCCATGCGGCTGGTTAGCCCGCCCCACGGGAGCAGTGTGGAGCCGCCTTGAGGATCGTGGTCGGCCAGCTTCGCCCACAGCAGGATCGCCAGCGCCCGCGCCTCCGCATCGGGCTCGAGGAGCTCCTCGCCGTGCGCCGTCACCTTCGCCACCCGGATCGCGTCTCCGGTGCGCGTGACGGTAATGAGAGTCTTCACTACGGCACCAGCTCAAAGGCGTCCACGTCGAGTGGGGTGACGACCACACTGGCGTTGGTCACCCGGAAGCCAACCGTCCAGACGCCTAGGGGATCACTTGCGGCGGTCTGGTGGCTGTAGGTATAGCGGCCGGTCTCCTGCTCGGTCATGTTCACGTGGTTGACCTGCACCGCGCCCAGCGGATCCCGGAGGAGGATCGTGGGCACGCTCGCTGACGAGAACAAGTCGTGCTCGTCGTCGGTCGAGTCGCGCAGCTCGATGCGGAAGAAGATCGCCGTCCCGGCCTTGAACTTCTTGATGGGCTTGGTGGCCATCCTATCCTCCCGTGACCTCGACGAGCGTCACCCGGTATTCCTCGCTCACGGACACGAGGGTGATGAAGCCCTGAGAGAACTGGGTCTCCGTGTTCGCGGCCGCGGTCGCGGGCGCCATGGTAAACGTGATGGTCTTCTCGTAGGTCGCCATTAGGGGTGGTAGGTCCCGAAGACCTCCTCCTTGATCGGCATGAAGCCGGTTGCGCTGCCCCCCGTGGCCGACAAGGTCACCGTGACGTTCACGATGTCCGTGCCCGCAACGACCTGGTCACCACCGTCGAAGTTGCCCTCCCCATACAGCGTGCCCGACGTGCCGCCCTTGGCGTTGGAGTCGGTCAAGAAGGCGCCAGCGAGCGTGCCCCCGGACGTGATCGTGAAGCTCGCCTTGGCCGCGGAGTTGTTCACCGCGCCGGCGGCCACTGTACCGGGCGTGAAGGACGGCCGCACGGTCTGGGAGTAGATGATCGACTCGGTCCACCCGCCGTGGCTGCTCATGGTGTCGGCCAGCGCGAACGTGGCGCCCGTGTTGATCAGGCCGACGTACCACGTGGGCGACGCGAGCCCGGTCTTGAACGTGGCGTCGAGGAGCTTGTTGAGCCCCGCCGTGGGGACGAGGTTATCGAACTCCGCCGTCCAGACGAGCTCCCCTTGGCGCCAGCACTCGACCTTCCAGTGGTTCTCGAGAATGACGTCAACGATTGGCATCTAGCTCACCCTCAGGAGGAATTCGGTCTCACGGCCCTCCGGGATCTGCTCCACCGGCCAGGCGCTCGAGGCATAGTGGACGATCGGCCCCTCGGGGCCCACGACGCCCTGGAGGGCGAACCAGCCGTGGAAGCCGACCGCCTTGAACAGGGGCTTCCAGGGCTCCAGATAGGGCCCAGGCGGGACGATCTCGTTGTCGCGGAACCAGCCGCCGCTCACCCACGGCTCGCCCTCCGCGCCGGGGTCATACGGGATGCCCAGCTTCCCGCACCACTTGCGCAGGTAGCGCGCGTCGCCGACCAGGAGGTCGACGGTGGGCGTGGGGCCGAGGACGTTGATGTTATACGCGCGTCGCAACTCGTCGAAGAAGAGCGCGTCTTGGTGGGGCCGGAAGGAGCGGCGGGTGCGCACGAGGGG
>Ga0187892_10002907_pt1 | contig 32680 bp, 31 predicted proteins | sample MA1701073metaG_FD_139345 | JGI IMG/M metagenome (GOLD analysis project Ga0187892, IMG submission 139345) | Bio-ooze microbial communities from a basaltic lava cave in the Kipuka Kanohina Cave System on the Island of Hawaii, USA - MA170107-3 metaG ...
GCCACCATCGCATCCACAAAGCCTAGCTGTCCCGTCTGCTTGATCGCCATCGCCGTGACCCCCCGCCTCTCGCAAACAAGGAATCACCAACCAGCCAATTGTGCAACAGTCCCTCGTGGGGAGAGCCTGCCCTCGGGCCTGACCCGAGGGTCCGGCGTCGCATTGGCGACGCCGGGGTGGGGGGAGGAGGAGTTCCTAACTCGTAGCCTATTCGATCTCGTCATACCGGCGGAAGCCGGTATCCAGACTCACAAGCGCAGTGCAAGCCGCTTCTGGATTCCGGCTTTCGCCGGAATGACGGATCACCCGGAAGAGCTAACCTCCCCACGAGGGGGAGGTTAGAAAATAGAAGGCCGCGCCGACCTCCCTAACAGGGGGAGGTTAGAAAATAGAATGGCGCGCCGACCTCCCCACCGGGGGGAGGTTGCGAGACTCTGCGGCCCGAAGCCGTCTGGTGCCGGTTCGAACCCCCCCGAGAAGGGCAAGCAGTCATGAGCCGAAGACCGCAGATCGGGCGCTTGACGGGCAGCCTAGCGGAGATTGGTGAGGCCGGGACCGTCGATCACCGGCGGGCGCGTCGGGGGCTCTTGGGGCGGTGGCGGCGGCATCGGCGCTAAACGCATCACATGCGGCGGAACCTTCGTCGCGCCGCTCAGGCCGCTGATAATTTCATGATGCCCGCCCCGAAGTGACGAGGATCATATCGGACGCAACACCGCTCCCGACAAGGCTGTAGGCGATCTATTGCCGCCTCAGTTGCCAATGCGCTTGCCGGCGAACACGCCAGAGGCTCTATAGCTGTCGTTGCCGACTTGAAAGTTGCCCATCGCACCGTCGGGAGTGCTTCCCCTTCTAGGATTGCCATTGTCGTCGTAGTTGCTGGGCCCGCGCGCAAACGAGCCAACGGCGAAACCGTTGAGATTAGTCGGTTCATTGGGGTTGCTTCCCCGGCTCGTCAGTGCTCCGCCGAAATGATTCCCCGAAGGCGTGTTCGCCCCGCACCCGGCGACGCCAGGCGCGCACATCTTGCCACCGAAGGTCACGCCGTCTTCGCCGTAATGCTTCTGATCGAACTTGCTGATCGTGAGATCGCCCTCGCGCCTGCCGAAGTCCCAATCCATCCTCATCTTGCCGGTGGCGGTGTAGGTCCTCCACCCGTCCTCGCCTACATATTCGCCAGGATGCTGCGCGTCGTCGTGGTAAAGATTGGTTGCAACCATGCCGATTGCATCACCGTTATAGACCGCCGTCCCATCAAAGGGCAGGTCACCGACGGCCGGGATGTCGCCAGCGACCCAAAAGCCGAGAATTCCAACTTCGCGCGCGCCGGTCTCGCTCCCGTCGTCCTCGAAGGCGGCGGCGGCGCCGAAGATGCCCCACTTCATGAAGGTGCAATCGGTGCAGAACTCCGGCAGCGGGGGAGCTTCTTCCTCGTCATGACTTAGTTTGAGGACGTTTGGCGATGGACCTTCCTGCTGGCCGAAACTTTCGCTGCTGAAGAGGAAAGCGATCGGCGGCCTGCCGATGAGCGTCGCCTTCTCGTCGTTATCGTGGAAGATGGTAATGCCGTCCACCTCGTCGAGGTCGTCCGGATTGTCCAACCCATTGAACGCATAAAAGAAGCCGCTGCTTGGGGGATTCACGACGGGGGGAATAATGAACGAGCGGCGGATTTCCGAATTGCTCGGCGGTTCCTTGTCGCCGAAATTGATCAAGATGCCGCCCTCGTCGCTCTCGGGCTCGCCGACGTGAAGCCTAAACCGGGCCGAGAACGAATCGTTCGTGTTGTCTTCGTCTCCGTCCTCGTTGAAAGTGAAATTCACCTCCTCCGCGCTGTGATTGGCCAGCGTGCCGTATTCCCGATTTAGATCCGGATCATCTGTAGACTGAGACAAATCGTGTGAGGGGTTGTCGTTCTGCGTGACGTGATCCTGCGAGAGATAGACGCCTCCGGCATAGCCCTGAAGCTGGCCCTGGGGCGTTCCGCAGTCGAAGCCTTCGCAAGGAGTCGGCGTGGGATCCGGATCCGTCACCGTCGGAGGGACGACCGGGTTGACCTCAGTCGCAGAGTCAACAGCCACTTGCGTGGTAGCGTTCTGGACCAACTCGTTCAGGTTCGCGGTGTCGACCATCTCGAACGTCGAGCCGGCATTCGACGCCGTGTCCATGGCGTTGCCGGGATTGCCTGGATTGTTGCCGCTGCTGGTGAGCCCGGCCATGATGGCAGCCGTGTCTTCGGGTCGCGTGGGCCTTACCGCCCTGATCGCGGTATCGATGGTGAAACCCGCCGCAAAGGCCTTGAGAGTCTCGCCATTGTCGAAAGTCAAATGCGCATAGCGGCCGTACACAAAAGAGATGATGCCGTTTTTGCCCTCGAATTTGCTTTGGATGATGCAGCCGCGAACCGCGAGCACGCCGACGGGCGTGTCAATGGTCACGCCGCCATCGCGCTTCGAGATCTTGCCGCCGACGAAGCGCATTACCCCTTTGGAGAAGGTGGCCGCGAGCTGGCCCGTTCCCTTGTTGGCGTCGTAGACGAATTTGTCGATGACGAGGTCGGAGTCGGGGCCGACCGTGAAGGTCGAGCCGTCGACCAGAAGCACCTGCACCAGGCCGCTGTCTGTGGTCTTGATGCGCTCGTTGAAGAAGATCGACTTGCCGATATTGAGCTGCGACTGCGGCGCGCCGGCGAGGCTCGAGAACGCATCGGGATTGACCGCGGCTGCCACGCCCACCCTGTTGGCCGCGGCAGGAGCGACTGCGGCGCTGACAGCCAATGACAGGCCGATGAGCGCGGCGCTCGCGCTCAACACCCGTCCCTTAAGCCTCGATTGTTGCGTCATGGCGATTCCTCAGAATCTCTTCTGCACCCCGACAAGAGCCAGCAAGTCGTCGAACTTGCGAATGTCGTAATTGGAGTCTTGGTCGCGATACTCGACCTGGGGAACGAGCGCCCAGGTCTCCGCCACCGGCATGACCAACGCCGTGCGCGTCCACCACTGCCGATCCTGCTCCGCGTTGAAGGGGTCGATGGTCGGATCGGGATCGTCGTAATCGCGGCCGATCCAGCCCCCGCCGAGCTGCCAAGTCCACGGGAAGCGGGCCTGCCATAGCGGGTTGTTGAAGGTCCAGGCGAAGCCGCCGGACAGCGCGAGCTCCCAGTCGGAATAGAAGCCCACCTCTGCGTTCTCTCGCTGCACGTAGGCCTGTCCGGTCAACACGAAGCCTGGCGTCACGTAATAGGAGTAGGTCGCGCCGCCGCGCGTCTGCTCGCCGGTATAGAGCGAGTTGGTCGGAAGGTCCTTGGAGTTCTGGAAATCGCGCCAGCGGGTCTCGAACCGGGCGTCGAGAACGCTGCGACCGTTGATGGTCAACAGTCGCAAGCCGCCGCCGGGCGCGGCAAAATACTCCTCGTAGCCGAGATAGGCGAGATTGCCGATGGCATAGATATAGGCGCGGGTGTTGTCCCAGCCCCAGCGTTTCATGTTGAAGCTCGGGCCGAGCGTGAGCTCGAAGAAATCGAGGTCGATATCGTTGAGGCTCGAATCGAAATAGGCGGTGCTGTAGGCGAGCGCGTCGAGCTCGATGCGGTCTCCCTGGTTTTTCAGGTCGTAGGCATAATGGAGCGTGCCGATATTGAGCGCGCTCCAGCCGGCGCGGCCGACCGCATTCTGATCGAGGGTGAAGTCGAAGCCGTTGAGCGTCACGCTCTGCGTGCCCGGACCGGAATTGGCGTTGCTCTCCCAGCGGATGGCCGAGAAGATCGTGGCGGAGAAGGCGGGCGGATCGGCGGCCAGCGCCAGCTGCTGGAGATAGAGGCGGATTTGCGCCGCGACGTTAGGCGGCACGCTCGGATTGGCGAGGGCCTGCTCGAAATAGGAACGGGCGACGTCGTAGGCGCCGAGGCGGTAGTAGAGGATGCCAAGCTCGAGCTGAAGCCGCGGGGTGTTCGGCGCATAGATCAGCATGCGCTCGAGTGTCGAGATTGCGCCCTCGTAGTCGCCGGCTTGCGCGGAGAGGTTCGCGTATTCGAATGCGAGATCGAGATCGGAGGGCCTCGCCAGCATCTGATTGAGGAGAGCTTCGCGGCGCGCCTCGATCTCGGGAGGCCCGAGGCGCTGCACGGCGACGGTGGTGCCGTCGGCGGCGAGACCGGGCGATGCTCCGCCCATGGCGAGACCGGCAATCGCGAGCGCGATCGCCCATTTCGTCCACCCCAGCATTCGAGACCGCTCGGCCTTTCCGAGAGGCGCTTGCAGGTTGATTCCCGCCAATTCCGCCCCGTCCGCGATGACGTTACCGAGTTAACCTTTGGCCAGCAAGAGAGAAGCCAAGTTTATTGAGGTATTTCAAAGGGCCTGTGGCCCAAGGGGCACGCGATTCCCGTGCTATGGTTAACCCATGGGAGAGGCCGATTCCGGTCAGGCCAAAGTGCTGGATTTCCTGGGCCGGCCTCAAGCCTACGATCCGCCGCCTACAACCGTAGAGCGCATCGAGACCCACGCCTCGGTGGTTTTTCTTGCCGGCGCCTTCGCTTACAAGGTCAAGCGGGCGGTCAGGTACAAATTTGTCGACTTCTCGACACTGGAAAAGAGGTGGGCCGCCTGCCTGAACGAGCTCCGCGTCAACGCGCGGACCGCGCCTCAGCTTTACCTCGAGGTCCTTCCGGTAACTATCGGGGATAACGGCAAGTTTCGCCTCGGAGGGGGCGGGGAGCCTGTCGAATGGGTGCTGAAGATGCGCCGATTCGATCAGACAGGGCTCTACGACCGCATGGCGGCCGAGAATCGCCTCGGTCTTGCATCGATGACGCGCCTTGCCGAGGTCATCGCCGCTTTCCACGATTCGGCCGACCGGGTGCTTGCCGCCGATCAGGCCGTGCTGCCGCTTGAGGGTGTGCTCGGCGACAACGCCGAAGCCTTTGCCGCCCACCCCGCGATCTTTCCGCCGCAAGCGGCGCAGGCGCTTGCCGCCGAAAGCCGGCAACGACTCACCGCGCTTTCACCTCTGCTGATGGCGCGCGCGCGGAGGTTACGTGCGTCATTGTCACGGCGATCTCCATTTGCGCAACATCGTGGAGATCGACGGCTCGCCCGTCCTGTTCGACGCACTTGAGTTCGATGACCGGCTCGCCACCATCGACGTTCTCCACGATCTCGCCTTCCTCTTGATGGATCTCGGCAAGCGCGGGCTGAAGCCCCACGCCAATGCCGTGCTCAATGCCTATCTCGATGCCGAAAGAGACACCGGCAATCTCGTCGGACTTGCGGCGCTGCCGCTCTTTCTTTCCATGCGGGCGGCGGTCAGGGCCAAAGTCGAGTTGCTGCGCGCGAGCATGGCGGCGCCCGATCGGGCGGGGCCAGTGCGCGAGGAGGCCCGCGCCTATTTCGATCTTGCCGCAAAATTCCTCGCGCCGGTCGCGCCGCGCCTCATTGCCATCGGCGGATTGTCGGGGAGCGGCAAGTCGGTCGTGGCGCGGGCGATCGCCCCTCACATCGGCGCCTTTCCCGGGGCGGTGCATGTGCGAAGCGATGTCGAGCGCAAGCGGTTGTTTGGCGTAAGGCCGCTCGAAAGGCTGCCGCCCGATGCCTACACAATGGAGGTCACGAAGCAGGTCTATGCCGCATGCCGCAAGCGCGCCCTAATGGCGCTGGAAGGGGGGCAGGCAGTGATCGTCGATGCCGTCCACGCGAGGCCCGAAGAACGCGAGGCGCTCGCCGCGCTTGCCGCCGGCATGGGCGTTCCGTTCACCGGACTTTGGCTCGAGGCGCCGGCGAAAATCCTGCGCGATCGGGTCGCGGCAAGGACGGGAGATGTCTCCGACGCGACCGCTCAAGTGGTCGATGTTCAACTCGGCTACGATATTGGGCCGCAAAGTTTCGAGGTGATCGATGCCGGTCGCACACTCGAGGAGGTGGCCGCGTCCTGCCTCGAACGGATCGGGGTAGACCCCCGCGCCACCCCCTAGATTCATCCTTTCCTAACGCTCTTTGGCCGACAGTCGGGCGAGGGCTGGCCGGCGGCGATTGCGCCGGCCTAGGGAGGCGATGCGCGCGCCTTTCCAAGGCCCTATCGGGGGTAATTCACGTTGCGTTGGGTCGGTGAGCCTCGGCCGGAGGCGGCCAGGCGTGTTGGTGGTTCAAGCGTGCTCGGCTTCGCCGTGCCGGTCCTGCTCGGCACCGCTCTCGCCGTCGGCCTCGGAGGCTGCGGGTCGGGGGGTAACGGCCAACCGCTCGGAGAACGCGTCATCCCGTTCGGTCAGCCGGTGCCGAAGGGCGGAGGCTATTACCAAGTCGGCCAGCCCTATGAGGTGGCAGGGCTCTGGTACACGCCACGCGAAGACCCCTCTTACGACCGCGTCGGTAGCGCCTCCTGGTATGGGGAGCTGTTCCATGGGCGCCGCACCGCCAACGGCGAGATCTACGACATGGATCGCCTGACGGCGGCGCACCCGACGCTGCCGCTTCCCGTCTATGCCCGCGTGACCAATCTCAATAACGGCCGCTCCCTCATCGTCCGCATCAACGATCGCGGGCCCTTCGCACGCGATCGCGTCATCGATCTGTCGCGGCGCTCGGCGGAGGTGCTCGGCTTCCGCAACCACGGCACCGCGACGGTGCGCGTCAAGTACCTCGGCCGCGCGCCGATGAACGGCGATGACAGCTACGAGCAGGCCTATCTCGCAAGCCGGAGCTGGGTGCGGGTCGTGGCGAACGGAAAGACGTCGTCAAACACCGCTTCGACCCCTGTCGCGGCGAAGGACAGGCTTCCGGCCGAGAATCCCGAAAACTTGGCTTCTCCGTGGCAACCCGCCAAGAGGCCTGCCGCACCCCCGCCTCAAGTGACGGCCGCCATCCCGGCAAAGGCTACGACCAGAGCGCAAGCCGCGGGCATCATGGTCCAGGCCGGCACGTTCAAGAACAAGGACAACGCCGAGCGCGCACGCGTGACGCTGTCAGCCATCGCGCCGGTCGACGTTGCCTCGATTGCCGTGCGCCAAGAGCAATATTTTTGCGTCAAGGTTGGACCGTTTTCGGACCCAACCGAAGCCAAGGCGGCCCTGGTAAAGGTGACGAGGGCCGGATACCAAGGTGCTATCATGGTGACGCAGAACTAGGATTGCCTGCTCATCGGCTTCCCGGTTGATTTTTGCGTGCGAGCGCTCGATAGTTGCGGCGTGGCCGTGCGCAGCGGCCGCCAAAACACTTCATTCCGAACCCGGTTAGCCCGTGTACGCCTCGCGTCGCCTTGACAGACAGATCAAGACCGCAGCGATAGGCGCCGTTCTCTTTGCCGGCGCCGGCTTCGCCGCGGGCATCCTGCACGCGGCGCCTCCGCCTCCCGTGTTCGAGACCAAGGCCAAGCAAGCCATCATCATGGATGCCGGCGCCAATCTCGTGCTGTTCGAGAAGGACGCCGATACGCTGGTGCCGCCGGCGAGCATGAGCAAGCTGATGACGCTCGCTATCGTGTTCCGCGAGCTGAAAGCCGGGCGGCTCAAGCTCGAGGACCAATTCAAGGTGAGCGAGCATGCGTGGCGGACAGGCGGCGCGCCGTCAGGCGGGTCGGCCATGTTCGCGCCGCTCGGTTCCCTAGTGACGGTGAACGATCTCATTCAGGGCGTCACCGTCCAGTCGGCCAATGACGGCGCCATCATCCTCGCCGAAGGAATCGGCGGGACAGAGGATGCGTTTGCCAAGCAGATGACCGAGTATTCCCGAACCATCGGGCTCGAGAAATCGACTTTTGTCAACGCCACCGGGCTGGCGGCGGAAGCTCATTTGATGACCGCACGCGATCTCGCGACGCTCGCCCGCCATCTGATCTATACCTACCCCGAGTACTATCATTTCTTTGGGCAGAAGGACTTCAAGTACCGCGAGAAGTTCACGTTCATGAACCGCAATCCTCTGATCTTCGCCGATATCGGCGTGGACGGCTTGAAGACCGGCTTCATCAAGGAGTCGGGATACGGAATGGTGGCGAGCGGCAAGCGCGGCGACCAGCGGCTCGTTCTCGTCGTCGGCGGGCTCGAATCGGCCAAGGAGCGCGAGGCCGAGGCGCGCAGGCTTCTCGAGTGGGGCTTCAAGAGCTTCAGGTCGTTCCGCTTGTTCGATGCGGGTCAGACGGTGAGCGACGCGCTGGTGTGGGGCGGCACCAAGCACTATGTGCCGCTTGTCGGCGGTGGCGACATCAACATCATCTTGCCGGCGAACGCGACCGGGAAGGTCGCGGCCGAGATCGTCTACCAAGGGCCGATCAAGGCCCCAATTCGCAAGGGCGATCAGGTGGCGATGCTTCGCATCACCTCCGCCGAGTCGCAAGCCACCAACGAGATTCCGCTCTATGCCGGCGACAATATCGATCAGAGCAATTTTGCCATGCGCGGGCTCGACTCCCTGCTCGTGCTTGCCTTCGGCTGGCTGTTGTAGTCATGCAGCGCGAGATGGGCGATACCGGCAGATTCATCACATTCGAAGGTGGTGAGGGCTCCGGCAAGTCCACACAGGCGGGCATTCTCGCAAACCGCCTGGCGCGCGCCGGCCGAAAAGTCCTTGCCACGCGCGAGCCCGGCGGCTCGCCGGCTGCCGAAGAGATTCGCGAAGCGCTCCTCTCTGGCAGCGTCTCACAGTTTGGTCCCTTTGCCGAGGCGGTCATGTTCGCGGTGGCGCGCGGCGATCACATCGAAACCGCAATCGGCCACGCGCTGCACGAAGGCAAATGGGTGGTGTGCGACCGCTTCTTCGATTCCACGCGCGCTTACCAGGGGGCGACGGCCGGCGTGCCGCGCGGGCTGATCAACGCGCTAGAACGCCTCACGGTCGGGGATTTTTCGCCCGATATCACCTTCATCCTCGACATTCCACCCGAAGTGGGACTGGCCCGGGCCGCCGAACGGCGCAACGGCACCGCGCCCGATCGCTTCGAGAGCCAGGAGCTGATGCTGCACGATCGCATCCGCCGAGCCTTTCTCGATATTGCCGAGGAAGAACCGGATCGCTGCGTCGTTATCGATGCGAGCCAGCCCGAGGCGATGGTTGCGGAGGATGTGTGGGAAATCGTCCTACAGCGCCTGAATCCATGAGCATGGCCGCAGAAAGAGCGCGCGGAGCGCTCGTCGAGCCAGATCGGCTCGAAGGATTCTCATGCCCGCGCGAGGTCGATCGCCTGTTAGGCCACGAAGCGGCGCTCGCCGAGTTTCACGATGCGCTGCACAGCGGACGCATGCACCATGCCTGGCTCATCGTCGGGCCCGAGGGGATCGGCAAGGCGACGCTCGCCTATCGCTTTGCCCGCGCGGTTCTCGCCGACGGCGAGCGCGGCGATGCGCGGCAAGCGCTCGATCGAGATCATCCGGTGTTCCGCAAAGTCGCGGCGCTGTCGCATCCCAACTTCCTTCTCATCCGGCGGTCGTGGGTCGAGAAGTCGAAGCGCTATTCGCAATGGATCGGCGTCGAGGAGGTCAGGCGCTTGCGCGCCTTTCTCGGGCATTCGGCGGGCGAGGGGGGCTGGCGTGTCGTCATCGTCGATCGTGCCGACGAGCTGAACCAGAACGCGGCGAACGCGCTTCTGAAGGCGCTCGAGGAACCGCCGCCCAAGACCCTGTTCCTCCTCATCTCGAGCGCCGAGGGGCGGCTTCCCGTCACCATCCGCTCGCGCGCCCGCACCCTGCGGGTCACGGCTCTGGGGGAGGAGGATGTTGAGAAGGCGGTCAGCGCGGCGCTGGAACGGGACGAACACGAGACAGACGGAAAGACGCTCGCGACAGCGCTTGCCTTAAGTCAGGGGAGCGTGCGGCGCGCGCTCGAACTCGTCGCAACCGGCGGTATCGAACTCTATCGTCAGATCCTCGCCGGGCTTGGCGGTCTGCCTGAGATCGAGGGCCCCGAGCTTCACCGCCTCGTCGACCGGCTTGCCGGCGCCGCCGAAAGCGAGCGTTTCGATCTTTATCTTTCGCTTCTTCTTGGACTGATCGAGCGGCTGATCCGCTTCACGGCAACCGGGGAGGGGGCGACGCTGGAGGAGCAGAGGCTTGCTGCGCGGCTGCTTTCGCCCGCAAATCTCGCCAGTTGGGCGGAGGCGTGGGAGGCGATCTCGGAGGCAAAGGCCGAGGCGCAGGCGCTTAATCTCGACCGCGGCCTCCTCCTGCTCGAGAGCTGGTTCCGCTTGCAGCAATTGGCCCGGGAACATCCCGTTTAGCGAGATGAACCGAGCGCGCTTGCCCGCGACCGGGGCTTAAGGCTATTCCTGCCGTCATGGCAGACAAGCGGCCCTATTACATCACCACTGCCATCTCCTATCCGAACGACGCGCCCCATATCGGCCATGCCTATGAGGCCGTGGCCACGGATGCGCTCGCGCGCTTCCGGCGCTTGCAGGGTCGCGACGTGTTCTTCCTGACCGGGACCGACGAGCACGGCATCAAGATGCTTCAGACGGCGAAGTCCCAGGGCATCACGCCGGCAGAGCTTGCCGACCGCAACACGCCCAAGTTCTGCGACATGGTCCGCGTGCTCGACTGCTCCAACGACGATTTCATCCGCACCCGCGAGGAGCGGCACAAGCTCGCCTGCCAGGAGCTGTGGCGGCGCATGCAGGCGGCTGGCGACATCTATCTCGACAAATATGCCGGCTGGTACTCGGTGCGGGACGAGGCCTATTACGACGAAAGCGAGCTGAAGGACGGGGCCGGCGGAAACAAGCTCTCGCCGCAGGGAACGCCGGTCGAGTGGGTCGAGGAGGAGAGCTATTTCTTCCGGCTCTCGGCCTATCAGGACAAGCTGCTTGCCTATTACGAGGCGCATCCCGAGTTCATCGGTCCTGAGACGCGCGCCAACGAGGTGAAGACCTTCGTGCGCGGCGGGCTGCAGGACCTCTCGATCTCGCGCACGACCTTCGATTGGGGCGTCCCCGTGCCCGGCGATCCGAAACACATCATGTATGTGTGGGTCGACGCGCTCACCAACTACCTGACCGGCGTCGGCTTTCCCGACGATCGTTCGGAACCCTTCCGGCGCTACTGGCCTGCCGATGTGCACATCATCGGCAAGGACATCATCCGCTTTCACGCGGTCTACTGGCCGGCCTTCCTGATGTCGGCTGGCGTGACACTGCCGAAGCAAGTGTTCGGCCACGGCTTCCTCTACAACCGCGGAGAGAAGATGTCGAAGTCGGTCGGCAATGTCGTCGATCCGTTCGCGCTGGCGAAGGATTACGGCACCGATCAGCTCCGCTATTTTCTCCTGCGCGAGGTGCCCTTCGGTCAGGACGGAAACTACGGCCGTGACGGGATCGTGCAGCGCATCAACGCCGATCTCGCCAACGATCTCGGCAATTTGGCCCAACGCTCGCTGTCGATGATCGCCAAGAATTGCCGGGGCAAGGTGCCGAAACCCGGCAAGTTCACGCAGGTCGATGAGACGATGCTCGCATCAGCGGACGCGTTGCTGCCCCGCGTCGAGGCCGCCATCGACGAGTTCGCCATTCATCGCGCTCTCGAGATGGTGTGGGCGGTGGTCGCCGACGCCAATCGCTATTTCGCGAGCGAAGAGCCTTGGGCACACAAGAAGACCGATCCGGAGCGGATGGAGACGATCCTCTATGTGACGGCCGAGGTCACGCGCCAGATCGCGATCCTGGTGCAGCCGGCGATGCCGGAGAGCGCTGGCAGGCTGCTCGACCAGCTTGGCGTGCCGGCTTCCGCGCGCGATTTCGCCGCGCTCGGACCCGAAGGGAGGATAGAAACCGGGACGCCATTGCCGGCGCCGGTACCCGTGTTCCCGCGTTATGTCGAGGCCGACAGCGAGGCCACGGCGTCGTAGTGGCCGCGCGACTAGCGGCACAATTGCTTGATGCGGTCCGCGTCGACGCCTTCGACCACGACCCCGCCGATCACGGTTCGCGGGACGGCCGTATCGCCGAAGCGCCGAAGCATATCGGCTTGGACCGGCGCGGTCGTCGCGTCCAACATGCTGTACTTGATGTTGTTGCGCGCGAGGATAGCCCTGACTTGGCGGCAATAAGGGCACCAATCGGCGTTATACATCACGACGCTCTTGCTGCATCCGGCCGCAGCGGGGCCCGTACCGAGGCAGAACAGCGCAGCGGCGGCGGCGGCGGCGGCCATCGCGATGAGGTGCGGCCGACGAAAGACAGACGTGCTTCTTGTCATTGTTTCCCTTACCGTTCCGCCGCACCCGAGGCCCTTCAAGGCCTTATTGTCACGTTCGATCAAATGCTGCACATAGGTCAGAGCCGGCTGCCGCTCAGCCTAGCAGCTTGAAGAATATCGGTCTTTCATCTTTCCGTGATGCTGATCGACAGCCATTGCCATCTCGACTTTCCCGAGCTTGAGCGCGAGCTCGACGCGGTCTTGGAGCGCGCGCGGAGCGCCGGTGTCGGCCCGATCGTGACCATCTCGACGCGCGTTCGGCGTTTCGACGCGCTGAAGGCCATCGTCGAGTCCCATCCCGACGTGTTCTGCTCGATCGGGACGCATCCGCATAACGCCGCCGAGGAGCCCGACGTCACCGTGGCCGAGCTGGTCGAAATCGCGCGTCATCCCAAGGTGGTGGCGATCGGCGAGGCGGGCCTCGACTATCATTACGATCACAGCCCCCGCGACGTGCAACGTAAGAGCTTCCGCACGCACATCGCCGCCGCACGCGAGACGGGGCTGCCGCTCATCATCCACGCGCGCGAGGCGGACGCCGACATCGCCGCCGCTCTGGAGGAGGAGAGTGCAAAGGGCGCGTTTCCCTTCGTGCTCCATTGCTTCACGAGCGGACCCGATCTCGCGCGGAGGGGGCTCGCGCTCGGCGGTCATGTCTCCTTCTCCGGCGTCGTCACCTTCAAGAATGCCGGCGCGCTCCGCGATATCGCCAAGAGTGTGCCGCCGGCCCGTCTCCTGGTGGAGACCGATGCGCCCTATCTTGCGCCCGAGCCGATGCGTGGAAAGACCAACGAGCCTGCTTTCGTGGCCCATGTCGCGGCCCGGCTTGCGGCTCTGCGCGGCGTGGACGAGAGCGAGATCGCGCGCGTCACCACCGACAATTTCTTCAGGCTGTTCAAGAAGGTCCCCCGCGCCTTGCAGAGAGCGCCGCAAAGCGCCGCATGAGCCTCAAGCTGACCATCCTCGGCTGCGGCACATCGGGCGGCGTGCCCCGTGTCGGCGATCATTGGGGCGCGTGCGATCCCGCCGAACCCAAGAACCGGCGCAAGCGCTGCGCGCTGCTCGTCGAGCGCGACGGTGCTGCGGGGAAAACCACGGTGCTGGTCGACACCTCGCCGGACCTTCGCCAGCAGCTTCTCGATGCAGGCGCCGCCTGGCTCGATGGCGTGCTCTATACGCACGACCATGCCGATCATGCCCATGGCATCGATGATCTCCGCCAGGTGGCCTATAACGGCAATCGCCGGGTCGACGTCTACTACGACGAGGCGACTGGCAAGGTGCTCCGCACGCGCTTTTCCTATTGCTTCGAGACGCCGCAAGGGAGCGAGTATCCGGCGATCTTGAGAGGTCATGCGATTGAGGCTGGCAAGCAGGTTCGCATCTCCGGGGCGGGAGGCGTCATCGAGGCGCTGCCCTTCAGGCAAATCCACGGCTCGGGCGAGACGCTCGGCTTTCGCTTCGGCGGGGTGGCCTATTCGCCGGATGTGAGCGATTTCCCGGAAGCGTCGCTCGACGCGTTGCGAGATCTCGATGTGTGGATCCTGGATACGCTCCGTTACAAGCCGCATCCGAGCCATCTCTCTGTTGAGCAGGCGCTTCAATGGATCGCGCGGATGAAGCCGAAGCGGGCGGTGCTCACGCATATGCATCTCGATCTCGACTATGCGCGATTGCGAAGCGAACTGCCGAACGGCGTGGAGCCCGCCTATGACGGCATGGTGCTAACGACTGAAGCGTAGGGACCCAACGATCCCTCATGCTGAGGAGCGCGTGCAACCGCGCGTCTCGAAGCATGTCTTTATGAGCGCCCTTCGAGACGGGCCTTCGGCCCTCCTCAGGGTGAGGGAGGTCAAGAATGGGGACTTACAATTCGATGATCTGGCCGGTCCCGGTGAAGTCGGCCATGGCGAGGGGAACGAAGCCCTCGGCGGCTTCAGCGGGCGTCGGCAGCTTCGACTGATCCTCGCCTGGATAAGCCTCGGCGCGCATGCGGGTCGCGGTGGCGCCGGGATCGATCAGGTTCACCTTGATGGCGCTGTCGCTCGTCTCGTTGGCATAGGTCCTGGCCAGAACTTCGAGCGCGGCCTTGGTCACGGCATAAGGGGCCCAATAGGCGCGGCCCTCGCCCGCAGCGCCTGAGGTGACGAAAATCACCCGGCCAGCGCCGGACAAGCGAAGCAACGGATCGAGGGTGCGGATCAGCCGCCAATTGGCCGTGACGTTGATGGCGAAGCTCTTCTCCCACAGCTCCGAGGGGATATGGGTGAGGGGAGAGAGCCGGCCGAGGATGGCGGCATTTCCCACCAACACGTCGAGCCTGCCGAAGCGCTCATAGAGAGAAGGCCCGAGCGCGTCGATCGCCTTGCCGTCGGCGAGGTCGAGAGGAATGAGCGTGGCCTTGCCGCCGGCCGCCCTGATGCCATCGTCAACCTCTTCAAGGGCCTTGCGGTTGCGCGCGAGCAGCAACACATGCGCGCCCTCCAGCGCGAATCTCTCCGCCACGGCGCGGCCGATGCCGCGCGAGGCGCCGGTGATGAGCGCGATGCGATCTTTGAGCCGTTCAGAACTCAACCCACCTCGGCGAGGAAGGAGAGCTGCTTCTGCTGCGGGGGTCCTTCGCGGTCTCTGAGCCGCGTCGGATATTCGCCGGTAAAGCAATGATCGGTGAATTGTGGATGGGCGTTATCCCGGCCGTCGAAGCCCATGGCCTTGTAGATGCCCTCGACCGAAAGGAATTGGAGCGAGTCGGCGCCGATGAATGCCCGCATTTCCTCCAGGCTGCGATGGGCGGCGAGCAGCTTGTTCTGATCGGGCGTGTCGATGCCGTAGAAGTCGGGATGGGTGATGGGCGGGCTCGAAATCCGCATATGCACTTCGCTGGCGCCGGCTTCGCGCATCATTTGCACGATCTTCACCGAGGTCGTGCCGCGCACCACGCTGTCGTCGATCAGCACGATGCGTTTGCCTTGGACCTGACCTTCGTTGGCGCTGTGCTTGAGCTTGACGCCGAGCTGCCTGATGCGCTGCTCGGGCTCGATGAAGGTGCGCCCGACATAGTGGTTGCGGATGATGCCGAATTCGAACGGGAGCCCCGAAATTTGCGAATAGCCGATGGCGGCGGGCACGCCAGAGTCGGGGATGGGGATGACCACGTCGGCATCGGCCGGCGCCTCGCGCGCCAACTGCCGGCCCATCTCCTTGCGGACCTCGTAGACCGAGCGGCCGCCGACGATGGAATCGGGCCTGGCGAAATAGATGTACTCGAAGATGCAGAGCTTGGCCGGGTATTTCGGCACGAAGCGGTGACTCTCCAGGCCCTCGCGGGTGATCACCACGACCTCGCCGTTCTCCACATCGCGCACGAACTCGGCGCCGATGATGTCGAGCGCGCAAGTCTCGGAGGCGAGCACCCAAGCCTCTCCGAGTCTGCCAATAACCAGCGGCCTGATGCCGAAAGGATCGCGCGCGCCGATGAGCTTCTTATGCGTGAGCCCGACCAGAGCATAGGCGCCTTCGACCTGGAGCAGGGCTTCGATGAACTTCTCGACGAAACGCTGCTTCTCGCTTCGCGCGACGAGGTGGAGAATCACCTCGGTGTCGGTGGTCGACTGGCAAATAGCGCCTTTCTTGATGAGGGATTCGCGCAAGGTGAGCGCGTTGGTGAGGTTTCCGTTGTGAGCGAGAGCGAAGCCGCCCGAATCGAGATCGACGAAGAGCGGCTGCACGTTGCGCAGGATCGGGTCGCCGCAGGTCGAGTAGCGGACATGGCCGATGGCCATGGCGCCTTTCAGCCGGTCGATCACCGGCCGTGAGGTGAAGTGGTCGCCGACAAGGCCGAGACGGCGTTCGGTATGGAAATGGCCCCCGTCGAAGGTGACGATGCCGGCGGCTTCCTGGCCGCGATGCTGCAGCGCGTGGAGTCCGAGCGCCGTGAGCGCCGCGGCGTCGGGATGATTGAAGATGCCGAAGACGCCGCACGCCTCGTGCAGCCGGTCCTCTTCGAGCCAGCTGGGCTCCTCGGTCAGAACGTCCTCTGTCACGGCCTCAAGCCTCCTCTAGAGTAAATAGGCGCCCCAAAAAGCGCTTCAATGGCACGCGACGCGACGCATTCTCTTGAACGTAAACTCATGACGGCTGGTCCGGTGGGGCCTCGGCCGGCGCCTCCGGCTGTCCTTCAGGTTGGGCCCCAGGTTGTCCCTCAGGCTGCGCTCCGGGCTGCTCCTCCTGCTCGCCGTCCAACGGTCCAGGCAAGAGCTGCTCCGGATTCATGGGCAGCAGCGATTCGATGGCGACCTGAGTTCTTTGCAGAATAGGATAGGAGCGGGCATTACGCACCCAATCCGGCTGGTCGCGGGCCAGTGCCGTGAAAAGAATGAAGACAATCGCCACGAGCAGAAAGCCGCGCGCCAACCCGAAGACGAAGCCCAACGTGCGGTCGAGAGCGCCGACGCGGCTGTCGAGCACGCTGTCGGAAATGCGGAACGTGATCAGGCTCACGACGATCAGGGTGAGGATGAACACAGCGGCCGCGAAGGCGATCTGAGCGATGCTGGGATTGCCGACATAGGGCTCCAACAGGTTCGCATATTTCGGCGTGAGATAGAGGGCGGCGACGGCGGCCACGGCCCAGGAGAAAATCGACAGGACCTCGCGCGTAAACCCGCGCACCATCGCCAGAAAGCCCGAGATGAGCATGATGGCGATGAGAATGACATCGAGCCAGGAGATAGGCATTGGCGCGAGGCTCCTTCGGCGGGCGGCGCACACTATCACGATTCCCGGCGATGAAGCACAAATGGCCCCTTGGGGCAATCGTTGAGGCTTTCGCCGGCGGGATTGTCGCAGGGGCGCCCGAATTTACACCCGCGACGTGCACAATAGAGCCACAAGCTCGTCCAATTGCGACAGCGGCAGGAGGCGTATTTCCTCGGTCTCCCGGTCCCGTTCGGCGGCCGCGGCAGGCACGACCGCAGTGGTGAAACCGAGCTTGGCCGCCTCCTTGAGGCGCTGGTCCTTGTGGCTCACGGCGCGCACGGCCCCGGTCAGGCTCACCTCGCCGAAATAGACGGTGTCCTCAGGCGCGGAGTTGGCGCTCATGGATGACAGCAGCGCCGCTGCGGCGGCGAGATCCGCCGCCGGCTCATTGAGGCGCAGTCCGCCGGCGACGTTGAGATAGACGTCGTGGGCGCCGAGTCGCACCCCGCAGCGCGCTTCGAGCACCGCGAGCAGCATGGCGAGACGGTTGGGGTCCCATCCCACGACGGCGCGGCGCGGGGTTCCGAGGGACGAAGGTGCCACTAACGCCTGGATTTCGACGAGGAGCGGGCGGGTGCCTTCCATGCCGGCGAACACGGCGGTGCCGGGCGCGCCCTGCTCGCGGTCGCTCAAAAATAGGGCGGAAGGGTTTGCCACCTCCTTGAGACCGTCTTGGCGCATCTCGAACACGCCGATCTCGTCGGTCGGGCCGAAGCGGTTCTTGACCGCGCGCAGGATGCGGAACTGGTGGCCGCTCAGACCCTCGAAGGACAGCACCGTGTCGACCATGTGCTCGATGACTTTGGGACCGGCGATCTGGCCGTCCTTGGTGACGTGGCCGATGAGGATGAGGGCCGAGCCGCTGCTCTTGGCATGGCTTATCAAGGCCGAGGCGCAGCCCCTCAACTGGGAGATGGTGCCGGGGGCTGCCTCCACTCCCTCAGACCAGAGCGTCTGCACCGAATCGATGACGATGAGGGCAGGGGCTGCCGCGCTCCCTAATGTGGCGACGATATTGGCGAGGTTGGTCTCGCTGCCGAGAGCAACCGGCGCGCCGCTCAGCCCAAGACGTGCCGCACGCATGCGGATCTGCGCCGGCGCCTCCTCGCCGGAAAGGTAGACGGCGCGCGCACCGGATTCGGCAAGCTTCGCCGCCGCCTGGAGCAGCAACGTCGATTTGCCGATGCCGGGATCGCCGCCGACCAATACGGCCGAACTCGGCACGAGACCTCCGCCGAGAACCCGATCGAGCTCGGCGATACCGGTGGGAAGGCGAGGGGCTTCGCTTGTGGCGGCGGCAAGCGTCTCGAGCGCGGCAAGCCTCCCTTTGCCGCCCTTGATGGCGATCAAGCCGGGCGGCGCGGATGGCGCCCGCTCTTCGATGATGGAGTTCCACTCACCGCAGGAGGCGCATTTGCCGGACCAGCGGGTCGTGACCGCGCCGCAGGCTTGGCAGACGAAGGCTCGCGAGGCTTTGGCCATGGATTTCGTTCAGCCCCCGAGATAGCGCCGTAAGGCGCGAGCGCCGAGATTGGTCAGGACCTCGTAATCGATGGTGCCGGCATGGGCGGCAAGCACGTGAGCCGGCATGTTCGGTCCGATCAGCTCGACCCAAGCGCCGCGCTGTGCGATCGCCTCCGGCACGAGGCTCACATCGAGCGCAATAAGATCCATGGAGACGCGGCCCAGGATCGGCGCGGCATGAGGACCGAGATAGCCGGCAAAGCCATCCTCGCCATCGGCCAACGATAAAGCCCTGAAGAAACCGTCGGCATAGCCTACCGAGACGACGGCAATCCGCGCCGCTTCGCGTATCGTCCTTGTCGCGCCATAGCCCACTGTCTCTCCGGGAGCGGCGTCGCGCAGTTGGAGGATGCGTCCCTTGAGCTGCACCACCGGCCGAAACGGATTAGCGCCGTGGCGGCGGGGATGGCCCCCATAAATCGCGAGACCCGGCCGCACGAGATCATAGGTAAAGTCGGGACCGAGCAAGATGCCTGCGGAATTGGCAAGGCTTGCGGGCGCCATCGGCAGAAGCGCGCGAAGCCGTTCGAAAATGCTCCGCTGCATCTCGCTCTTGGGATGGCCGGGTTCGTCGGAGCAGGCAAGATGGCTCATCACGAGCGAAAGCGTCAGCGCGGGCCAGAGCTCGCCAGCGGCGGCGATTTGCTCCACCTCCTTCGCCGAAAGCCCGAGGCGATTCATGCCGCTATCGATATGCACGGCGCAAGCGAGCCTTTCGCCTCGCTCGACGCAGAACGCCACCCACTCGCCGACCTCATCGGCGCTGTTCAGCACGGGGCGGAGGTCATGGGCGCGGTAGAGCTCGGCCGTGCCCGGCATCAATCCGGCGAGCACGTAGACGGTGGCCTCCGGCAGGAGCGCCCGCAAGCTCTCGGCTTCGTCGAGGGTGGCGACGAAGAAGGTCCTGCAGCCCGCGCGCCAAAGTACCGGGGCAATCCGAGCCATGCCGAGCCCGTAGGCGTCGGCCTTGACCACAGCGGCACATTCGGCGGAGGCCGCAAGCTCGCACAATGCGCGATAGTTGGCCGCGACCGCATCGAGGTCGATAGTGAGGATGGCGGTGTCGCCCGGCCTTTCCTCGCGCGCGCCCGAGACGGCCTCGTGCGTGCGCTCGCGGCTCACGCGCGGCGCTCCGGTAGGCGCTCCTCCGCCGCGAGATTGCTGAATCGCGTGAACTCCGGCGTGAATTGCAGCGTCACCGTGCCGGTGGGTCCGTGGCGCTGCTTGCCGATGATGATGTCGGCCTTGCCGGTCACCATCTCCATCTCTGTCTGCCACTGCTTGTGCTCGTCGGTGTTCTCGCGGGGTTGCCTGCGCTCGACATAATATTCCTCGCGGAACACGAACAACACCACATCGGCATCCTGCTCGATCGACCCGGATTCGCGCAAATCCGCAAGTTGCGGGCGCTTGTCCTCCCTCTGCTCCACCTGGCGGGAGAGCTGCGACAGCGCAAGGATGGGCACATGCAGCTCCTTGGCGAGAGCCTTGAGCCCGGTGGTGATCTCAGAGACCTCCTGCACCCGGCCTTCGGCCGCGCGCCGCGAGGAGCCGGAGAGGAGCTGGAGATAGTCGACGACGATAAAGCCGAGCCCCCGCTGGCGCTTCAGGCGCCGCGCCCGTGCGGCGAGCTGGGCGACGGTGATGCCGCCGGTCTGGTCGATATAGAGCGGAAGATGCTGCAGCTCCTGAGACACTTCGACGATGCGGTCGAACTGTTCGGCATCGATCCGCCCGCGGCGGATGCGCTCCGACGGAATGTAGGCCTGCTCGGAGATGATGCGGGTGGCGAGCTGCTCCGCCGACATCTCCAGCGAGAAGAAGCCCACGACCGCGCCGTCGAGGGCCTGCTCGGCGGCGGTGCCGGGACGGTAAGCCTTGGCGACGTGATAGGCGATATTGGTGGCGAGCGCGGTTTTGCCCATGGCGGGCCGTCCGGCGATGATGATGAGGTCTGACGGTTGCAAGCCGCCCATGCGGATGTCGAGGTCGGTAAAGCCGGTGGCAAGACCGGAGAGGCCGCCGTCGCGCCGGTAGGCGTTGGCGGCCATGTCAATCGCGGAGGTCAGCGCGGCTGTGAAGGGCTCGAAGCCCGTGCCGTATTTGCCGCTATCGGCCAGCTCGTAAAGCTTCTGCTCGGCATCTTCGATCTGCACCGAGGGTGGGGCGTCTACGGGTGAGTCGTACGCTGTGTTGACCATCGTCTCGCCGATCTGGATGAGCTGGCGGCGGATGGCGAGATCGTAGACGGTGCGGCCGTAATCCTCGGCGTTGATGATGGTGGTCGCGTTGGCTGCCAGACGCCCGAGATATTGCGGGATGGAAAGCTCTCCCGCCGGGAGCTCGGCCTGGAAAAACGTCTTGAGCGTAATCGGGGTCGCGCGCTTGCCGCTCAGGATCAGCTTGGCCGCCGCCTCATAGATGCGGGCGTGCAGCTGGTCGTAGAAATGCTCGGTCTTGAGGAAATTGGAGACGCGGTCGATGGCCTCGTTGTTGACCAGGATGGCGCCAAGAAGGGCTTGTTCCGCCTCAAGATTGTGAGGCGCCGCGCGGAAGATCGGCGTGTCAGGCTGAAGGCGAATCGCTGCGTCGCTCATGATCCGACACTAGCGCAAAGGAAATGGGCGGCTAGATGTCGGGTCTGTGAACAGCGGGGAGATCGTGGGATCGCCCACAAGGAGCTCTGTTAGGCGCCTTTCTGCTCTTCTGCCTCAGCCTCGCCGCCAAGCTCGGCCGGCGCACCTTCCTCGAACAGCGCGGCGGCGGCACGCCGTGCGGCTTCCGCGTCCTCCTCGGCCTCCGTCGTCGGCCGCGTCACGTCCTCGCCGCGGGCCTGCCGCGCCGCTTCGTCGGGCGAGCGGGCGACATTGACGGTGATGTGGGGTGCGACCTCGGCGTGGAGCTGGACGCGGATCGCATGAAGGCCAAGCGTCTTGATCGGCCGGTCGAGCATCACTTGGCGCCGCTCGATGGTGAAGCCGCCGCCGGTGACGGCCTCGGCGATGTCGCGGGTTGAGACCGAGCCGTAGAGCTGACCGGTATCGCCGGCTTGCCGGATCACGATGAAGCGCTGTCCGTCGAGCTTCGCCGCCACCGCCTGGGCTTCGGATTTGAGCTCGAGGTCTCGCGCCTCGAGTTGCGCACGCTCTCGCTCGAAGCGCTTGCGATTGGCTTCGGTCGCGCGAAGTGCCTTACCCTGGGGCAGCAAATAGTTGCGCGCGAAGCCGTCCTTGACGGTGACGACGTCGCCCATTTGTCCGAGGCGCCCGATGCGCTCTAGCAGAATCACTTCCATGTTCGACACTCCTATTCTTGTCAGATCGTTCCGCCGCCTTTGGGAGGCTGTCCGCCCTGGGCCGCGCGGCGGCGCAATCCCAAAGAAGGCTCGGCCAGCCCGATAATGGCGACGATGATGGCAACCCAGCCCAGCAGCAAAATCCCGAGATAGACGGTGGCGAGCAGCGGGCCGCGAAGCGGCATGCCGCGGCTATAGACATGGATCACCGCCAATCCCTGCAGCGTGTAGGCGAAGAGCAATGCCCCGGCGAGGCCGGTGGCAAGCAATCCCGGCAGGCCCGGCAAGAACGACGCCGCGAGCGCCGCCGCGAAGATCAGCAGAAAGGCGTTGGGCAGTTCGAGCGCATGAAGGTCGGGCCAGGGTCTGAGCGCCCGTCCCGACGCGTCGACGATCAACCCAGCAATCCAAAGATTGAACAGGATGATGGTGAGCCAGACGATGGCGAAGGCCGCGGGAAGCGTCCGGGCGATGATGCTCGAGAGATTCGCAATGTTCTCCTCGGTGAAGAGCGTTCCGTCCCGGTCGAGATCCTTGAAGGAACTGTGGTTGAGAACCTCACGGATCGACTCGCGATAGCTGTCCTGGTCGTAGCCGAGGAACAGCACGAGCATAGCTGCGAGCAAGCCGGCGACGAGCGCGGCCCAGCCGATGAGGCGGCCGGGAGGATACCACTCGAGCGCGGCACTCGGTTGACCTTCGGGGGCTTGGGCGGGACGCGAAAGAAGCGCAAGATAGGTCAAGAGCGCCGCCGGTGCTGCGATCGAGATGGCAAAGGCCGCTGCCGCAGCAGGGCCGAGCGCGAGGGCGACGACGATGGTGCCGGTCAGCGCCGCGATAAGCGCCGCCCCGCCGCCCCAGCCGAGCCCGGCAAGACAGAGCGGCAAGGGTGCGAGATAAAACAGCACGGCGGCAAGAGCCGTGCCGGTTGCGGCCGAGGCGAACAACGCCGCTGATACGAGCCCTGAGCCTGCGCCGATGATGAGGTGTGTTGGCATCGATCTCGCTGTCCCGCCTCCTTCGCAAGCGGTTAGGGGAGAGGTGGTCCCCGCCCCAACTTCCAGAAGCCCAGCGCTGAGCTAAGGCCTCACCTCCTACTGAATAAGGTAGGGCAGAAGCCCAAGGAACCTTGCGCGCTTGACCGCGCGCGCCAGCTCCCGCTGCTTCTTGGCCGACACCGCCGTGATCCGGCTCGGCACCATCTTGCCGCGCTCGGAGACATAACGCTGGAGCAGCTTCACGTCCTTGTAGTCGATCTTCGGCGCCTTGTCGCCGGAGAAGGGGCAGGTCTTGCGCCGGCGATAGAAGGGACGGCGCGCCTGAACTTGGGTCATGCTCATCTGGCGTTCTCCTCTGCGTCGCTCGTCACTTCGGCCTCACTGTCGCTTCCACCACGCGACTCCCTCGGCGCAAAATCGCGGTCGCGGTCGCGCCGGCCCCCGCGGCGATCGCCGCGGTCGCGATCACCGCGGTCGCGGTCGCCGCGGCCCTCGCGCTCGTCGCGATCGGCGCGTCGCATCATCGGCGACGGTGCGGCATCGTGCTCAGGGACCTTCACGGTGAGAAAACGGATGATGTCGGTGGAAAGCCGCATCTGACGTTCGAGTTCGGCCACAGCCTCGTGCGGTGCATCGATGTTCATCAGCGCATAATGCGCCTTGCGGTTCTTCTTGATGCGGTAGGTGAGCGACCTCAGTCCCCAATATTCGGTCTTGCCGACCGACCCGCCGCGCCCCTCGAGAATGGTACGAAAATCCTGGATGAGGGACTCGACTTGCTGGGCGGAAATGTCCTGCCGCGCCAGAAAGACATGCTCGTAGAGAGGCATCGATCGCCTTCCTTCTTCGTTGCTCCGGCGCGAAGCCTCGCATGGGCGCTTTAGAAGGAAAGGCCCAAGAGACGACCCAGAGAGCGGAGACACGGGAGGACGGCGCTTTCAGCCTGCCGCTTTACGGGCGGCCCTCCGTTCAGCCTCCGACCGGAGCGGTTGCTGCTGGCGGTCTTATAAGACTTCACGCCGCGTTTGCAAGGGCCGGGGCTAGCGGTCGTCTGATTGCGAGGCCGACTGCGAGGTGCAGGCAACGGCCTTGTTATCGGTCAGCGAGAACGCCTTGCAATTGCCTTGGGAGTTGACCTCGACGACCCCGACCTTGGCGATCGGTGCATCGGTATATTCGACCGTGAAGCTCACCGGTGTGATCACTTGCGTGGAGAGATCCTGGGGCGGGCGCCCCTTGGCGTCGAAGGCGAAGATGAGGTCCTCGGGGTCTCCCATACGCGGCGCAAGTTGGAGTTCGCTGTAGTTCGGGGTGGGCGCCAAGGCGTTAACCGTGATGGTCACCGTGGGCGGGTCGGATTTGCTGATGGCGGCCGTCACGTCCTCGATCGAGCTCAACACCACCAGCGCCGGATCGGGCGGGAGCTTGGATTTCCAAGGCCAAGGCTGGGGGTCCGCGGCGAAAAGCGGCCCGCCGGCGCTCGCGATCAACGCTGCGATTACGGCGCCGAGAAGAACGGGACGATTCATCGATGCTTCTCCCTGTACGAATGCTGTGCAAACGCTGTTCTAGCATGCGGGGTTGCCGACGCGCGCTATCTTTTCGGTTGGGAGTGTCGCAAACCCGACGCATTGGACCCGCCGGCGCAAGCCTCGCTTGACAGTAAATATTGAAACAGTGTCTTTGGCCGAACCGCGAGCCCCGTCATCCCGCCACCATGAGCATTGCGTTCATCTTTCCCGGACAGGGAAGCCAAGCCGTCGGCATGGGAGCCGAACTTGCCAAGGCTTATCCGTCCGCGCGCGCCGTGTTCGAGGAGATCGACGCGGCGTTGTCGCAAAATCTGTCGCGACTCATGTGGGAGGGACCGGAGAGCGAGCTGACGCTCACCGAGAATGCACAGCCGGCGCTCATGGCGGTGTCTCTCGCGGCGATGCGCGTCCTCGCCGATAAGGGGCTCTCTCTTCCCGGCAACGTCGCCTATGTGGCAGGGCATTCGCTTGGCGAATATTCGGCCCTTGCCGCTTCCGGCGCGTTCAGCCTGGCCGATACGGCGCGGTTGCTGAAGACGCGCGGCCGGGCCATGCAGGAGGCAGTACCCGTGGGCGAGGGGGCGATGGCGGCCTTGCTCGGCGCCGATCTCGCGCAAGCCGAGGCGCTTGCGAAGGCCGCTTCCGACGGCGAAGTTTGCCAAGCCGCCAACGACAATGCGCCGGGACAGGTGGTGATCTCGGGCGCCAAGCCCGCGATCGAACGGGCCGTGGCGCTGGCGCCGAAATTCGGGGCGCGCCGTGCGGTGCTTCTGCCGGTGAGCGCGCCGTTCCATTGCGCGCTGATGCAACCCGCGGCAGAGGCGATGCGGGAGGCGCTCGCGGCGGTGCGGATCGCCCCGCCCGCGGTTCCGCTCGTGGCCAATGTGCTCGCGGCGCCGATCTCCGATCCCGAAATCATCCGCGCGCGTCTCGTAGAGCAGGTGACATCAATGGTGCGATGGCGCGAAACGATGCTCTACCTGAAGGAGCATGGCGTCGGCACCGTGTACGAAGTGGGCGCCGGCCGCGTGCTCACGGGAATCGCCCGGCGTTTCGACGGGATCGAGGCAAAAAGCGCCGGCTTGCCGGAAGAAGTCGAGAGCGCAGCGGCGTCGCTTGCCGCCTAGCGCAAGAAGAGGAGACTTTCGATGTTCGACCTGACAGGAAAGGGTGCGCTCGTCACGGGCGCCACCGGCGGGATTGGCGGCGCCATCGCCAAGGTGCTGCATGCGCAAGGCGCCCAAGTTGCCGTCTCGGGCACCAAGGCGGAGCGACTGGAAGCGCTCGCCACGGAACTCGGCTCGCGCGTGTCCGTACTCCCTTGCGACCTGCGTGACCGAAAGGCGGTGGCGGAGCTCGCCGATACGGCGGAAAAGACCCTCGGCCAGGTCGACATCCTCGTGAACAATGCCGGCATCACCCACGACAATCTGTTCATGCGCATGAAGGATGAGGAGTGGGACGACGTGATCGTCGTCAACCTCACTTCCGTGTTCGTGCTCACGCGCGGCATCTTGCGGGGCATGATGCGGCGCCGTTACGGGCGCATCGTCAATATCGCCTCGATTTCAGGCGTATTCGGCAATCCGGGGCAGGGGAACTATGCCGCGTCGAAGGCGGGGCTTGTCGGCATGACGAAGTCGCTGGCGCGTGAAGTGGCGAGCCGGGGCATCACCGCCAACTGCATCGCGCCCGGCTTCATCAAGACGCCGATGACCGATGCGCTCACGCCCAAGCAAGTCGAGATGATCGCCGCTGCGATCCCAGCCCAGACCTTCGGAACGCCGGAAGACGTTGCCGCCGCCGTGGCCTTCCTCGCCAGCACCGAGGCCGCCTATATCACCGGCGAGACCATGCATGTAAACGGCGGCATGGTGATGGTGTAAGCGCATGACATCTAAGCAGTTATTGCGGTTCCGGGGAGCGAGCTGGCAGGCTCTTTTTCCACGACGCGGGCTTCTGGCAAGGCCCTGCAAAATATGGTACGCAAGCGGCCGCTTCGTGGGGGCTTGACAAACGACAATCCCGCCGCGATCAACCCTGTTAAGACTTGCCGCTCGGGGGTGCGTCAGCCGCCGGCTCGGGGGACTTGCGAGGCTTGAGGGCCGACAGTTATGGGACGGGTGAGGCGGACATGAGCGATATCTCGGAGCGCGTAAAGAAGATCGTGGTGGAGCATCTCGGGGTCGAGGCCGACAAGGTCACCGAGAACGCAAGCTTCATCGACGACCTCGGGGCCGACAGTCTCGACACCGTCGAGCTGGTCATGGCCTTCGAGGAGGAGTTCGGCTGCGAGATCCCGGACGATGCGGCGGAGACCATCCTCACGGTCGGCGACGCCATCAAGTTTCTGGAGAAGAACACGGCCGCTTGACGCGACTTCGCGCGGGGCGGGCGCGCACTTCGCCGTCCCGCCGTGATAAATATAAGCCCTCGGACGGCTCGAGATTGGTTTCCCGCGAGGATCACGCGAAGCGCGATGCGACGTGTCGTCATTACAGGCTTGGGTCTCGTCTCGCCGCTTGGCTGCGGCCACGCGATCACGTGGGAACGCCTGGTTGCGGGCCACAACGCCGCTCGCCGCATCGAGAATTTCGACGTCTCAGATCTGACCTGCCAGGTGGCGTGCCAGGTCCCGCATGGCGACGGCTCCAACGGCAGTTTCAACGCGACCGACTGGATGGAGCCGAAGGAGCAGCGCAAGGTCGACGAGTTCATCATTTACGCGATGTCCGCCGCCACTCAGGCGCTCGAGGATGCCGGTTGGCAGCCGTCCGCCTATGAGGACCAAATCCGTACCGGCGTGCTGATCGGTTCCGGCATCGGCGGTCTTCAGGGGATCGAGAAGACCTCGCTCCTCTTTGCCGAGAAGGGACCGCGCCGCGTCAGCCCGTTCTTCATTCCCGGCCGTCTGATCAATCTCGCGGCCGGCTACGTTTCCATCGAGCATGGATTGAAGGGGCCGAACCACGCCGTGGTCACAGCCTGCTCGACCGGTGCGCACGCCATCGGCGACGCCACCCGGCTGGTGCAACTCGGCGATGCCGATGTGATGCTCGCCGGCGGCACCGAGTCGCCAGTTTGCCGGTTGGCGATCGCGGGCTTCGCCGCCTGCCGCGCGCTCTCGACCAATTTCAACGATCAGCCCGAGCGCGCCTCGCGCCCCTATGACCGCGACCGCGACGGTTTCGTGATGGGGGAGGGCGCCGGGGTCGTGGTAGTCGAGGAGCTCGAGCACGCCAAGGCGCGCGGCGCCCGGATCTATGCCGAGATCATCGGGTATGGACTGTCGGGCGACGCATTCCACATTACCGCGCCCGCCGAGGACGGCGACGGGGCCTATCGCTGCATGGTCGCAGCGGTGAAGCGGGCCGGTATCGATCCCGCCGATATCGACTACATCAACGCTCACGGGACTTCGACGCCGATGGGGGATGAGATCGAGCTTGCCGCCGTCGAGCGGCTCTTCGGCAATGCCGCCGGCAAGGTCTCCATGTCTTCAACCAAATCGGCAATAGGCCATCTGTTGGGTGCGGCCGGCGCGGTCGAGGCAATCTTCTCGGCGCTTGCGATTCGCGACAATATCGCCCCGCCGACGCTCAATCTCGACAACCCCTCGGTGGCAACGGCGATCGACCTCGTGCCCCACCAGGCGCGGCGACGGACGATCGACACGGTGCTGTCGAATTCCTTCGGATTCGGCGGGACCAATGCCTCGCTGATCCTTCGGCGTTGCAACGGGTGACGCACCATCCGAACCTCCCTTTCGCCATATTTCGACTTCAAGTCGTTGGCATCGTCTGCGCAGGCGATTCTTAGCCATGTCCTTCACTAGAGACCTGCCGTCGACGGCTAACGACAACGATGGACGGTTCCCGCCGGACGCGCCATCACCGCCCGGCGCAGGGCTGCCGCGCAGCCCCGCCGAGGCCCTTGAGCCGATGCGGCCGCCCGAGCCGCCTCCTGACTGGGACGAGCCCGAGCCCAACCCGCACCCGTTCTTGGGGATGCTCGACGGGCTCGTGACCTTCGTCTTCGTGCTGGCTTGCCTAGGAGTTGCCGTCTTCTATTGGGTCAAGGTGCAGTTCGACCAACCCGGTCCACTCCCCACCTCGACCGTCTTCGCCGTCCCCAAGGGGGAGGGTGTCAGTGCCATCGCCGAGCGTCTCGAGCATGATGGCATCATCGACGATCGGCGCGTCTTCATGACGAGCATCCTCTACTTTATGTATATAAAGGGGCAGGGGAGCCTTAAGGCTGGCGAGTACGAGTTCCGCAAGCACGCGACCATACGCGACGTGCTCGATACGCTGGTCGAGGGCAAGTCGATCGAGCATAAGGTCACGCTGGCCGAAGGACTGACCAGCTACCAGATCGTGCAGAAGTTGCTGGCCCACCCTCAGCTTAAGGGCAAGATCACCGAAGTGCCTCCAGAGGGAACCCTGCTGCCGGATACATACAAATTCGGCAGCAATGACACGCGGCAGGACATCATCGAACGGATGCGGGCGGCGCAGGCGAAATTCCTCGCCAAGGTGTGGGCAAAGCGCGACGCGGATATCTTCGTAACGACGCCGGAAGAGGCGCTGATCCTCGCCTCGATCGTGGAAAAAGAAACCGGACGGGCCGATGAACGTCCGCTTATCGCAAGCGTCTTCCAGAACCGGCTTAGGAAGAAGATGCGGCTGCAATCTGATCCCACCATCATCTACGGGCTTGTGGGCGGCAAAGGCGCGCTCGACCATCCCATCCAGCAGGAAGAGGTGGACCGCGAGACCCCTTATAATACCTATAAAATCAATGGCTTACCGCCAACGCCGATCGCCAATCCCGGCCGCGCAGCGATCGAGGCCGTGCTGCGGCCGGCCAAGACACGCGACCACTATTTCGTCGCCGACGGCACCGGCGGTCACGTCTTTGCGCCCACCCTCGACGAGCATAATAGGAATGTCGTCAAGTGGCGGAAGATCGAGCGTGAGATTCGTGCGCGCGAGGCCGAAGAGGCCGCGGCCAAGGCCGCTCAAGAAGCCGCCGCCGGCACTGCCGCCGTGCCTGCCGACCCAACCGGAGCGCTGACGACCGCGCCGCAAGATCAAGCTGCACCCGTCGGCAACGGAACTCCCAACGCTCCGGCTACCGATCCGACGGTCACAACGGATGTCCTGATCGACCCGATGGCGCTTGGCGATACCGCCCACCCCTTTGCCGCGCCCGAGGAGGCCGGCGGGGAGGGTATTCCCGCGCCATTGCGGAACCCGAAGCGCTAGAGGGCGCGCAAGCTGCCTCCGGCGCGCGACTCGGCTTATAAGCGGCATGACTTAAGAGTGCACGCGAGGCGGGGGCTTGCGACCGGATGACGCTGAAGAGCATGACTGGCTTCGCCCGCGCCGACGGCGTGCACGGGGACACGAGCTGGCACTGGGAAGCGCGCAGCGTGAATAGCCGCACGCTCGATATGCGTCTGCGTCTACCCTCCGGTCTCGAGAGCCTCGAGATCAGGGCGCGCGCCCTCGTCCAAGAGAAGCTCGCGCGCGGCAATTGCACCATCAATCTGTGGGTGAAGCGGGAAACAGGGCGCACGGAGATCAGGCTCAACGAGACGGCGCTCAGGCAGGCCCAAGCCGTGGCGGAGCGCGCCAAGGATTTCACCGGGCTCAAGCGTGCCCGGCTTGACACGCTGCTCAACATGCGTGGGGTAGTGGAGACGGCGGAGGGGGAGGAGAGCGAGGAGGCGCAGGCTGCGCTCTACCACGCAATGATCGCGAGCCTTGCGGCGGCGCTCGATGATCTCGTGCGTGGGCGGAGGGCCGAGGGAGAACGGCTTCAAGCCGTGATCGAGAAGCAGCTTTCGACCGTTGCGAGACTGATCGAAGAGGCGGCCGGCACCGCGGCCCAGCAGCCCGCTTCGATTGCCATGCGCCTCAACGAGCAGATCGCGCGGCTTGCCGAGTCAGGCTCGAACCTCGATCCCGAGCGTCTCCACCAGGAGGCGTTGCTGTTGGCGTCCAAGGCCGACATTCAGGAAGAACTCGACCGCTTGCGCGCGCATGTCGCGGCAGCGAACGACCTCATCGCCAGCGACCAGCCGGTCGGACGCAAATTCGAGTTCCTAGCTCAAGAGTTCAATCGCGAGGCCAACACGATTTGCTCGAAGGCCGCCGACATCGCCACCACCCGGACCGGGCTCGAGCTCAAGACCGTCATCGATCAGCTCCGCGAGCAGGTCCAGAACATCGAGTGAGGGGAGATGGAAGGGGGAATCGCGAGAAGGGGGCTTATGCTGGTTCTGTCGTCGCCCTCTGGCGCCGGCAAGACCACGCTCGCGCGCATTCTGAAAAACGATCCCGGTATTGTCATGTCCGTCTCGCATACGACGAGGCCGGAGCGCCAAGGCGAGCAGGACGGCGTCGACTACCACTTCGTCGACCGCGATACCTTCACGCGCATGCGCGATCGCGGCGCGTTCCTGGAATGGGCGGTGGTGTTCGACCATTTCTACGGCACGACGCGAAAACCGGTCGAAGAGGCGTTGTCGCAAGGGCGCGATGTGCTCTTCGATGTCGATTGGCAGGGCGCCGCTTCCTTGCGCGAGAAGGCCAAGGGGGACGTCGTCACGGTCTTCATCCTTCCGCCCACGGCCCGAGACCTCGAGCAGCGGCTCAATGTGCGGGCGCAGGATTCGCCTGAGACGGTGCGGCGGCGGATGCTCGGCGCCAGCAACGAAATCCAGCACTGGCATGAATACGATTACGTCGTCATCAATTACGACATCGAGCAATCGGTGGCAGCGGTGCGCTCGATCCTTGCCGCGGAGCGCCTGCGCCGAACGCGGCTGTCGGGCCTCAAGAACTTCGTACAGAACTTGCTGGCCGCGCTCTAGAGCGGTTTCCGAACGAGCTGAATCGAGAGAGTGATTCTCGAATCAGCAAAAGAAAGTCCGGTGTGATCCGGGCTCAGAAATCATGATGCAAACCAGCGCAACGACGATGAGCACGTCGATGAGGTCCAAAGGATGTCCTCAGCCGTTAAGGAATTAGTCTGGTGGTGGTGGTGGTGGTTCAGAATCGCCCTTGTGCCCAACTTTAGCGCCAAGTTTGGCGCCAAGGTTTTCATCCTGAAAGTCAGGAACCCCTAAGAGTTGATCTGCGACCGTCTCGAACCCAAGCAATTTGGTGAAGTCGATCCTGTCTGGCTTTTGCATGTGGTAATCCCCCAATTGGACCGATGATTATACCAAGCCACATACCCGGGAGATGTGACCGAATCAGCACACTCCGAACGTATTGAGGCCGCCGACCGGGGTAGCGTATCCGGCAATTGCGATGAGCCTAATGCTTAGTCGCCAGGGAATATGCCTCGGCACATAGAAGGCCAAAGTCGAAAAAAGAGAGGGGTCCTTCGTAAGACCCCCCTGAGTACGCGGGACTAACCAATCAGGGTTTGCGACCCAGGGGACTAAGCCTGGGAACACTGCACTATAGTCCCCGGCTCTAACTTATGTTGTGACTTTGGAGCAACGCCGACCCGAATTTTGCAGGCTAAGCAAAGACCCCGCTACTAGTCTAACGCTTGCTCCCTGCGGGTGAAAGCGCGTTGGCGAGGCGGCAGAACGCGGCGACCGGAAGCTCTTCCGCGCGCGCCTTGGGGTCGATGCCGAGCGCTTCGAGGACGGCTTCGCTGTCGGGCGCGATCTGACGGAGGGCGGCGCGCAGCATCTTGCGCCTTTGGCCGAATGCCGCGGCGGTCACGCGCTCGAGCGCTGCGACGTCGCATGAAGGTTGCGGGTCGCCCTTGGGGAGGAGCTCGACGACCGCAGAGTCAACTTTGGGTCGCGGCGTGAAGGCCTGCGCCGGAATCGTGAACAGAATGCGCGGCGAGGTGCGCCATTGCGACAGGACGGCAAGCCGCCCGTAATCCTTGCCGCCCGGCGATGAGACGATCCGTTCGGCGACCTCGCGCTGGAACATCAGGACCATGCGGTCGAACCAGGGCGGCCAGGGGTCGCTCTTCAGCCAGGAGATAAAGAGCGGCGTGGCGACGCTATAGGGTAGATTGGCGACGATGCGGGCGGGAGAGGGGAGCGAGAGCTTGCGATAGTCGAGCTGTCTCGCATCGGCAGAAATCACCTCGAGGCGTCCGGGATAGTGCGCGGCGATGGCCTCGAGCGCCGGCAGGCAGCGCGCGTCCTTCTCGATGGCTACGACACGCGCGGCGCCTTCGAGCAAAAGAGCGCGGGTAAGGCCGCCGGGACCGGGCCCGATCTCGACGACCGTCACACCCTCAAGGGGACCGGCGGCGCGGGCGATGCGCCGGGTCAGGTTGAAATCGAGCAGGAAGTTCTGACCGAGGCTCTTCTTCGCCGCCAAGCCGAGTTCGCGGATCACCTCGCGGAGCGGCGGAA
>Ga0187892_10002909_pt1 | contig 32664 bp, 30 predicted proteins | sample MA1701073metaG_FD_139345 | JGI IMG/M metagenome (GOLD analysis project Ga0187892, IMG submission 139345) | Bio-ooze microbial communities from a basaltic lava cave in the Kipuka Kanohina Cave System on the Island of Hawaii, USA - MA170107-3 metaG ...
GTCGTCACTTCGACTACGGCCGCGTTGCCCATCGGAGCCTTGATCGCCGCACAAGAGGCGCTTATGTCAAGCGCAAAGCCGTCGCGCGCCCCTTGACAGCGTTTAGCCATATCAACGTCCGGCTGCAGGCGCGCGCCGCTTGCGCCGTTGCGCGAAGGCTGCGCGGGTGGCCTTCGCTTCTGCGCTTGAGGCTGCGAGCTGCACCTGGTCGTGCGCCATGTGGCTGGCGGCGTGCGCGCCGATAGCGGCGTAGGCGTTGATGGATTCCTTGCTCATGCGCACCGAGTTGCGCGGCAGCGCCAGCACCTGCGCGGCGATTGCGCGCGCCGTTTTGAGCGCCTTGCCCGGCGGCGCGACCCAGTCGGCAAGTCCCATCGCCAGTGCGTCGGCGGCGGGAATACGCTCGCACAGGATGGTGAGCCGCTTGGCACGGGCCGGACCGACGAGATTGACCAGCCGCGGTAGCGTGCCCCAGGTGAGCGGAATGCCGAGGGAAATTTCCGGCAGCGAAACAAAGGCGTCGCTCGCCATCACCCGCCAGTCGAGCGCCGCGGAGAGCGCGAGGCCGCCGCCGATGGCGTAGCCCTCGATCGCCGCCAGCGTGATCTGCGGCAGTTCTTCCCAGGCGCGCGCCATGCGGTAGCCGAGCGCGGCGATTTCGCGCTGTTCTTCCAGCGGTCGCTCGCGGTCGCCCCAACGCGTTGCATCCTTGAGATCGGCGCCGGCGGAAAAGCAGCGCCCGCTCCCGCACACGATGACCACTTCGATGTCGCGCCGCGCGGATACGCGCCCGGCGCAGGCGATCATCTCGCGCATCAGCTTCGCCGACATCGCATTGTGCGCTTCCGGCCGGTTCAGCGTAACCGTCGCGATGGTCCTATTCAGGTCGAGTTTGAGCGTGCCGTACATGTTCTTAACCCCTTGTTTTTACGTGGAACTGCGCCTGTGCATGCTATACTCGCCGATTATCCAGCATCGGCATTGAGGGCCCTGGCATGGCCGTAGAGCGCACCTTTTCGATCATCAAACCGGACGCCGTGGCCAAGAATGCGATCGGGCAGATTCTCGCGCGCTTCGAGGCGGCCGGCTTGAAAATCATCGCCGCGCGCATGATGCACCTGTCGCGCAGCCAGGCCGAAGGCTTCTACGCGGTGCACCGCGAACGGCCGTTTTTCAAGGATCTGGTGGAATTCATGATCTCCGGCCCGGTGCTGGTGCAGGTGCTGCAGGGCGACAACGCGATCTCCAGGAACCGCGAGTTGATGGGTGCCACCGACCCAAAGAAAGCCGCCAAGGGCACCATCCGCGCCGATTTCGCCGACTCGATCGATGCCAACGCGGTGCACGGCTCGGATGCGCCCGACACGGCGCGCACTGAGATCCAGTTCTTCTTCCCGGGATACGAAATCTTTCCGCGCTAGCGCATGGCAACCAATTTACTCGGTCTGGACCCGCAGGGCATGGAACAGCTGTTCGCCCAGTACGGCGAAAAGCCGTTTCGCGCGCACCAGGTTCTGAAATGGATCCACCGCCGCGGCGCGGCGGATTTTGGCCTCATGAGCGATATCGCGAAGGAATTGCGCGCGAAGCTCGCGGCAGCCGCGGCGATCGATTTGCCGGTCGTGGTCGGCGACGGCAGTGCCGCGGACGGCACGCGCAAATGGCTGCTCAAGGTGGACGGCGCGAATGCGGTGGAGGCGGTGTTCATCCCCGAGGACGGGCGCGGCACGCTCTGCGTTTCCAGCCAGGCTGGCTGCACGCTCGACTGCCCGTTCTGCGCCACCGGCCGTCAGGGTTTCAACCGCAACCTGAGCGCGGCCGAGATCATCGGCCAGCTCTGGCTCGCGAATCAGGCCTTGGGCTGCCATGAAAAAGGCAAGCCGCGCGCCATCAGCAACGTCGTGTTCATGGGCATGGGCGAGCCGATGCTCAACCTGGACGCGGTAATTCCAGCCGCGCGCCTGATGATCGACGACAACGGCTACGGCCTGTCGCGACGCAGGGTCACGGTATCGACCTCGGGCGTGGTGCCCGGCATGGACCGCCTGGCCGCGGAATGCCCGGTGGCGCTGGCAGTTTCGCTGCACGCGCCGAACGACGAATTGCGCGACCGCCTGGTGCCGATCAACCGCAAGTACCCGATCCGCCAGCTGCTTGCCGCCTGCACGCGCTACCTCGGGCGCGCGCCGCGCGACTTCATCACGTTCGAATATGTGATGCTTGAGGGCGTCAATGATTCCAACGCGCAGGCGCGGGCGCTGGTCGACATCGCCGCGCAAGTGCGCTGCAAATTCAACCTGATTCCGTTCAATCCTTTCACCGAATCCGGTTTCCTGCGCTCGTCGCCGGAACGCATCCGCCGTTTTGCCGAAGTGCTGCAGCGCGCCGGCCTCACCGTCACCACCCGCAAGACGCGCGGCGAGGGCATCGATGCCGCCTGCGGCCAGCTGGCGGGCGCCGTCACCGACCGCACCCGTCGCACCCGCACCGTGCCCATCTCGGAGCTTCGCGCATGAGTCGATCGCGCCACGCCTGCTATGCCGCTTTGTTTGCCGTCGCTGCGCTCGCCGGCTGCGGCGGAATGGAAACGACGAACCCGCCGCCCGCCGTCGATTCGGGCACGCTGGCCGGGGAAGTGAGCGACCCGCGCAACCGCGCCAAGGTGCATGCGGAACTTGCGGCGCTGTATTACGGTCGGGGCAATATGGCCGTGGCCCTGGAGGAACTGCGCATCGCGGCGTCCGCCGATGCCAACTACCCGCTGACCTACAGCCTGTTCGGCCTGGTCTACATGGAACTGCGCGAAAACCGGCTGGCCGAGGAGAATTTCCAGCGCGCCCTGCGCCTGTCGCCCAACGACCCGGACATCAACCACAATTACGGGCGTTTTCTATGCCAGACCGGTCGCGAAAACGATTCGATCAAGTATTTTCTGCAGGCGGTGCGCAATCCGCTCTATCCGGCACCCTGGCGTTCCTACTCGGCGGCCGGACAGTGCTCGCTGCGCAAGGACAACATCAAGGAGGCCGAGGAGTTTTTCCTGCGCGCACTGCGCCAGGAGCCCGACGACCCTTCGTCTCTGCTCTACCTGGGCCAGATCCGCTACCGCCAGGGCAGTCTGGAGGAAGCGCGCAAGCTCGTGTCGCGCTTCAACAAGATCGTCACCCCGACCTCTGAATCGCTGTGGCTGGCGCTGCGGGTTGAGCGAAAACTGGGCGAACGCATCGCCGAGTCCAGCTATGCCAATCAGCTGCGGCGCCGCTTTGCCAATTCCCGCGAATACCAGCTGCTGCAGCGCGGCGAATATGACTGAGCTCCGCGACGCCGGCGACGGCGTCGGCGCGGAACTCGCGCGGGCGCGGGAGGCGCTCGGCTATTCGATCGCCGATGTCGCACGGCAGCTCAAGTTCGCGCCGCGGCAGATCGAGGCGCTGGAGCAGGGGCGCTACGAGGACCTGCCGACCGGCACCTTCGCGCGCGGCATGCTGCGTGCCTACGCGCGGCTGCTCAAGATCGATCCGGCGCCGCTGGTCGCGCGGATCGCCGGACGCGTCGCGGTGCCGGACAATGTGGCGGTGGTCGCGTCGGCGCGCCGGCCGATTCCAATCACCGACAGCTCCAGGCGCAGCAACCTGATCTACGCGGCGTTCTCGCTGGCGGTCCTGGTGCTGGTTGCAGGGGTGGTGTTCGAGTGGCAGCGCGAACGCTCGCGCGCCGCGCGCCTGACGTTCGTGCCTGCGGCGCAGGCGCCGCGGCCGCCCGCCCAGGCGCCGCGCGACAGCGGACGCACCGCGGTCGCGAGCAGCGTCGCGACGCCGAACCTCACGCCATTGCCGCAGCCCGACGCGCCCGGCGCTGCGCAGGAAGGCCTGCGGCGCATCGCCCTGCATTTCGAGCGCAGCGCCTGGGTCGAGATCCGCGGCCACGACGGAAAAACCCTCATGTCCCAGCTCAATCCCGAAGGCGCCCAGCGGGTAGTAGAGGGCAAGCCGCCGTTCACACTGGTGATCGGCAATGCGCAGCACGTGCGGCTGACCTACGACGAGCGGCCGATCGACCTCGCGCCGCACGTCAAGGTCGAGGTCGCGCGCTTCACTCTCGAGTAGGCGCGATGCCACGCAGGATTTCGGTGCAGGTTCTGGTCGGCAAGATTGCCATCGGCGGCGGTGCGCCCGTGGCAGTGCAGTCCATGACCAACACCGACACCGCGGATGCCGAGGCGACGGCGCGCCAGGTCTTCGACCTGTGGCGCGCGGGCTCGGAACTGGTACGCATCACCGTCGACACGCCGCAGGCGGCGGCGCAGGTCGCGCGGATCCGCGACCGGCTGGACCGGATGGCCTGCGACGTGCCGCTGGTCGGTGATTTTCACTTCAACGGCCACAAGCTGCTGACCCAGTACCCCGATTGCGCCAGGGCGCTCGCCAAATACCGCATCAATCCCGGCAATGTGGGCAAGGGGGCGAAACGCGACGATCAGTTCGCAATGATGGTGAACGCGGCACTCGAGCATGCGAAGCCGATCCGCATCGGCGTCAACTGGGGCAGCCTCGATCCGGAACTGCTGGCGCGCATGATGGACGACAACGCAAGCCGCGCCGATCCGCGCGCCGCCGACGAGGTGATGCGCGAGGCGCTCATCGTCTCCGGCCTGGAATCCGCCGCACAGGCCGAGAAGCTCGGCCTGCCGGCCGAACGCATCGTCATTTCCTGCAAAGTGAGCGGGGTGCAGGATCTGATCCTGGTGTATCGTGAACTGGCGCGCCGCTGCCGGTACGCGCTGCACCTCGGCCTGACCGAAGCGGGCATGGGCTCGAAAGGGATCGTCGCCTCCTCGGCGGCGATGGCGGTGCTGCTGCAGGATGGCATCGGCGACACGATCCGCGTCTCGCTCACGCCCGAGCCGGGCGGCGATCGCACGCGCGAAGTGATGGTGGCGCAGGAACTGCTGCAGACCATGGGCCTGCGCAGCTTCGCGCCGATGGTGGCAGCCTGCCCGGGCTGCGGCCGCACCACCAGCACTTACTTCCAGGAACTGGCGCAGCGCATCCAGGCGTACCTGCGCGCGCAGATGCCGGCATGGAAGCAGAACTATCCCGGGGTCGAGGAAATGAAAGTGGCGGTGATGGGCTGCGTGGTGAACGGACCGGGGGAGTCCAAGCACGCGGATATCGGCATCAGCCTGCCGGGCACCAACGAGGTGCCGGTCGCGCCGGTGTACGTGGACGGCCAGAAAACGGTCACCCTGAAGGGCGGACGCATCGCCGAGGATTTCCAGGCGCTCGTCGAGACCTACGTGAAGGACAACTTTTCCCCCGGCGCACGGCGCCGCCGCAGCCCAAATATCAAGATCAAAGCGGTTTGAAAAAAGTTAAGCCAGCGCTGCTACGGGGCTTCGACCAGGAGTACCTGCCCCAGGAGCAACTTCAGTTCAACGCCTGCGTCGATGTCATTCGCCGCAATTTCGAGCGTTTCGGTTTCCTGCCGCTCGAGACGCCCTCGGCCGAGCGCAAGGAGGTGCTCACCTCGAAGGGCGGGGTCGAAAAGGAAATCTATGCGCTGACGCGGCTGGCGGCTGCCGCGGATGACGACGAGGCGGCGACCAAGGGAGCCCTGCGCTTTGACCTGACCGTGCCGCTGGCGCGCTACGTGGCAATGCGGGAGCGGGAACTGGCGTTTCCGTTCCGGCGCTACCAGATCCAGCGCGTCTGGCGCGGTGAAACGCCGCAGGCGCGCAAGGGCAGGTTCCGCGAGTTCTACCAGTGCGACATCGACATCGTCGGCCGGGAGCAGCTCGGCTACCTTGCCGAAGCGGAGATCCCGAGCGTCATCTACAGCGTGTTCCAGGAAATGGCGATCGGCGAATTCCGCATCCGCATCAACAACCGGAAAGTGTTGAAGGGCCTGCTGGCGAGGTTCAGCGTCCCCGCCGAGGGCGCCGCCGCGGTGCTGCGCGCACTCGACAAGATCGACAAGGAAGATGTGTCCAAGGTGCTGGCGGCCCTCGAGCGCGAGGGGATGTCGCGCGAGTCTGCAAGCGAGCTGCATGCCCTGGTCGCTGCGCGCAGGGGCACGGACGATACGCTGGACCTGCTCGCAAGCCTTGCCGGCGGCAACGCATTGCTCGAACGCGGTCTGGCGGAGTCCCGGCAGATCGTCGACGCAATCCGCAAGTTCGGCGTTCCGGACTCGGCCTTTGGCGTCGATTTGAGCGTGGTGCGCGGCCTGGACTATTACACGGGCACGATCTACGAAACTTCGCTGCTGGCCTACCCGGAGCTTGGCAGCATCTGCTCGGGCGGCCGCTACGATGACCTGGCGAGCTATTTCACCGACACGCGGCTGCCCGGGGTCGGGATTTCAATCGGCCTGACCCGGCTGTTCTCGAAACTGAAGGAGGCCGGCCTGCTGCAGGCGCCGGCGCGCACGCCGGCCGAAGTGCTGGTCACCACCATGGAGGGCCAGAATTTCGATGCCTACCTGGCGATGGCGCGCACGCTGCGCGAGGCGGGCATCAATACCGAAGTTTATTTCGAACCGACCAAACTCAAGCATCAGCTTGCCTACGCCGAGAAGAAGGGCTTCAGGCTGGCGTTGATCGCGGGCGAGACCGAGTTCGCGAAGCAGGTGGTGCAGGTGAAGCATCTCGCCAGCCGGGTCGCGGCAGATTGCGCCCTGGCGGAACTGGTCGCCACCGTGAAGCTCAAATTGGCTCAACCACCGGGGATGAAGGGCAGCTGATGGCATTCGATCTGGAAGAACAGGAACAACTCGCCACCTTCAAGGCGTGGTGGAAGGACAACGGCACGATCGTGGTCGGGGTGCTGCTTGCCGTCGCGATCGGCGTGACCGGCTGGCAGGCCTGGAGCGCCTGGCAGACGAACCAGGTGCAGCAAGCGGCGGCGCTCTACGACAGTCTGCTGAAGGCGGCGAGGGTGGGCGACGCCAAGGTGCTGCGCGATTCTGGCGGCACGCTGGTGGAAACCTACCCGCGCACCCTGTACGCCAGCATGGGCGCGCTGACCGCAGCGCGCTTTTACTTCGAGCGCAGCGACCTGAAAAACGCCAAGGCGCAGCTGCAATGGACGGTCGAGCGCTCGCCCTCGGACGAATTGCGCGATCTTGCGCGCCTGCGGCTCGCCGCGGTGCTGCTCGACGACAAGGCTTACGACGAGGCGCTCGCGCTGCTGGCGGCAAAACACGCGGCACCGATGGAGGCGCAATACGCCGCCCTCAAGGGCGACGTTCTGGTGGCCAAGAGCCAGCTGACCGAGGCGAAGGCGGCCTACCGGGTAGCGCTTGAACGGTCGGACGCGCGCGACACTACGTTCCGCGCCAGCGTGCAGCTGCGGCTCGATGCGTTGGGCGAATGAACATGCGACGCCCGCAGCGATGGTGGGTGGCTGCGCTGCTGCTGGTCCTGTCGGGCTGCGCCAATATGCCGAGCGCCAATCCGCTCAACTGGTTCGGCAGCGCACCGAGCGGGCCCAAACCCGCTGAACTGCCGCAGCTCAGCAACGCGCAGGGCGTGCGCGTGCTCTGGACCGCGAGCATCGGCGCCGCGGAGTCGTTCGTCCTCAGCCCGACGGTGAACGGCGAGAGCGTGTACGCCGCCTCGCGCAGCGGCACCGTGGCACGCCTGGACGCGGGGTCGGGCCAGGCGGCGTGGCGCATTTCGGTCGGCAAACGGATTTCCGGCGGGGTCGGCAGCGACGGCGTGCTGGCGGTCGTCGCGACCGACGAGGGCGAAGTGATCGCGCTGGACGCGAACAGCGGCGTCGTCAAGTGGCGCTCGCGCGTTTCGAGCGAGGTGCTCTCGGCGCCCAAACTCGGCGAAGGCCTGGTGCTGGTGCGCAGCGCCGACAACCGGATCTTTGCTTTCGGCGCGGAAGACGGCAAGCGCCGTTGGGTCTACCAGCGCGCCGCCGCCTCGCTGCTGGTGCGCTCGCCGGCCGGCCTGACGATGCACCAGGGCTCGGCCTATGCAGGCTTCTCGGGCGGCAAGCTGGTGGCGATCGCGCTTGCCAACGGCAGCGTGCGCTGGGAAGCGACGGTTGCCCTGCCCAAGGGCACCACGGAACTCGAACGCATCACCGACATCGTCGGCGAACCGACCACGCTGGGCCGCGAAATCTGCGCCGCCGCCTACCAGGGACGTGTCGCCTGCTACGACGTGCTGAACGGCAATCAACTCTGGTCGCGCGACATGTCCACGCTCACTGGCGTGAGCTTCGACGCGCGCTACGCGTTCATCAGCGACGACAAGGGCGCGGTGCACGCGCTGGATCGGAGCAACGGCCGCAGCATCTGGAAGCAGGACCGCCTCGCCTACCGGCAACTGTCGCTGCCGCTGGCGCTGGGGACCGAGGTGGCGATGGGCGATCTGCAGGGCTACGTCCATTTCATGGCGCGCGAGTCGGGCGCGTTCCTCGCCCGCGCGGCCACCGACGGCAGCGCGATCCGCGCCGCGCCGCTCAAGCTGCCCGGCGGTTTCCTGGTTCAGACCCAGGGCGGCGGGCTGTACGCGATGACGCTGAACTGATCCTGCACGACGTCAATTTCCCGTGAAGCCTGTCATCGCCCTGGTCGGGCGGCCAAACGTAGGCAAAAGCACGCTGTTCAACCGCCTGACGCGCCGGCGCGACGCGATCGTGGTCGACCTGCCCGGCGTGACGCGCGACCGTCATTACGGCGAGGGCCTGCTGGGCGGGCACTCCTGCATCGTCATCGACACCGGCGGCCTGGAGCCCGACACGCCCAAGGACATCTTCGTCGAGATGGCGCGCCAGACCGAGCAGGCGATCGTCGAAGCCGACGCGGTGATCCTGTTGACCGATGCGCGCGCAGGATTGGCGCCGGGCGATCGCGCCATTGCCGAGCGGTTGCGGCGCCTGAAGCAGCGCGTCTGGATCGCGGTGAACAAGGCCGAGGGCCTGGAATCGCAGACCGCCGTCGCAGAGTTCCACGCGCTGGGCCTGGGGGCGCCGGTCGCGATTTCCGCCGCGCACGGCAGTGGCGTCAGCGACCTCCTGGAATCCGTCTTGCAGCCGTTTCCTCGGGGGGACAGCTCCGGTGAAGACGCTGAAAAGCACCCGCGGGTCGCGTTCGTGGGGCGGCCGAACGTCGGCAAGTCCACGCTGGTGAACGCGCTGGTGGGCGAGGAGCGGGTCATCGCGCACGGCGAACCCGGGACCACGCGCGATGCCATCGAGGTGCCGTTCCAGCGCGGCGCGCGCCGCTACACGCTGGTGGATACCGCCGGGCTGCGCAAGCGCGGCAAGTCGGCCGGTGCCGAGGTCGAAAAATTCTCGATCGTCAAGACGCTGCAGGCGGTGGAGGCGGCCAACGTCGCGGTGCTGGTGCTGGATGCGGTGGACGGCATATCCGAACAGGACGCGCACGTCGCCGGCTACATCCTCGAGCGCGGCCGCGCGGTGGTGGTGGCGGTTAACAAGTGGGATGCCGCGGACAAGAGCGCGCGCGACCGGGTCAAGGGCGAACTGCGCTGGAAGGCCGGGTTCCTGTCCTTCGCCGAGACGCTGTTCATTTCGGCCAAATCCGGCAAGGGCGTCAACGACGTACTGCGCGCGGTCGATTCAGCGTATGCCGCGGCGATGGCAAAGCTCTCGACGCCGAAACTGACGCGCTCGCTGATCGCCGCGGTGGAGCGCCAGATGCCGCCGCACCGCAAGGGCTATGCGCGGCCGAAAATGCGTTACGCGCATCAGGGCGGCTCCAATCCGCCGCGCATCGTGATCCACGGCAACTCGCTGCAGCACGTCACTGATGCCTACAAGCGCTACCTGGAAGGCTGGTTCCGCGACGCGTTCAAGCTGAGCGGCACGCCCTTGCGCATCGAGCTGCGCACCGGCCGCAATCCCTACGCCGACCGCAAATCAAAATAGCAGCTGGTGCAGGAAGCGCCCGGGTGAGAGCGCACCCAGTCCCGCGCCGGCCAGGCCGAGCAGGGTGCCGACCATGAAACTCCTGTGCGCGCGCACGTTGCCGCGGCGGATGAACCAGATCGCGCAGAAGAGGTTGGCGAGCACCCAGACCGAGAGCAAATGGATCACCGAGAATTTGCCGTCGCTGTTGATGCCGAATATCCAGAACGAGGACAGGGCGGCCACGCCCATCAGCAGCACCCAGATCCAGCCGAGCGTTTTGTGCGGGCGTGTGCCTTTCTTTGCCGCCAACTGCGCCACGCCGATGACGACCGCCGGCAACACGGCGGCCAAATGGATTGCGCTCGCCAGGGTGAGCTCGCGGGTCATGACGGCCTCAGGCGGCGCCCTTGAAGACCATGAAGTAAAGAACCGATACCGGCAGCAGGGTCGCCACGACGCCCCAGAAGTTCCATCGGCGGCACAGGCGCCAGTATTCCGGCGGCACTTGCCCGCCCGCGGAAAACCCGCGCGCCAGATGGCCGAGCCGCGTTTGCAGCGGAACCAGCAGCGCCACCCAGATCACGCCCGAGGCGGTGAACAGCGCAATTCCCCAGACCAGCCAGGGGTTGGTCCAGATGGAAATGCCGTGCAGGTAGGCGTTGGCGAGCCCGGTCGCGAGCACCAGCGCGACGCCGCCCGCCGTGAAAACCCAATCGGTCAGCGTCACCTGGCGCTGCGCGAAGGCGATGATGCGCGGTTCCCGCGTGCGATCGGCCATCACCTTCCACCAGCCGGTCACGATGATGTTGCCGAGAAACAGGACCGCGCCCAGTACGTGCAGGGTTTTTAGCCAGAGATATAGGTTATCCATCGGACCTCCTCATCGAATCCAGCGGTATCGAGTTTCGCGCTTGACGGCCCGCGCCCGCACTGTTATGTTGTCAATGCAAACTTAATCCTAGGGATGTATGTAGTCAATGTCAACATCGTGGCGCAAAAAAAACGCCTACCACCATGGCGACCTGGCAGCGGCGTTGCTGCGTTCGGCAGGACAAGTCCTTGAAAAAGAAGGCATAGAGGCGCTCACGGTGCGCGCCATGGCGCGCCGCGCGGGCGTCTCCCACACGGCGCCCTACCGCCATTTTCCGGACCGTGCGGCGTTGCTAGCGGCGCTGGCGGCCGAGGGATTCGCGATGCTCGGGCGCGCGCAGCGCGCCGCCGCGGCCGCAGGCGGATTGCGCGCTATGGGCGAGGCCTATGTGCGGTTCGCGCTCGAGCACCCGCAGCGCTTCCGGCTCATGTTCGGCGGCCAGCTGCGGATTTCAAAGCATCCGCCTCTGCGCGAGATTGCCACCCAGACCTTTGCCGGGCTGTCGGGCGCATTGGCGGCGCGGTTGCCGGAAGCACCGGGCGCGAGGGACGCCTCGATCGCGGCCTGGGCGCTGGTGCACGGCCTGGCGGAACTGCTGCTCAAGGACCGCATCGCCGCAAGCGTGCTCGGCGGGCGGACGCGCGAGCAATTTGTGCGCGAAGTGCTGTCAACCATCCGCTTCGCAGCGGGCCCCGCTCAGTCCACGTAGGGCGCGAACACCGCTGCGCAATCGGCCGGGTCGGCCTGGCAGCGCAGCAGCCGCAGCAGCGGCTTGTCGAAGCCGCGCAGCTGCGCTTCGTTTTTCTTCCACAACTCCAGTGCACCGGCGCGGTCCGCGCTGGCGATCGCGCCGGCCATCCCGGCCACCAGCAAATATTCGCGCGCGTCGGCGTTCAGGTCGGTTTGGCCCTCGAGGATCTGGCGCGCGAGCGACGCAGTGCGAGCGCCGTCGCGCGCCGCCACTGCCTCAAACAACGCGATCCAGAGGCGCTGGTAATCGCGCAGCGCCGCGTGGCAGCTTGCAGCAGCGAAGCGGGCCCAGACCGGCGCCGCTTCCGCGGGCGCGAGGTAGGGGTTGACGATGCGCGCAACGTTGAGCAGGCTGTGGATCCAGAGATCCTGCTCGCGCGGTTCGCGGCATTCGATCAGGCGCAGCTTGGTCACCTCCAGGTCCTTCTGCAGCGCCGTGCCGATACCCTGCGGCTCGGGCGCGTTTTCCTGCAGCAGGTAGTCGCGGGCGTAGCGCGCCAGCCGAGTATTCTCGATGCGGTCGAAATTGCCGGCGCCCAGGTGCTGCGCATTGACGGGGCGGCGCCGCAGCGCGGGCTCGAGCAGCTCGAGCACCGGGACGCCGGCGTTGAGCAAGGCCACCACGTCGGCGGCGGTTCTCTCCATGAACCGGTGCTTGGCCGCATTCAGATCGAGCACCGGGTAGTAATCGGAATTTGCGGGCATGCCGTAGCTGGCGAACAGCGGTTCCAGCGTGGCGCGGCTGCCGAGGTAGCGCGCATCGAGGTCGCCCGGCCCAAGCACCTGCACCTTGCGCAGTTCCTGCGCGAGCGCGGCCTGCTCGAACAGCGCCGCCTTCGGCGCGCTCGGCAGCGGGTCCATCGAGGCCAGGATCAGTACATCATGGTCACTCGGCGCGTAGATCGCGTAGTGTGGAAACGCTTCGCCCAGCGCCTGCATCACCGAAGCGAGCAGCGAGGCGTCGATTTCGTAGAGCTGGAACCACTGCACCAGGATCCCGCCCGCAGTCAGGTAGTTGCGGATGCGGGCGTAGAACTCGCGCGTAAACAGACTCGATACGCCGCTCACCCAGGGATTGGAGGGCTCCGAAACCAGGATGTCGTAGCGCCGGTTGCGGGTCGAGAAAAAGGTTTTCGCATCGTCGATCAGGATCCGGCCGCGCGGGTCGGCGAAGGCGGAGCTGTTGCGCGGCGCGAAACCGCGCGCGGCCTCGGCCATGGCGGCTTCGATCTCGACCGTCTCGACGCTTTCCAGCGTCATGCTTTGCAACAGCGCGTGCGTGGTGAGGCCGGTGCCGATGCCGATCACCGCGGCGCTTTTGGCCTCCGGTTTCAGGGCCAGGGGCAAGATGCCCGTGAGCACCATGGTGATTTCGTCCGAGCCGCGCGGACCGTCGGGGTTGAGGTTGATCGAGCCATCGGACTTGCCGTTGGTGCGGATGCTGGTGGCGTCGCCGTAGCCCACCAGATGCACCGTCGCTGTTTTGCCGTCCCGGTTAAAGAGGATCCTGGCGTCAGCCGAGGAGGAGAGGGTGGCGTGGCGGAAGACGCCGGCCGTCATCTTGTTGGGGTTGAGTTCGAACAGCGCCGCCACCGGCACGAAGGCGAGCAGGCAGGCAACCGCGACGGCGGCGATGGGCCCGCGCTGCGGCGCGAAGCGGGCGAGCAGCATCAGGCCCAGGCCGGCATCGATCAGGGCGCCGAGGATCAGCGTGCCCTTCAGGCCGAGCAGCGGCAGCCCAATGTGTACCGCGATCAGGACGCCCGCGATCGCGCCCAGCGTGTTGGCCGCGTAGACCTGGCCGATGGCGCGCTCGCCCGCACCCCGGCGCAGCAGCGCGCCGGTGATCAGCGGCAGCGTCATACCGGCGCAAAAGGTCGCCGGCAGCATGATTAGCGCAGAAATTCCCTGTCCCGACAGGTTGAAGAACAGGTACCCGGCTTCCGTGCGGGCGAGGCCCTGCAAAAGGAATTCCATCAGCTCGAAGCTGCGGTCGTAGACCGGCAGGGTCGCCAGCGCGAACAGCGCCATTGCCACCTGTACCCAGCCCAGCAGCCGCTCGGGGGAGGCCACGCTGTCGACCAGGCGGCGCACCGCCAGGCCGCCCAGCGCGAGTCCGAGGATGAAGGTGGAAAGCATCAGCTCGAACGAGTGGGTCGATGCGCCGAGTACCAGCGACAGCATGCGGATCCAGCAGATCTCGTAGATGAAAGAAGCAAGGCCGGTCAAAAACGCGACGTAAAGAAGCAGGCGAGCCGGTGCTGCGCCAGCCTCGCTTCGGGTCGGCAGACTCGGCACCGTCCGCATCGGACGCGCCAGCAGGGCCACCACCACGGCGAGCAACAGATTGATGATCCCGGCCGTGCGCAGGGTGCCGGGCAACCCGACCCAGGCGATCAGCACGAATCCGCTCGCCAGCACACCGGCAGCAGCGCCCAGGCTGTTGCTGAAATAAAGCATTGCGACCGATTCGCCAGGCGCGCCGGAGGCACGTACCAGGCCTGCGCTCATCAGCGGAAAAGTCGCGCCGAGCAGCACCGAGGGCGGCAGGATCAGCGCGCAGGACAGTGCCAGCTTGGCGCTCAGCGCCGGCCCGCCGGCGCCCAGAGCGGGCAGCAGGGAGGCGTAGGACCAGTCGGTAAGGGCGACAAACAGTTCGTGGAACACCAGTGCGCAGACGCCGATTGCCGCCTCGATTGCGGCATAGGCGGCGAGCGGGTTGCGCAGCCGCGTTGAAACGCGCGCGCACAGTCCCGCGCCCAGCGCCATGCCGCCCATGAACACGATCAGCACCAGCGACTGCGCGTACGCGGCGTGGCCGAGGTACAGCTTCAGGTAGTGCGTCCAGACGGACTCGTAGATCAGGCCCGCGAAACCGGAGGCGACGAACAGCGCGTAGAACACGGCACGGGGCGGCGAATACGGCGCCATGGCGGCTGCTTATATCATGTGGCGTCCATGAATGTTGGCGTGCGGCTGGCAGCGTATTACTTCGCGTTCTTCGCGCATGCCGGCGCTTTCGTCTCGTACTTCGCGCTCTATCTCGCTGCGCGCGGCCTGAGCGCCGGCGAGATCGCGCTGGCAGTCGCCATGCCGCAGCTGGCGCGGATCGTCGCGCCCGCCTTGTGGGGCTGGCTGGCGGACGAATGGGGGGCGCGCTACGGCGGCGCGCGGCGCGCCATCGTGATTTTTTCCTGCTTCGCCCTGTTCGCAGGCATCGCCACGCTTTACGCGGTGCGGGGCGCCGGCCCCATTGCGCTCACGCTGCTGGTGATGAGCCTGCTGTCTGCCGGCGCCATGCCGCTCATCGAAGCCATTACCTTTTCGGTCCTCGAGGGGCGCACCGGCCAGTACGGCCCGATCCGGCTTTGGGGATCCATCGGTTTCATCCTCACCGTACTAGGCACCGGGGTGTGGCTCGACTATCACGACGCGGTGAATCTGCTCGACGTCCTGCTCGTGTTCACTGGCATCGCCTGCGCGGTGTCCTTCGTGGTGCCGAAAGGCGCGGCCGCAGGTGCCCCGCACACCGGCGCGCGCCTGGGTTCCGTCCTGGTCCGTCCGGAAGTGCTGGCTTTCTTCGGCGCCTGCTTTTGCATGACCGCGGCGCACGGTGCGATGTACGTGTTCTATTCCCTCTACCTCGAGTCGGCCGGCTATTCGAAGACGCTGATCGGCGCGCTTTGGACGGTGGGCGTGGTCGCCGAAATCGTATTGTTCCTGCGCCTGCCGCAGCTGCTGCTGCGTTTCAGCCTGCGCGCGCTGCTGTTCGGCAGTTTCGCTTGCGCCGTGGTTCGCTTTCTCGCGATCGGCTGGGGCGTGGAATCGCTCGCCGTGCTTGCCGGGGCGCAGCTGCTGCATGCGGCGACTTTCGGCGCCTTTCACGCCGGCTCGGTTTCCGCGGTGCATCGCCTTTTTCCGGGGCCGCTGGCCGCGCGCGGCCAGGCGCTGTTTTCGAGCGTCGCCTATGGACTGGGCGGTGCCACAGGGTCGCTCATCGCCGGGGCGACCTGGGAGCGGCTGGGCGCGCCGGCCAGTTTCGCGATCAGCGCCTTGTTTGCCGCGCTGGGCGCAGCTTTCGTAGCATGGCGAGTCCGGGTGTAGCCTTACCTCCCCATGAAAGCGTTAATTCTTCTTATATCGGCGCTGTCGCTCGCCGCCTGCCAGACCGTGCAGACCACGCAGCCCGGCGTGGTCGGCGTGGAACGAACGCAAAACATGCTGGTGTCGTCGAACTCGGTCAACCGCAGCGCCGCGAACGCGTATCGCAAGGTTCTGGCGGAAGCCACGAAGAAGGGACAGCTGAACCAGGACCAGGCGCAGCTGGCGCGTGTCCGGAACATCGCCGGACGGCTGATTCCGCAGACCGGCGCGTTCCGTTCGGACGCCCCGGGCTGGCAGTGGGAGGTCAACGTGATCGGCTCGAAGGAGGTCAATGCCTGGTGCATGCCCGGCGGCAAGATCGCGTTCTACACCGGTCTGATCGAGCGCCTGCAGGCAAGCGACGATGAGATCGCCGCAGTGATGGGCCACGAAATTGCCCACGCCCTGCGCGAGCATGGCCGTGAGCGCGCTTCCCAGGCGATGGCGCAGGGCATCGGCATCTCGGTGCTCGGTACTGCGCTCGGAGTGTCGGGCGGTACGCAGGATCTCACGCAGATGGTTCTCGATCTCACATTCAATTTGCCCAACTCGCGCACCGACGAAACCGAGGCGGACCGCATTGGTGTCGAACTTGCGGCGCGCGGCGGCTTCGATCCGCGCGCGGCCGTCACGCTGTGGGAGAAAATGTCCAGGCTTGGGGGCGGTCAGTCGCCGCAATTCCTGTCCACGCACCCCTCGCACGCGACGCGCATCAACGATTTGCGGGGCTACGCCGACAAAGTCATGCCGCTGTACCTCGCGGCGCGCGCAAAACCCTGATTCACTGTGGGATAATGGCGTTTTGAGCGCGCACGCAGCGAATGGGACGCACGCTATACGACAAGCTCTGGGAAAGCCACGTGGTGCACGTCGAGGAAGACGGCACCGCGCTGCTTTATATCGACCGACACCTGGTGCATGAAGTCACTAGCCCGCAGGCCTTCGAGGGCCTGAAGCTGGCCGGCCGTAAACCGTGGCGCATCGAGTCGGTGGTCGCCACGGCCGACCACAACACGCCGACCACCGGCTGGGAACGCGGCATCGAAGGAATCGAGGACCCGATTTCGCGCCTGCAGGTCGAAACCCTCACCGCCAACATCAAGGAATACGGCGCCAAGGTCTATTTCCCGTTTCTCGACAAGCGCCAGGGCATCGTGCATGTGATCGGCCCGGAGCAGGGCGCGACGCTGCCCGGCATGACGGTCGTGTGCGGCGATTCGCACACCAGCACGCACGGCGCCTTCGGTTGCCTCGCGCACGGCATCGGCACTTCCGAAGTGGAGCACGTGCTGGCGACGCAGTGCCTGGTCACGAGAAAAATGAAGAATATGCGAGTCACCGTCGAGGGCTCGCTCGGCCGGGGCGTGACCGCAAAAGACATTGCGTTGGCAGTGATCGGCCGCATCGGCACCGCGGGCGGCACGGGTTCAGCAGTGGAGTTCGCCGGCAGCGCGATCCGCGCGTTGTCGATGGAAGGGCGCATGACGCTCTGCAATATGGCGATCGAAGCGGGTGCGCGCGCCGGCATGGTGGCGGTCGACGACGTCACGATTCGCTACCTCAAGGGGCGCTCTTTTTCGCCTACCGGGCCTGAGTGGGATCAGGCCGTCGCCACCTGGAAAATGCTGGCCAGCGACCCCGATGCCGCGTTCGAGCGGGAAGTGAAGCTCGATGCCCGCGAAATTGCGCCGCAGGTCACCTGGGGCACCTCGCCAGAGATGGTGGTAGCGGTGCAGGGACAGGTACCTGATCCGGACAGGGAGAAGGATCCGATCAAGCGCGAGGGCATGCAACGCGCGCTCGCCTACATGGGCCTGAAGCCGCGCACGCCGATCCAGGAGATCAGGCTGGACAAGATTTTCATCGGCTCCTGCACCAATTCACGTATCGAGGACTTGCGCGCGGCGGCGGCGGTGGCAAAAGGCAAGAAAGTGGCCTCGAACATCAAGATCGCGATGGTGGTGCCCGGCTCCGGGCTGGTGAAGGCGCAGGCGGAACAGGAGGGCCTGGACCGCGTGTTCCGCGAATCGGGATTCGAATGGCGCGAGCCGGGTTGCTCGATGTGCCTGGCGATGAACGCCGACCGGCTCGAGCCCGGCGAACGCTGCGCTTCCACCTCGAACCGCAATTTCGAGGGCCGGCAAGGCGCCGGCGGCCGCACCCATCTGGTAAGCCCGGCCATGGCTGCGGCAGCGGCCATCGCCGGCCACTTCGTCGACGTGCGGGCCTGGCGCTAAGGGGGCACGGGGTCTCGCCGTTCAACCACATGGAAAAATTCACCGTCCTGAACGGTTTGGTAGCACCGCTCGACCGCGCCAATGTCGACACCGACGCCATCATCCCGAAGCAGTTCCTGAAATCCATCAAGCGCGGCGGCTATGGACCGAATCTGTTCGATGCCTGGCGTTACCTCGACATCGGCCAGCCGGGAATGGATAACGCGAAGCGCCCGTTGAATCCCGATTTTGTCCTGAACCACGCGCGCTACAAGGGCGCGGAAATCCTGCTGGCGCGCAAGAATTTCGGCTGCGGCAGTTCGCGCGAGCACGCGCCCTGGGCGCTGCAGCAGTACGGATTCAAATGCGTGATCGCGCCGTCCTTCGGCGACATTTTTTCCACCAACTGCTTCAAGAACGGCCTGTTGCCGGTGGTGCTCGGCGAAACCGAGGTGGACAGCCTGTTCTACGACAGTGCGCTGCCGGGTTTCCGCCTGGTGGTGGATCTCGAGCGCCAGACGGTATCAACCACCGACGGCGCCAAGTCCTACCGGTTCGACGTCGATGCCTCGCGCCGGCATTCGCTGCTGAACGGCCTGGACGAAATCGGCCTCACGCTGCGCCATGCCGACAAGATCCGCGCCTTCGAGACGCGCCGGCGCGCCGAACTGCCCTGGCTGTTCCGCTAGGCCGCCGATGAAAATCGCGGTACTGCCGGGCGACGGCATCGGCCAGGAAATCGTTGCCGAGACACTCAAGGTATTGGGCCGGCTCGGCTTGAAATTCAAGTTCGAGGAAGCGCCGGTCGGCGGCGCCGGTTACGCAAGCTCGGGCCACCCGCTGCCCGAGCAAACCCTGGCGCTGGCGAAGCGCGCCGACGCGATCCTGTTCGGCGCAGTCGGCGATCCGCGCTATGACGCGCTCGAATCCGCCAAGCGCCCCGAACAGGCGATCCTCGGCTTGCGCAAGGAACTGGGCTTATTCGCCAACCTGAGGCCGGCGCGGGTCTACGCGGAACTCGCAGACAGTTCGACGCTGCGTCCCGAGGTGGTGGCGGGGCTCGACATCCTGATCGTGCGCGAGCTGACCGGCGACATTTATTTCGGCCAGCCCAGGGGCATCCGCCCGTACGAGGGCGGTGGGCGCGAGGGCTTCGACACCATGCGCTATTCCGAGGCCGAGATCCGCAGGATCGCGCGGGTCGCGTTCGAGGCGGCGCGCAAGCGCGGTAAAAAGGTCTGTTCCGTGGACAAGGCGAATGTTCTTGAAACGTCCCGGCTTTGGCGGGAAATCGTTGCTGATGAGGCGAAAAAATTCGCCGATATCGAACTTTCCCACATGTACGTGGACAACTGCGCCATGCAGCTGGTGCGCAACCCCAGGCAGTTCGACGTCATCGTCACCGGCAATATGTTCGGCGACATCCTTTCGGACGAGGCATCGATGCTCAGCGGGTCGATCGGCATGCTGCCCTCGGCGTCGCTCGACGCAAACCGCAAGGGTTTGTATGAACCAATCCACGGTTCGGCGCCTGATATCGCCGGCAAAGGCATCGCCAACCCGCTCGCGACGATCCTTTCCGCCGCGCTGATGCTGCGCCATTCGCTGGACCAGGCTGCGGCCGCAGCAGCGCTCGAGGCGGCGGTGCAAAAGACGCTGCACGACGGCTATCGGACCGCGGACCTATATACTGCGGGCACGAGGAAGGTAAGCACCGCGGAGATGGCAGCCGCGGTCGCGGAACGCTTGTAGGGCGAGGATGCAGTCATGTTGAGAGTCGGAATCGTTGGCTGGCGCGGCATGGTGGGTTCGGTACTCGTGCAAAGGATGCGCGAGGAGAGGGACTTCGATCATGTCGAGCCGGTCTTCTTCTCCACCTCGCGCGCCGGCGGCAAGGGCCCGGACATCGGCAAGGACACAGGGCCGGTCGGCGACGCCAACGATATCGAGGCACTGCGCAAGCTGCCGGTGATCGTCGCCTGTCAGGGCGGCGATTACACGAGCGAGGTGTATCCGAAGCTGCGCGGCGCCGGCTGGAGCGGTTACTGGATCGATGCGGCGCGCACGCTGCGCATGAACGACGACGCGGTGATCATCCTCGATCCGCTCAACCTCGCGCAGATCCAGGACGCGGTGGCGCGCGGCACGCGCAATTTCATCGGCGGCAATTGCACGGTCAGCCTGATGATGATGGGCGTGGCGGGCCTGCTGCAGCGCGATCTGGTGGAATGGATCACCTGCATGACCTACCAGGCGGCCTCGGGCGCGGGCGCGGCGGGCATGCGCGAACTTGCTCAGCAGATGGCGCAACTCGGCGACGTGGCGAAGCCTGCGCTGGACGATCCTGCGGCGAGCGCGCTCGAGATCGACCGGCGCGTTTGCGGTGCGCTGCGCAACGGCGGGCTGGCGAAGCAGGAGTTCGGACATCCGCTGGCCGCGAGCCTGCTGCCGTGGATCGACGCGGATCTTGGCGACGGCCAGAGCCGCGAGGAATGGAAAGCGCAGGCCGAGGGCAACAAGATCCTCGGCCGCAGCGAGCGGCCGATTCCGATCGATGGCATCTGCGTGCGAGTCGGCGCCATGCGCTGCCACAGCCAGGCGATGACCATCAAACTCAAGCGGGACCTGCCGCTGGGCGAAATCGAGGGCATGCTTGCCGATGCGCACGACTGGGTGACCGTGATTCCCAACCGGCGCGAGGAATCGCTCGCCGCGCTGACCCCGGCGGCGGTGAGCGGCAAGCTTTCAGTACCGATCGGGCGCCTGCGAAAACTGCCGATGGGCGGCGATTACCTGGCGGCGTTCACGGTCGGGGACCAGCTGTTGTGGGGCGCGGCGGAACCGCTGCGCCGGATGGTACGAATCCTGCTCGATGCCGGGGTGCACTAAGGCGCCGTAAGGGCAAAATTCCTTGCGGCCCAAGGCGCTACCGTATAGAAATCGAGAAGGTCTCTCGGTTTGCAGGGCTAACGCCATGATGTTATGGTAGTCGGTCCCGAAAAGCAGGACTCAGGGGAAGGGCTCAGGGTGCGATCAGTGGCTATCTCGGTCACCGGAATTCGTCTTGCCGTATTGGCGCTGCTCTGCGCTCCGTTGCTGGCCCACGCCGCCGGGCTGGGCAAACTCACGGTCACGTCGGCGCTCGGCCAGCCATTGCGCGCCGAGATCGAAATCATCTCGCTGCAGCCCGGCGAAGAGAGCTCGCTGCAGGCGAGATTGGCCTCGATAGATGCGTTTCGCCAGGCCGCCATCGAGCTGAGCAGCGCCCTGATCGGCGTGCAGTTCGCCATCGACACGCGCGGCGGACGTCCGGTGGTTCGCGTGAGCACGCCGCAGCCGGTCAACGAGCCATTCCTCGACCTGCTGGTCGAGTTGTCCTGGGCGACCGGGCGGCTGGTCCGCGAATACACGTTCCTGATCGACCCGATGGAATACAAGGGCCCGTCGCCGGCTGCTGCAGCGGCGCCGGCCGCAAAGCCGGCACCCGTACCCGCGCCGGTAGTGGCGAAACCGGAACCGCGACCCACCGCGCGGCCGATTGCGCCCACCCCTGCCGCGACTCCCGATTCCGGTAAGCAGCATGAAGTGAAAAAGGGCGACACGCTGGGTGCCATCGCACGGCAGAACCTGCCAGCCGGCATCACGCTCCACCAGATGCTGATGGCCCTTTATCGGGCCAACGAGTCGGCGTTCATCCGCGGCAATATCAACCTGGTGCGCGCGGGCCGCATTCTGAACATTCCCGAGCGCGAAGCGATCGAGGCGCTTGGCCGGGCAGAAGCGAGCAAGCAGGTGCAGGTCCAAATGGCCGATTGGGCCGAGTACCGGCGGCAGCTCGGCCAGGTCGTTGCCGCGGCTCCGGCGACGCCCGGCCGCGAACGCGAAGTTTCCGGTCGTATCACGGGCAAGCCCGAAGCGCCTGCGCCGGATGCGCCGAAGGACCAGCTGAAGCTTTCCAAAGCCGATCCCGCGAAACCGGGCGCCCCGGCGGCGCGCGCGGCGCGCGAGGACGACCGGGTGGCGCGAGAGCGCGCGCTCAAGGAATCGCAGTCGCGCGTCAGCGAGCTGGAAAAGAATGTCACCGACCTGCAGAAGCTGCTGGAGATGAAGAACCAGCAACTGGCGGAGTTGGGGAAAAAGGCAGCGGTCAAGCCCGCCGCCCCGGTGGCTGCGCCGACGCCGGCGGTGAAAGCGCCGGAACCGGTCAAGGCTGCGCCGAAGGAGGCACCTAAGGAAGTAGCAAAGGAGGCGCCCAAGGAAGCACCAAAGGCGGCCGCCAAGGAGGGTCCGAAGGAGGTCGCCAAGGAGACTCCGAAGGAAGCGCCAAAGGAAGCCGCCAAGGAGGCGCCAAAGGAAGCCGCGAAGGAAGCGCCGAAAAAGCCTAAGGCCGCAGCGGCACCGGTCAAGGCCGCGCCGGAAACGAGCTTTATCGAAGAATTCATCGAAGACCCGGTTGCGCTGGCTGGCCTGGGTGGCGTGGTGCTGCTGCTCGGCGGCTATGGCGTGTGGGCCTGGCGGCGCAAGAAGGCCTCGCAGACCAAGTTCCAGGACAGCGTGCTGGGCGCTGCTGCCGGGGCCGGGGCGGCTTCGGTGTTCGGCAGTGCGGCCGCGCAGCCTGCGGACGCTACGCCGCCGCCGCCGGCCGTCGCCGATCCTTCCGAGACCTCGGTCAGCGGCGTCAGCGTCGGTGGCGGGGAAAGCGACGAGGTCGACCCGATCGCCGAGGCAGACGTGTACATGGCCTATGGCCGCGATGCGCAGGCCGAAGAGATCCTCAAAGAATCGCTGAACAAGGATCCGAACCGCGTTGCGGTGCACGCGAAGCTGCTCGAGATCTATGCCAACCGCAAGGACCTCAAGTCCTTCGAGCAAAGCGCGCTCAAACTCAAGGGCTTGACCAACGGCGCCGGTCCGGAATGGGACAAGGCGATGTCGCTCGGCCACGCCATCGACCCGGACAATGGCCTGTATGGCAGCGGCGGTGCGGTTGCCGAACCTGCGGCCGCTCCGGCCGCGGCGGCGCCGACGCTCGATTTCGATATCGCTGGCGGGACCGACGCGTCTGCGGGAAGCAAGGCGGATTCGGGCGGGCTGGATTTTGATGTCGGGGGCGATGCGCCCGCGACTTCGCAAACGAGCGATTTTGCCTCCGGCGGCACGCTCAAGCTGGACGCGAGTGAAACCAAGGCGGCCAGCGCCGGCCTCGATTTCGATCTCGGCACCGCCGGCGCGGACGATGATGGCGAAAAAACCATGCTGATGCCGCCGCGCAAGGAAGCGCCCAAGGCAGCGGATCCTGATGCCACCGTGGCAATGGACTTCGATCTGAACATCGACCTGGGCGGGGCCAAGCCCGACGATGCCAAACCAGCCGCCGATGCGCCTTTGGACCTTGGCGGCCTGAGCCTCGACCTGGGCGCGCCCGGCGGCGAAGCCGGCACGACCGGTGCCGACCCGAAGTGGCAGGAGGTCGCCACCAAGCTCGATCTCGCCAAGGCATATCAGGAAATGGGGGATAAGGACGGGGCGCGGGAGTTGCTCAACGAAGTGGTGAAAGAGGGCGACAGCGCGCAACAGAGCCAGGCGAAACAAATGCTTTCCAGCCTGGATTAACCGCGGCGCAATCCCGCCTACCGAGCCGCGGCGCGCTAGCGACCGCGGCTTTTTCATTATGGCGACCAGAATCGCACTCGGCATCGAATACGACGGCAGCGGCTTCCTCGGCTGGCAGACACAGCCGGGCGGGGGCACGGTGCAGGATGCGCTCGAGGCCGCGCTCTCCGCAGTCGCAGATGCGCCGATCGGCGTGACCTGCGCGGGTCGCACCGACCGCGGTGTGCACGCCCGCGCGCAGGTGGTTCACTTCGACACCGAGGCCGTGCGTCCGGACTCGGCTTGGGTGCGCGGCGTGAATGCGCTGCTGCCTGCTGGCGCGGCAGTGCTTTGGTCGCGTCGCGTGGCAGCGGATTTCCACGCGCGCTATTCGGCACTGTCGCGCAGCTATCGCTACGTGCTGCTCAATCGGCCGATTCGACCGGCGCTCGCCGCGCGCTACGCTGGCTGGCACCATGCGCCGCTCGATCTCGAGACGATGCGGCAGGCGGCTGCCTACCTGATCGGCGAGCACGATTTTTCGGCGTTCCGCTCGGCCGAATGCCAGGCGAAGAGCGCGTTGCGCACGCTGCATTCGATCGCCATCGAGCGCAGCGGCGAACGCGTCGACTTCACCCTGCGCGCCAACGCCTGGCTGCAGCACATGGTGCGCAATATCGTCGGGACGCTGGTGTATGTCGGCAAGGGTCGCCACCTTCCGCAATGGGCGCGGGAAGTGCTGGAATCGCGCGACCGGTCGCTCGCCGCGCCCACCTTCGGTCCCGAGGGCCTCTACCTGGAGACGGTGGAATACGATCGGCGCTGGAGCCTTCCCATCGCTGATGCCCAGCCCATGGCGCTGCCGGTCGAATCATGAGGACCCGGATCAAGATCTGCGGCATTACGCGCGCCGAGGATCTGCGCGCCGCGGCCGACGCGGGCGCTGATGCCATCGGGTTGAATTTCTATCCGCCAAGCCCGCGATTCCTGTCGGTCGAGCGCGCGCGCACGCTGCGCGAAGCGCTGCCGCCTTTCGTGAGCGCGGTGGCCGTGTTCGTCAACCCTTCGGAAGCAGACGTGCGCCGGGTGCTGGAACAAGTCCGGCCCGATGCGCTGCAGTTCCACGGCGACGAATCGCCCGCGTTTTGCAAGCAATTCGGCACGCCCTACGTCAAGGCCTGCCGGGTGAAGCCGGGGGTCGATTTGCTAGAATACCTGCGCCCGTTCTCCGGCGCGGCCGGCTGGTTGCTGGACAGCCACGTCGAGGAATACGGCGGCGTCGGGGAGCGCTTCGACTGGGCCCTGGTTCCCGCCGAGCGCATGCGTCCGCTGATCCTTTCCGGGGGACTCGCGCGCGAAAACGTGCGGGAGGCCGTCCGCCGCGTGCGCCCCTGGGCGGTGGACGTCTCGAGCGGCGTGGAATCGGCCAAGGGCATCAAGGACGCAGCCCGGATCGCCGCGTTCATCACCGAGGTCCGCAATGCAGATGTATGACCTGCCCGACCCGCGCGGCCACTTCGGTCCCTACGGCGGCGTATTCGTGGCCGAGACCCTCAGCCATGCGCTGGACGAACTGCGCGAAGCCTACGAGCGCTGCCGGCGCGATGCGGCGTTCATGGCCGAGTTCCATTCCGAACTGAAGCATTACGTCGGGCGGCCAAGCCCGGTTTATCACGCGAAGCGCTGGTCGACGCTGCTCGGCGGTGCGCAGATCTACCTCAAGCGCGAAGATCTGAACCACACGGGCGCGCACAAGATCAACAACACCATCGGGCAAGCCTTGCTCGCGCGCTACATGGGCAAGCGGCGCGTCATCGCCGAAACCGGTGCCGGCATGCACGGCGTGGCCGCGGCGACAGTCGCGGCACGCTTCGGCATGACCTGCGTGGTCTACATGGGTTCGGAGGACGTAAAACGGCAGTCGGCAAACGTCTACCGCATGAAACTGCTCGGCGCCGAGGTGGTGCCGGTCGAATCTGGCTCTCGAACGCTCAAGGACGCGCTCAATGAAGCGATGCGCGACTGGGTGACCAACGTGGAGGACACCTATTACATCATCGGCACGGTGGCCGGACCGCATCCCTATCCGATGATGGTGCGCGACTTCCAGTCGGTGATCGGCGAGGAGTGCAAACTGCAGATGCCCGAGCTCACCGGGCGGCAGCCCGACGCGGTCATCGCCTGCGTCGGCGGCGGCTCGAACGCGATGGGAATCTTCTACCCCTATATCGGCGATGCCAAGGTGAAGCTGATCGGCGTCGAGGCGGCGGGCGAGGGCCTGGCGAGCGGCAGGCATGCCGCATCGCTCTGCGCCGGGACGCCGGGAGTGTTGCACGGCAACCGGACCTACCTGCTGCAAGACGCCAACGGCCAGATCACCGAAACGCATTCGATCTCCGCCGGCCTGGACTACCCCGGCGTCGGACCGGAGCACGCCTGGCTGAAGGACCAGCAGCGCGCCGAATACGTCGCGGTGACGGACGACGAAGCGCTGAAGGCGTTCAGCGACCTGTGCCACTACGAAGGCATCATCCCGGCGCTCGAGTCGGCGCATGCGGCAGCCTACGCGGCGAAGATCGCCCCGTCGCTCGCCAAGGACCGGACGCTGCTGGTCAACCTTTCGGGCCGCGGCGACAAGGACATGCACACGGTCGCGCAAAAGATGGGGATGAAACTCTGATGTCACGCATCGCCGGGCGTTTCGCCGCACTGAAGGCCGCCGGGCGCAAGGCGCTGATTCCATACATCATGGCGGGCGATCCGCTGCCGGCGAGCACGGTGCCGCTGCTGCACGGCCTGGTCGAGGCGGGCGGCGACATCCTCGAGCTCGGCGTGCCCTTTTCCGATCCGATGGCCGACGGCCCGGCGAACCAGCGCTCTTGCGAGCGCGCGCTCAAGAACGGAATCGGACTTGCCGATGTTTTGGGTTTGGTAAGCCAGTTCAGAACCAGAGACTCGAAAACGCCGGTCGTGCTGATGGGCTATGCCAACCCGATCGAAGCGATGGGGGTGGAGAAATTCGTCGCGGCGGCCAAGTCCGCCGGGGTGGATGGCACCGTCGTGGTGGACTACCCGCCGGAGGAGTGCGGACCGTTCGCCGATCTCTGCGGCAAAGCCGGCATCGACTGCATCTTCCTGCTGGCGCCCACCTCCACCGACGCGCGCATCCGCGAAGTAGCGCGCGCCGGCACCGGCTACCTCTATTACGTCTCGCTCAAGGGCGTGACCGGCGTAAAAACCGCGGATGCCGCCGAGATCGCGGCGCAGCTGCCGCGGCTGCGCGCCGCGTCCACGCTGCCGATCGGCGTCGGCTTCGGCATCAAGGACGCCGAGTCGGCGCGGGCGATCTCGAAGTTGGCGGACGCCGTGATCATCGGCAGCCGCATCGTGCAGGAAATCGAAAGCGCGGGCCCGGAGCACGCCGTGGCGCGCGTCAAGGCGTTGATCGGCCCGATCCGCAAGGCGCTCGACCAATGAGCTGGCTGCAAAAACTCTTGCCGCCGAAGATCCAGCGCGGCAGCGGCCCGCGCAAGCAGGTGCCAGAAGGGCTGTGGACCAAGTGCCCGGCCTGCAGCGCGGTGCTGTACAGCACCGACCTGGAAAAGAACCTCAATGTCTGCCCGAAATGCGGCGACCACCAGCGCATCGGCGCGCGCGCTCGCCTGGACGGGCTGCTCGACCCGGAAGGGCGTTTCGAAATCGGCGCCGAAATCCTGCCTGTGGACAGCCTGAAATTTAAGGATTCGCGAAAGTACTCCGAGCGGCTCGAGGAAGCGCAGTTTTCCACCGGCGAAACCGACGCGCTGATCGTGCTGCAGGGCTCGATCAAGTCGCTCGGGGTGGTCTGCGCCGCGTTCGAGTTCGATTTCATGGGCGGCTCGATGGGTTCGGTGGTCGGCGAGCGCTTCGTGCGCGGCGTGCGGGTCGCCATCGAGCAGAAGCTGCCGTTCCTGTGCTTCACCTCGACCGGCGGGGCGCGCATGCAGGAAGGGCTGCTGTCGCTGGTGCAAATGGCGAAGACCACCGCCTCGCTGACCGAACTCGCGCAGCGCCGCCTGCCGTTCGTTACCGTGCTGACCGATCCGACCATGGGCGGGGTATCGGCGAGCTTCGCGATGATCGGCGATATCGTCCTGGCCGAACCCAAGGCGCTGATCGGCTTCGCCGGTCCGCGCGTCATCGAGCAGACCGTGCGGCAGAAGCTGCCCGAGGGCTTCCAGCGCGCCGAGTTCCTGCTGGAGAAGGGCGCGATCGACATGATCGTGGACCGCAGGCAGCTGCGCGACAAACTGCACACGCTGCTTGCACTGCTGCAGGGAAGGCCGTCCGACCAAGCCTCGTGAGCGGACGGTCGCTTGCGGATTGGCTGGCGTACATCGAGCGGCAGCACGCGCAGCGCATCGCCCTCGGGCTGGAACGGGTTGCCGAGGTATTCGCCCGGTTAAAAGTAAAAATTTCCTGCCCGGTCATCACTGTCGCGGGAACCAACGGCAAGGGATCGACCTGCGCCATGCTGGAAAGCATCCTGCAGGCCGCGGGCTACCGCACCGCGCTCTACACCTCGCCGCACCTGCTGCGCTACAACGAACGGGTGCGCATCGGCGGGCGAGAAGCAGACGATGCGGCGCTCTGCAACGCCTTCGAGGCGGTCGAGCAGGCGCGCGGCGCGGTGCCGCTCACGTATTTCGAGTACGGGACGCTCGCAGCGCTGCTACTCTTCGCCAGGGAAAATATTGAAGCGGCCGTGCTCGAAGTCGGCTTGGGGGGACGGCTGGACGCGGTGAACGTGCTCGACGCCGATTGCGCCGTCCTGTCGAGCGTCGGCATCGACCATGTCGAATTTCTCGGAACGACGCGGGAAGCCATCGGCCGCGAGAAGGCGGGAATTTTCCGTCCCGGCCGGCCGGCGGTGGTGGCCGATCCGCAACCGCCCGATTCGGTGTTGGGCGCCGACGCCAGGCTGCTGCTGATCGGGCGCGATTTCGGCTATCTGCCGCAGGGCACGCAATGGGCCTATTGGGGCCCGGCGGGCAAGCGCTCGGGGCTCGCGCATCCGGCGCTGCGCGGCCTCGCGCAGTTGCGCAACGCGAGCGCGGCGCTGGCCGCGCTCGACAGCCTGCGCGAGCGCCTGCCCGTCGCCATGCAGGATGTGCGCCGAGGCCTCGCCGAGGTGTCGCTGCCGGGCCGCTTCCAGGTGCTGCCGGGCCGGCCGCAGTTGGTGCTGGACGTCGCCCATAACCCGCAAGCCGCCGCGATCCTGGCGGCGAACCTCGGCGAGGCTGGTTACTCGCCCGAGACCATTGCAGTCGTTGGCATGCTCAAAGACAAGGACATTGCGGGCGTGCTGGGCGCGGTTGCACCGCGGATCACGCGCTGGCACCTGGCCAGCCTGCCGGGGCCGCGCGGGGCGAACGCCGACCTGCTGGCCCGTGTTTTACTTGAAATGAACGTCACGCATCCGGTGACGAAACACGACGGCGTCCCGCAGGCGCTTGCCGCAGCGAAAAAGGAAGCCGGCGAGAATGATAAGATCGTCGTGTTCGGCTCGTTTCTCACCGTGGCCGGCGCCTATGGCTGAATCCGAAGACGTCAATACGCTGAAGCGACGCGGCCGCCGCCGGCTGGTCGGTGCCATCGCGCTGGTGCTGGTGGCGGTGATCGTGCTGCCGATGGTGTTCGATTCGGCGCCCAAGGGCAGCGCACCGCCGGTGAGCGTGCGTATCCCAGGCGAGGACCAGACCAGTTTCACGCCCAAGGTCATTCCGAAGGCGCCCGAAAAAGCCTCCGAGAAAGTGGCCGAGACCGCACCGGCGCCGGCGCCGGCGGCAGAGAAGCCGGCACCGAAGATCGAAATCATCGTCAAGAAGCCGGCCGAGAAGCCGGCGGCAAAGCCCGAGGCGACAGAAAAGGAGCGTGCCGAGGCCGCCCTGGCGGGCGGCGAGCAGTTTGTGGTCCCGGCCGGCGCCTACGCGGACCCCGCCGGCGTGATAGAGAAACTGAAGGCCGCCAAGATCCCCTATTACACGGAACCGATCGCCACCAAGCAGGGCACCGTGATCCGCGTGCGGGCGGGGCCGTTCGCGAACCGCGAGGCTGCCGACAAGGTGCAGAAACAATTGAAGGACCTGGGCTTGAAGCCGGGTAACGTCGCCGCTCGATCCTGAAATGAACTGGCTGGACTACGCCGTGCTCGGCGTATTTGCGGTTTCCCTGGTGCTGGGCGCCTGGCGCGGCCTGGTGCGGGAAGTGATCTCCATCCTCGGCTGGGTCATCGCCTTCCTTGCCGCCAACCTGCTCGGCGGGCCGCTCGGCGCAGTCATGCCGGAAGCGATACCGACGCCCGAATTGCGCGTTGCCACCGCCTACGTCGCGGTTTTCGTCGGCTCGCTGATCGTAACCTCGCTCATTGCGCTGCTGCTGTCGAAAATCGTCAAGGCAGTCGGCCTAGGGGGCCTGGATCGGCTGCTGGGCGCAGCGTTCGGTGCCGCGCGCGGCCTGCTGATCGTGGTCGCCGCCGCCTTGCTCGCGGGTCTCACCAGCGCGCCGCGCCAGCCATTCTGGCGCGATTCGGCGAGCGGGCCGCTGCTCGCGATGGCCGCCGGCGCGCTCAAGCCGCTGCTGCCGCAGACGCTCACGGAGCGCTTGCGCTATGATTAGGCCTTAGTCACAGGCGGAGCTCCCTCCGATGTGCGGAATCCTGGGCATCGTCGCTCGCTCGCCCGTCAATCAGCTGCTCTACGAAGGGTTGCTGCTCCTGCAGCACCGCGGCCAGGACGCGGCCGGCATCGTCACCAGCGAACACAAGACGTTCCACATGCACAAGGGGCCCGGCATGGTGCGCGACGTATTCCGCACTCGCAACATGCGCTCGCTGCCCGGCAACGTCGGCATCGCCCACTGCCGCTATCCCACCGCCGGCTCGGCCTCCAATTCGGCCGAATCGCAGCCGTTCTACGTCAATTCGCCGTTCGGCATCGTACTGGGGCACAACGGCAACCTGACCAACTCCGACAAATTGAAGGAGGAAATGTTCAGGCAGGACCTGCGGCACATCAACACCAACTCCGATTCCGAGGTGCTGCTGAACGTGCTGGCGCACGAGCTGGAGAAGGCGTCGGTCAAGCTGCGGCTCGATCCGCAGACGATCTTCACTGCGGTCGCGCACGTGCATCGCCGGGTGCGCGGCGCCTACGCGGTGATCGCGATGATCGCCGGCTACGGCGTGCTGGCGTTCCGCGATCCCTACGGCATCCGCCCTGCGGTGATCGGTTTCAACGAGACGCCCGAAGGCATCGAATACATGATCGCTTCCGAATCGGTGGCGGTGGAGGCGCTTGGCTTCCGGGTGCTGCGCGACGTTGCGCCGGGCGAAGCGGTATTCATCGATGAAGACGCCAATTTCTACAGCCAGCAATGCTCGGAGAACGTTTCGCTCAATCCCTGCATCTTCGAGTACGTCTACCTGGCGCGTCCCGACTCGCTGATCGACGGCGCCTCGGTATACGAAGCGCGCCTGCACATGGGCGAGAAGCTGGCCGAGAAGATCCGGCGCGAGTACCAGCAGCTCGAGATCGACGTGGTGATCCCGATCCCGGATTCGAGCCGCCCCTCGGCGCTGCAGCTGGCGATGAACCTCGGCGTGCCCTACCGCGAAGGGTTCGTGAAGAACCGTTACATCGGACGCACCTTCATCATGCCGGGGCAGTCAGTGCGCAAGCGCTCGGTGCGCCAGAAGCTCAACGTGATCGGCGTGGAGTTCAAGGGCAAGAACGTGCTGCTGGTGGACGATTCCATCGTGCGCGGCACCACCAGCCGCGAAATCGTGCAGATGGCGCGCGAATCGGGCGCGCGCAAGGTGTTCTTTGCCACCGCGGCGCCGCCAGTGCGCTTCCCGAACGTCTATGGCATCGACATGCCGACGCGCGCGGAGCTGATTGCGGCGCACCGCAGCGAAGACGAGGTGGCCGCAGAAATCGGCGCCGATGCGCTCATCTACCAGGACCTCGACGCGCTGATTGAGGCGGTCCGCAGCGTCAATCCGAAGCTCGGCAGTTTCGAGGCTTCGTGCTTCGACGGCCGCTACGTCACCGGCGACGTGACCGCTGATTACCTGCATGTGGTCGAAACCCGCCGCGACGCCCAGCGCGATTCGGACGAGGAAGAAGGCGCCCAGCTCGACCTCAATCTGGCTGCCACGGGCTAGCTTTGCTATAATTATTTCTTACGCGCCGATTTGAGCCAGCTTGCGGGCGCGCTATAAATTCAGCTAAAGCGTGCCGAATCCCGGTCCGCTTAGTGTGCGAAAGGACCGGGTTTTTTTATGGCAAAAGCGTTCGAGCAGTCCACTCTTGGCGTGCGCGCCGGCACGGTGCGCAGCCAGTTCAACGAGCATTCCGAAGCGCTGTTTCTCAGCTCGAGCTTCGTGTTCGAGAACGCCGCGCAGGCGGCGGCGCGCTTCAGCGGGGGCGATGGCGGTTTCGTCTATTCGCGCTTCACCAATCCCACGGTGTCGATGTTCCAGGACCGCCTCGCCGCGCTCGAGGGGGCGGAGGCCTGCGTTGCCACCGCTTCGGGCATGTCGGCGATCCTTGCCGCCTCGATGGCGCTGCTCAAGGCCGGCGACCACGTGGTCTGTTCCAACGCGGTGTTTGGCGCGACCGTGCAGCTTTACACGACCGTCCTGCCGCGCTTCGGCATCGAAACGACCTTCGTCCCGCCGACTGACCTGGCAGCATGGCGGCGCGCGGCGCGGCCGAACACCAAGCTGTTCTTTGTAGAGACCCCCTCCAATCCGCTGGGCGATATCTCAGATATCGCACAGCTCGCCGCGGCGGCGAAACAGGCCGGCGCGCTGCTGGTAGTGGACAACGCCCTTTGTACACCGGCATTGCAGCGGCCGCTCGAGCTTGGCGCAGACCTGGTGGTCCATTCGGCCACCAAGTTCCTCGACGGGCAGGGCCGGGTGCTCGGCGGTGCGGTGCTCGGCAGCAAGGCGCTGGTGATGGATGGCATCTTCGCGTTCCTGCGGACCGCCGGGCCGACGCTCTCGCCCTTCAATGCGTGGGTGGTCCTGAAAGGCATGGAAACGCTGGAATTGCGGATGCTCGCCCAATCCGAGCGGGCATTGGCGCTCGCGCGCTGGCTGGAAGGTCAGGCCAAAGTGACCCGGGTGCACTATCCGGGACTCGCCTCGCATCCCCAGCAC
>Ga0187892_10002910_pt1 | contig 32654 bp, 27 predicted proteins | sample MA1701073metaG_FD_139345 | JGI IMG/M metagenome (GOLD analysis project Ga0187892, IMG submission 139345) | Bio-ooze microbial communities from a basaltic lava cave in the Kipuka Kanohina Cave System on the Island of Hawaii, USA - MA170107-3 metaG ...
CGCCCTGTGCCGGTGTCTCAATCCCGCCCATCGCTCCGTTTCCGCTCCCCGCTCATCGAACCGGACGGGCGGTTTTCCCGCATCCGGCTCTCGGACTGGTTTCACCACAGGCGTGCGAGCGTCGCTGTCTCAGGACCTGTGCCAGACGGACCAGACCCAGGTCGTACAGGCGCTGATCCGGGAACTGTCGCGTTCCCAGTCCTGAGACTTTGTGCCGCCGACAGAGGAAGCGGCGCAGCCGGCAGGTGGTGTAGTAGTCCACGACCCGATACGCCGGCGTCACCGTGCCGTAGGAGAAGTAGCTGGCCCAGCCGCAGAGCCGCTGGTTCAGCGCGCGGATCACGTCCGGAAGCGGGTCCAGGTTCCCCGGTGAGAGGAACTGGCGGATCGCCCCCATGATCCGTCGAATCCGCGCCTTCGCCGGCTTCGCGCCGAGGAAGGGCTTGCCGTTCCGCACGGCGTAGCAGGTTCCGAAGGTGTAGCCCAGGAAGTCGAACGATTCCGGTCCGGCCCGACAGAGCCGGGTCTTCTCCGGGTTCAGTCGCAGCCGCATCTTCGTGAGAATCCGCTCCGCGTACTGCCGCGCCCGAGCCGCGGTCCCGCGGCACAGGATCACGAAGTCGTCGGCGTAGTTGACCACGTGGGTCTGGAGCTTCGGCCCCAGTCCCCACTCGCTCCACGCCCGGAGGAAACGGCGCATGTAGATGTTGGCCAGGAGAGGCGAGATCACGCCTCCCTGCGGCGTCCCCTGATGATGGCCCTTCCCGCCCGTGCGCTGGCTGCGTCCCTGGTCGTCCTTCTCTTCCATGGGCGCCTGCAGCCAGAGCTTGAGCAGATGGAGCACCGCTCCATCGCTGATCCGTCGGGCCAGCGACTGGAGCAGCTCGGCATGCGGGATGGTGTCGAAGTACTTCGAGAGGTCCGCATCGACCACGTCCCGGTAGCCGGCGCGGAGCTGAGCGTGGACGACCTTGAGGGCATCGTGCGCACTCTTCTCCGGCCGGTAGCCGTAGGCGTTCTCGGTGAAGTCCGCCTCGAAGATCGGCTCCAGCACCAACAGGGCGGCGGTCTGGACCACGCGGTCCCGAACGCAAGGGATACCCAGGGGCCTATGCCCCGTTCCGTTCTCTTTCGGGAGATACACCCGCTTCACCGGCTTCGGCTGGTAGGTCCGGTGCTTCAGCTCCTCGTGCAGTTCCTCCGTCAAGGCTTCCACCCCTCCCGCCTTGGACTCGATCTGCTCGTAGGTCACCCCGTCCACCCCCGGGCCTCCGGCTTTGTGCCGGGAGAGGCGGTAGGCGTAGCTCAGGATGTCCTTGCGCCAGACCTTGTCGTAGAGGGCATAGAAGCGAAACCGCGGCTCACTCTTGGCCTTGTGGTAGAGCTTGGTCTGAAGGCTCCGAATCCCTTCGGGTTGCGGAGGGGTTCTTAGGGGATAGCTCTCCAATCTCCGACTCTCGCCTCCTTCCCAAGCACCCAGAACCAGGGCCCCTTCCCTCCCGCCGGCTTTGCTCCTTCCGCCGATCGACGGTACTACGGGCCCCTCCGTCACCCGCCGTGGCCCGGACCCTGGAAGGTCCGGTGGAGGTTGACCGCCTCCTGCCGCGACGGGCTTCCCATGTTCCGTGTCGTTCCTTCCCGGCGTGCCGTGGCCCTTACCCCGTCGAGGGGACCTCGTGCCGTCGATCGTCTTCCGAGGTCCTGCCAGCCTTCCCCAAACCGAGAGCGGGTCGGCCCTCGCAGCGATTCGTTTCTTTCGAGGCGTGCTCGGCCTTCACGCGTGTTACGGCCCGTCGGGTTGCAGCCTGCCGATACGCAGACTCCTTTCTCGCCGACTCCGATGGTGTGGTTGCCCGACCCATCGCGGCGATAGCTACCGGGGTGGATCGACAGCTCCCCGGGTGGGTCTCGCACCCACTGGAACGATACAGCTTTCATGGCGTACCCTCGGCGCGAAACGAGCGCCGCTTCGCGCCCGGTTGGGCTCGCGTTCTCCGGCCCTTACCGGCCGAGAGCTGATCGTGGACCGGGCGAAGCGAGTAGACCCTCTTTTCCCCCCCCGGAGTCGCAAGCGCCCGAGTGGGGGTAGTCTCCTTCGCCGGAGGTGATTCGACCGGCACCGTTGGAGCCGTTCTTCTCCCTTCTCCGCCACCCACAGACGGTACAGCTCGAGGTCCGCATCTTCTGACGCTCAGCGCCCTCTTCGTTGGATCTTCCGGGTCTCCTCGAGAGGCACCCTACCCACCCATGGAAAACCCGGAACAACCAGAGTTACTTCCCCCCCGCCCCCTCCACCTCCGCGCGCACCCGCGCGGCGTCGGGGTGACCCGGGCTCATCTCCAGCCACGTCTGGAGATAGGCGCGCGCCCGGTCGGGATGCGCGTAGCCGGCCGACCGGCACAGCTCGGCGAGCCGGAGGTAGAGGTCGGCCGGCGGGCTGCCGCCGCTCTCACGGATCGCGCGCACCGCATCCACCGACGCCCACGGGAGCCCGCGCCGCATGGCCTCGGCGACGTCGCGCCAGAACTGGCGCGTGGAGCGCGGGTCCCCCTCGGCGATCGCCCGGTCGTAGAGCGCGATCGCCTCGTCCGCACGCCCCTCCAGGAGATGCAGCACGGCCCGGTTCATGAGCGCGGTCCCGTTCCGCGGATCGACCGCCAGCACCCGCTCGAAGCAGGCGGCCGACCGCCCGAAATCCCCGAGCTTCATCCAGGCGACCCCGAGGTTGTTCATCGGCTGCAGCCGGTCCGGCCGGAGCCGGAGCGCCTCCTCCAGGTGCGGGATCGCCTCGCGCGCGCGTCCCACCTCCATCAGGAGGCTGCCGAGGTTGTAGTGACCGTCGGCCGACCGCGGGAGCACGCGCACGGCCTCGGCGAACGCGGCCAGCGCCTGCTTCGGGCGGCCGGTCTCCTTGTACAGGAGCCCGAGGTCGTTCCACGCCTCGGACGACGTGGGCAGGATCGCCAGCGCCCGCCCGTAGTTCGACTCGGCCTCGGCGTACTCCTTCCACCCGAACTGGAGCGAGGCGAGCTTCAGCCACGCCTTGTAGGAGCGCGGCGAGGTCTCGACCGTCTTCCGGAAGAGCGTGAAGTCGTCCTTCCAGTCGGGCAGACGCGCCAGCGTCCGCGCGCCCAGCGCGAGCGTCGCGAGCGCGACCAGGACCCGGCCGTGGCGCCACCGGAGGGCGGCCGTCGCCGCGAGGCAGGGCCCCACGCTCGGCAGGTACGCGAGGCGCTCCCCCATCGGCGTCCCGGTCGCGAACAGCACGTTGGCGGTCGCGGCGAAGGCCAGGAGGAAGAAGAGGATGCCGAGCCCGACCTCGGGAAGCCTCCGGCGCCGGACGAGCGCCACGCCGCCGGCAGCGAGCGCGAGGAGCCCGAGCGCCGGCAGGAGCACGCGGGCCTCGAGGAGGCTCCGTGGAAGCGGGAGCTGGTCGAACGAGTAATCGGCCGAGAGCGTGACCGGCGCGAGCATCAGGAGCACGTAGCGACCGAGCACGTGGAACCCGGTCCCGATCCGCGCGACCTCGTGGTCCCCCCACCAGCGCGAGGTCTGGGGCCAGAGCCAGCTCCCGGTCGCCAGGCGGTGGAGGCCGAGGTAGAGCGCGAACACCGCGGCCGGCCCGGCGAGCGCGCGGAGCGAACGCACGAACGGGCGACCGAGGATCACCCGGTCCCAGAGCGGCGCCAGGAGCCCGTAGGTGGCGGCGCTCTCCTTGGAGAGCAGCGCGAGCAGGAAGAGCGCCGACTCGGCGGCCCGCGCCCCGAGGCCGGGCCGCCCCCGGAGGAGCAACGCGCTGAGCACGAAGAGCGCCGCGAGCAGTTCCGCGCGTCCGACGAGCCCGGTCACGGCCTCGACGTGGAGCGGGTGCACGGCGAAGAGCGCGCCGGCCGCGAGCGCCGCCGCCGGGCTGCCGCAGAGCCGCGCGGCCACGAGCGCCACGAGCCCCGCGACCGCGCCGTGCAGGAGCGCGTTCACGAGGTGCAGCCAGGTCGCCGGGGGCGGCGGACCGCGGCCGTCCCCGCCGGCGACCTGCGCCCAGAAGGTGAGCTGCGTGAGCGGACGGTAGAGACCGTCGTTCTGTTCGAAACCCCAATAGCGCTGGGAGAAGACCCGCTTCCACCCGTCGCCCGCGCGCAGCCCGCGGTTGTCGCGGATCTGCGGCGCGTCGTCGAAGGTGTAGTCGAAGCAAACCGTCCGGACGAAGAGCGCGGCCCCGAGGAGCGCCGAGGCCGCGGCGGCGGACCCGGCTCCGAGCCTCATCTCGGAGGAGGTCCCCCGGCGCCCTTCCGGTGGACGATCCGCCCCCCCACGATCGTGAACAGCGTCTCGGCGCGGAGCAGTTCGGCGGGCGCGCAGGCGAGCGGATCGAGGGGGAGCACGGTGAGGTCCGCGCGGAGCCCGATCTCGAGCCGGCCGCCGTGCTTCTCCTCGAAGCCCGCGTACGCGGCCCACGTCGTATAGGACTGGAGCGCCTCGAGCCGGGTCATCCGCTCCTCGGGATGGAAGCCCCCCTCCGGCCGACCCTCCGCGTCCTGGCGGGTCACGGAGGCATGGAGCCCGAGCAGCGGGTTCACGCGCTCCACGGGGAAGTCGGAGCCGCCCGAGAGGCGGGCGCCGCTCCGGAGCAGCGACCGCCACGCGTAGGCGCCGCGGACGCGCTCCGGCCCGAGCCGCGCCGGCGCCCAGGGCATGTCGGACGTGCAGTGCGTCGCCTGCATCGAGGCGATCACGCCGAGCTTCGCGAACCGCGGGACGTCCGCCGGCGCGAGGACCTGCGCGTGCTCGATCCGGAAGCGGTGGTCTACGGAGGGCCTCGGCTTCAGCGCCTCCTCGTACGCGTCGAGCGTCTCGCGGTTGGCCCGGTCGCCGATCGCGTGGGTGCAGACCTGGAAACCGGCGGTGAGCGCGCGCTCCGCGACGGACCGGATCGCGCTCGCCGAGAGGATCGAAAGGCCGGTGTCCGACGGGTCGTCGGCATACGGCTCGAGCAACGCGGCGCCGCGCGAGCCGAGCGCGCCGTCGGCCACGAGCTTGATCGCGCGCACGGTCAGCAGTCCGTCCGGGTCGATCAGCGGCCCGCGCTTGAGCCAGTCGTCGAGCGCCGGCGCGGTCCCGGAGATCATCGCGTAGATGCGGAGCGGGAGCGCGCCGTCGTCCGCGAGCTCCCGGTACAGGTCGAGCACGTCGCCGTCCACGCCCGCGTCGTGCACGCCGGTGAGGCCGAAGCGGACCGCCTCGGCGGCGGCGCGCTTCAGCGCCTCCTTCTTCGCCTCGCGCGAGGGCGCGGGGATCTGCCGGGAGACCAGCCCCATGGCCGTGTCCACCAGGATGCCGCCCGGCGCCCCGTCCGCCTCACGGAGCAGTCGCCCCCCGGGCGGGTCGGCGGTCTCCGCGCCCACGCCGGCGGCGGCCAGCGCGGGGGAGTTCACCCAGGCGGCGTGGCCGTCCACGCGCGTGAGGAAGACCGGCCGGTCGGGGCAGACGCGGTCCAGGCCGAGGCGGGTCGGAAAGGCCTTCTCGGGCCAGTCGTTCTGGTCCCAGCCGCGGCCGAGGAGCCACTCGCCGGGGCCGAGGCGGTCGGACGCGGCGCGCACGCGTTCGAGCGCCTCCGCGAGCGTGGCGGTCCCCACGAGGTCGAGGCGGACCAGGCCGAGACCGAGACCGAGCATGTGGCCGTGCGTGTCCACAAGCCCCGGGACCGCGACGCCCCCGCCCAGGTCGATCGTGCGGGTGCCGGGGCCGACCAGAGGCTCGAGCGACGCGCGGTCCCCGAGGCCCACGATCCGCTCGCCCCGCACGGCGACCGCCGCCACCACGGGACGCGCGAGGTCCAGCGTCAGGAAGCGGGCGTTGACGAAGAGCACGTCCGCCGCGGCCGGGACCGGGGTCCCGTGGGGGCCCGAGCTCTTGCAGGAGAGCGCCATCGCGAGGCCGAGGGCCAGGAGGCAGGAGCGCACCATGGGGCGCCGGAGTCTACTGACCGCCCCCCCCACCGTCAAACCAGCCGGTCGATCCGGACGGCCAGCGCGCGGTCCTTGCCCGTGAGCCCGCCGGCGTCATGGGTGCTCAGCGTGAGCGTGACCCGGTTGTAGCGGATCAGGATGTCCGGGTGGTGGTTGGCGGCCTCCGCCAGGTCCGCCACCCGGCGCACGAACTCCACCGCCGCGGGGAAGGTCCGGAACCGATACTCCTTGACGATCTCGTCCGGCCGGCGCGTCCATCCCGTGAGTCCGGACCAGCCCTTCCTGGCAGCCATGGCGACCTCCTCCGCGGTCCCCCTCCGCGCCGGTGTGGCGCCGGTGGGGCGCACCGCTCGGCGGGAGCGTATGCGCCCGGCCGGCCTCGCTCAATGGCTCGCCGCCGGTAGAATCCCGCCCATGAACGTCGAAGCCAAGGTGCGGCAGTTCCGCGAGAAGACCGATGCGCTCCGTCGCGAGATCGGGAAGGTGATCGTCGGCCACCGCGACGTGGTGGACCAGGTGATCACGGGGCTCTACGCGGCGGGGCACGTGCTGCTCGAGGGCGTCCCGGGGCTGGGGAAGACGCTGCTCGTGCGCACGCTCGCGCGCGCCGTGCGCCTGAAGTTCTCGCGCATCCAGTTCACGCCCGACCTGATGCCGGCGGACATCATCGGGACCAACGTGATCCTGGAGGACGACCGCGGGCGGCGCGCCTTCCAGTTCCAGCCCGGCCCGATCTTCGGCAACGTCGTGCTCGCCGACGAGATCAACCGCGCCACGCCCAAGACGCAGTCCGCCCTGCTCGAGGCGATGCAGGAGGGCGCGGTCACCGTCGCCGGCGAGCGGCACGCGCTCACCGAGCCCTTCTTCGTGCTGGCGACCCAGAACCCGATCGAGATGGAGGGGACCTACCCGCTGCCCGAGGCCCAGCTCGACCGGTTCCTGCTGAAGATCGAGGTGCGCCCGCCCGGGACCGCCGACCTGGTCGAGGTCTTCCAGCGCTCGACCGGCGAGGAGCCCCCCGCGCCCGAGCCGGTGCTGGACGCCGCCGAGATCCTGGAGCTCCGCCGGCTCGTCCGGCTGGTCCCGATCGCGAAGCCGCTGCTCGAGTACGTGGCGCGCCTGGTGCACTTCAGCCACCCGGAGCCTGAGGCCGGGCCGCCGGTCGCGATGGTGCGCAAGTACGTCCGCTATGGCTCGAGCCCGCGCGGCGGGCAGGCGATGATCCTGGGCGCGAAGATCCGCGCGCTCCTCCAGGGGCGCTACAACGTCTCGGCCGACGACCTGCGCGCGGTCGCCGCGCCGGCGCTCCGCCACCGGCTGATCCTCAACTTCGAGGCCGAGGCCGAGGGAGTCCTCTCGGACGCGGTCCTCGCCGACCTCGTGGCGCAGGTCCCGGAGCACTCGCGCGAGGTGCAGGAGCTGCTGCGGACGACGTGAGACTCCTCCTCGCTCTTCTGCTCGCGCAGCCGGTCCCTAGCGAGCTCCGGCCCGAGCGGGAGGAGTGGTTCTTCCAGCACACGGTCGCCAACCGCCCCTCGGGGGTGACGCGCGTGGTCGTCGAGTCCGGCCCGGGCGAGGTGCGCCTGACCGAGGAGACGCGGCTCACGCTCGCGGCGGCGGGACCGCGGATGGGGACGCTGACCCGCGCGGTGACCGTGCTCGACCCGAAGACGCTCGAGCCGCTCCGCTCGGAAGGGGAGTCGCTGGTGGGCGGCGTGCCCGTCCCGTTCCGCTGGTCCCGCGCCGATCCGCCCCCGGCCGCCCTCTTCGATCCGAACCTCCCCGGCTCGCTCGCCGCCCTCATCCGGTACCGGAGCTTCCCCCCCCGCTACGACGCCCTCCAGGCGGCCGGCGCGGTCACGCTCTTCCTCCCCGGGCCGCGCGAGGCAGTGGTCGCGCCGCTCCGGAACCGGGGACGGAGCGAGCTCCGGTCGGGGACCGGCCGTCTCACCGCCGAGATCTACGAGGCATCGGTCGGCGATCGCGAGCTGCTCCTCTGGAACTCGCTGGGGCGGAACCGGCTGCTCCGGATCGAGGAACCCTCGGCTGGCTGGGCCGTCTCCTGGAGCGCCGAGCCGCTGGCCCTCCCGCCGCCCCTGGGCCTCGCGCCCCGCGAGCTCCTGACGGAGCCTGGGCGGATCGCGATCGAGGGGATGCCCGACCTCGATCCGGGGGAAGGGCCGCTCGTGCGGGGGCTCGTGCTCGAGGCCGCGCTGGAGGCGGACGGGGCGGCGTTCGACGCGTCGCTCCTCGAGCGGTCCGGGATCGGATTCGATGGACGGCTCGAGGGGGCCCGGATCGAGGGGCGGCTCCGGCTCGGCACGGCGAGCGACCGCCCGGCCCGGGCCACGCTCGCTCCGGCCGAGCGGCCGGCGCCGCCTCCCGGCGCCGAGACGCCGGAGGCGCGGGACGCGGCGCTGGCGCTCACGGGGAAGAACGCGGCGGAGGCGGCGCAATCCGCGGCGCGCACGGTGGCGCACCGCGTGGCGCTCTCGAAGGCGGGCGCCGACGACCCGGTGCAGGCGCTCCGGCTCGGGAACGGCGGCGCGCGGGCGCGCGCGGCGGCCACCCTGGCGGTGCTCGGGGCGGCCGGGCGGCGCGGGACGCTGGTCGGAGGGCTGATCGTGGCCGCGGGCGGCGCGCTGGTCCATCACTGGGTGATCGAGGAGACGAGCGGCGCGGCGGCCGACCCGACCTTCGGCGAGCCCGGGGTGCTGCGCGTCCCCCTCTGGCGCGGGGCGGGCGGGCTCAAACCGGGCGGCCGGCTCCGCGCCACGAGCGCCGAGCTCGATCCCAGGGCGGGCGGGCGGCGCCGCATCCGCTGGCGCGCGGGCGAGCGGCGCACCTGGGTCTTCGAGAAGGACGGGAAGGCCTACGGCTACCTCACCTCGGTGCCGCGCGCGTTCACGTTCTCCGAGCGGCCCGCGATCGCCTTCGACGCGGAGTTCACGCTCGACTACACGGTCCTCGGCCGGCCGTCGCGCCTCGACGGGAAGGCGACCACGATCTGCACGCGCGCCGGCGAGCCGCTCTTCTTCCGGATGGACGGGACCATCGGGGAGAAGCGCGAGGCGCTGGCCTTCCAGTTCCGCCCGGACGGGATCGTGGCGATCCCGTCCCGCGATCCCAAGGAGACCCACGACCTGCTCCCGATCCCGCCCGGGCCGTTCCTCGCGGCGAACAGCATGGCGGACCACTGGGAGCTGATCGCCGCGGCCCTCGACCTGGAGGCGAAGGAGCCGCAGCCGATCGAGGCCTTCGTGCCGCAGCAGCGCGAGGTCCGCCGGTGGAGTGCCCGCGTGGAGGGGGCGGGCACCGCCGACCGGCCGGAGGGCGGGACGGCGGCGGTCCGGATCGTTGCGATCCCCGAACTGAAGCTCCGGCTCCACGTCACCGACGCCGGCGAGGTGCTCCGGCAGGAGGTGCTCGGGGACGCGGCCCCGGTCTACGTGGTGAGGCGGGCGAGCGACGACGTGAGCAAGGCTTTCATCAAGCCCATCAAGCCCAAATAGCGAGCGAGTCCATGAGATGTCCTGTCTGCGGCACGAACGGAATCGAGAAGGGGGTGTGCTTCTATTGCGCCGCCAAGGAGCGGCGGAAGAAGGGGAGCCCGCCGTCCGAGCCCAAGCCCCCCCGCCCGGCCAGGAAGTAGGCGTGTCAGTTTGACGGAGCGCCCCTCGGGCGGCGGACATCTTGTCGCCCGGGCGGGTCCTCCGGCGGGGAGCCGGACCGGAACCCGCTGCCGTCAAGAGATTTGGGGGATCTGCCGATGAGGGGACTACTGGTCCTCGAATTGCTATCTCCGGGCGGTTTACGTGGGTAGGATCGCCGTCGCATGATCCCCTTGAGCATCCTGATAGCCGACGACGACGCGGAGTGCCGGTTGGCGCTCGGCGACGTGCTGCGCCATGCCGGGTACCACACCTGGCTGGTCGAGTCGGGGCTCCGGGCCGTGGAGCTGATCCGGCGGATGCCGGTCCGGCCGCACCTCGCGGTCCTGGACTTCCACATGCCCGATCTCACCGGCCTCGAGGTCGTGCGGATGCTCCGGGCGCAGCAGATCGTGATCCCCGCGATCATGATCACGGGAGACTCCTCGAAGGAGCTGATGCTCGAGGCGCTCAGCGCCGGGGCGGAGACGGTGGTGCACAAACCGATCAGCCCGGCGGTCCTCACCTACGCGGTGCAGCAAGTCATCCAGAGGCGTTTCCGCGCGCAAGCCCCGCCCCCGGCCTGACCCGGCGGGCTCGCGACCGGCAAGGAGGACCAGCGATGTCGATCAAGTTTCGTCCGATCGGAGACAAGATCCTCGTGAAGCGCATCCCCGCGGAGGAGGTGACCAAGGGCGGCATCGTGCTGCCGGACACCGCCAAGGAGAAGCCTCAGGAGGGGAAGATCGTGGCCCTGGGCGAAGGACGGCTGCTCGAGAACGGCAAACGCCATCCCTTCCAGGTGAAGAAGGAAGACCGGGTGATCTTCAGCTCCTATGCGGGGTCCGAGATCAAGATGGAAGGCGACGAGTTCCTGGTGATCTCCGAGGAGGAGATCCTGGGGGTCGTCGAGTAGGGCCGGCGCCGATCCTCCAATCGGGGCCCCGCTGATCCGGCGGGGCCCTTCAAGATGGACCCGGCGGCGGAATCCGGACGATCTCCGGAGCGGTTCCAGCCTTCGTGCAGCCTCCGGGACAACGCTCTCAGCCCGGCGGCCGTCCGCCCCCCCCGCCGTGCCCGCGGCGCTTGCGGCCGCGCCGCCGCTTCTTCCGGCCCATGGGCGGTCCCTTGAAGTGCGGATGCCCGCCGCCGCCGCCCCCCCCACCGCCGCCTCCGCCACCCCCCCCGCCTCCACCGTGACCTCCCCGGTTCCCGCCCGGGTGATACCCGCGGCCTCCGCCGCCCATCGGCCCGCGCTGCCCGCCTCCGCCCCCCTGCCCCCCGCGGAGGTCGTGCGGGTGGCCGTGGCCCCACACCTCGGGCGCCAGCTTGGAGACCCACGTGCGCGGCAGGTGCGGATCGCCGGGACGCCCGCGCAATCCGGGATAGGCCCCCTGCCCCGGACCCCGCGGTCCGTGGGGCCCCGGCGGGCCGCCGCCCGGCCGGCCGCCGCGGCCGCGGCGCCGCCGCCGCTTGCCGGCGCCGCCCCCCTTCCGCTCGAAGCGGTGCGGGACCGGCGGGGGCAGCTCGCCGCGCCCGCGCCCCGGAGCTGCCTCTTGCGCGAGCGGAGGAAGCCCGGAATCCTGCGGCCCGTCCTCGGGCGAAGACCCCTCCGCCGCGAGCTCCTCTTCCGGCTCGTCCTCCTCCGGAGGAGGCACCGGCGGAACGGGGCGGGGCATGGCCCGCTCGCCGGGGGCGTCCGGATCCGGACGCTGGGGCGAGCGATCTCGGGGGTGGGGCGCCTCGGAAGCTCCCTCGAACCCTGCCGGCTCCGGACCCGGACCGGCTCCTTCTTCCCATCTCATCGACGAACCCTCCTTGGTGGTCTGCCGATAGAGAGCCGCCACTTCGTCTCTCGTGAGACGGCGGTACTCTCCCGGCCTCAGTCTTCCCAGTCCCACGCTGCCCAGGCGGATGCGCCTCAGGCGGCGCACCGGATACCCGAAGCTCGCGAACATCCGGCGCACCTCGCGATTCCTGCCCTCCTCCAGCGTGACGGCCAGCACGGTGTGGTCGCGGCCCCGGCGCTTGATGTGGAGGTCGGCCCCCGCGGTGCGGCCGTCCGAGAACCACACGCCCCGGCCGAGCCGCTCCAGGTCCTGGTCGTTCACCCGACCCTCGATCTGCACGAGGTAGCTCTTCCGCACCCCGAAGCTCGGATGGCACAGCCGGTGGGCCAGCGCGCCGTCGTTGGTGAGGAGGAGCAGCCCCTCGGACTCCTCGTCGAGCCGCCCGACCGTGTAGATGCGGCGGTGCTCGTCGTGGATCAGGTCCAGCGCGCGCGTCCGGCCCTTCTCGTCGCGGCTCGTGCAGAGCACGCCCCGCGGCTTGTTGAGCGCGTAGTAGACGTGGTCCTCCTTGCGGCGGACCCTCGTCCCGTCGAAGAGCACCTCCTGGAAGTCCAGGTCCACCTTGACCCCCATCTGCCGGATCACGCGGCCGTCCACGGACACGCGCCCTTCGGCGATGAAGGCCTCGCACTGCCGGCGCGAGCCGATGCCGGCGTGGGCCAGCGCCTTCTGCAGCCGTTCCTCCATTGCGCTCATCCGCCGACCGGCGCGGCGGTCCGCGCCACGGTCAGCCCGCCCTCGATCCGGTAGCTCCCGAGCGCCGCCGGGCAGAGCACGGTGTCGCCCGGCCCGAGCGCCCGCGTCCCGCCGCCGGCCTCGAGGCTCCCCCGCCCCTCGAGCACGCTCACGACCTCGAAGCCCGCCATCTCCTCGACCGTCCAACCCGAGCGCACCCGCACGCGGTCGAGCCGGAACGAAGGGCACTCCGCGAGCGTCTCGCCCGAAGCGCCGCCCCCGGCGTCGAACCCGCGCGGGCGGACGCGGCCGGCGCCCGGCCTCCGCGCGCTCGCGCGCAGCGCCTGCTCCACGTGGAGCGCGCGCGGCCGGCCGTCGAGGCCCAGGCGTCCCCAGTCATGGAGCCGATAGGTCACGTCGGAGTCCTCCTGGACCTCGAGCACGCCGATCCCGGCCCCGAGCGCGTGCACGGTCCCGGCCGGGAGGAAGAAAGCGTCGCCCGGGCGCGCCTCGTGGGCCGCGAGCGCTTCCTCGAGGCGCCCCTCAGCGAGCAGCTTCCTCAGGTCTTCCTCGCGCCACGGCTCCCGGAGGCCCAGCCAGAGGCGGGCGCCCGGCTCCGCGGCGAACACGATCCAGGCCTCGGTCTTGCTCTCGGGCCGGCCTTCCAGCTCGAGCGCCAGCGCGCGGTCCGGATGCACCTGCACCGAGAGGTCCTCGCGCGCGTCGATCCACTTGACCAGCAGCGGGAACCGCCCGCCGGTCCGGCGCGCCACCTCGGGCCCGAGGACCGCCTCGGGGTCGCGGGCCACCACCTCGGCGAGCGTCGGGCCCGGGCCCCCGGAGGCCCGGAGCCGCGTCTCGGCGTCCGGACGCACGGACAGCTCCCAACTCTCGCCGATCCGCCGCCCCTCGGGGAGCGGCCGCCCGAACGCGGTCTCGAACCGCCGCCCGCCCCACACGACCTCGCGGCCGATGCTCTCGAAGGCGAGGGGCGTCCATGTCTTCACCGCCGGGCGGCGCGCCGGGACCGCGGCGCGCCCGCCTCCCTCCGGCGCGCCTGGGCCAGCATCTCGCGCGCCTCCTCGAGCGTGACCGCCGTCCGGTCGGCGCCGCGGATCATCTCGGCCAGCTCCTCGAGCCGTTCCTCGTCCGCGAGCGGGCGGACCCGCACCGTCGTGCGCGAGCCGCGCTCCTCCTTCTCCACTTTCAGGTGGAGGTCGCCGTAGGCGGCCACCGCGGGCAGGTGGGTGATGTTGAGGACCTGCCGCCCGCACGCGAGCGCGCGGAGCCGCTGCCCCAGCACGCTCCCGAGCCGGCCCCCCACGTGGGCGTCCACCTCGTCGAAGAGGACCGACCCGACGTCCGCCTCGGCCGCGAGCCGGCCCCGGAGCGCGAGCAGGAGCCGCGCCAGCTCGCCCCCCGAAGCCACGCTCCGGAGCGGCAGGACGGGCGCGCCGGGGTTGAACGAGACCAACAGCTCCATCCGTTCCAGTCCGTCGGGCCCCGCCCGCTCCGCGAAGGGGGCCGACGTCTCCGCGCGCGGCGTGAGCACGACCTTCAGCCGGCTCCGCGCGAGCCCGAGCCGTCCCAGGTCCGCGAGCACCTCGGCCGCGAAGCGGGGCGCGCCCGCCTGTCGGGCGCGCGAGAGCTCCGCGCCCCGCTCGAGCGCCTCGGCCGCGAGCCGGTCGCGCTCCCGGCCGAGCGCTGCGGGGTCGCCCCCCGCGCCGCCGAGGAGCGCGAGCCGCTCCTCGATCTCCGCCTGCCGCCCGGCCAGGTCCTCGTCCGCGGGGCCGAACTCACGGTACAGCTCGCGGAGCCGGTGCCGCCGCTCCTCGAGCGCCTCGAGGCGCTCGGGATCGGCCTGGGCGCGGTCCTTGAGCTCGCGCGTCTCGCGGGCGATCTCGTCGAGCAGGGTCCCCACCTCCTCGAGGCGCGCCGCCAGGCCGTCGAGCCCGGACGCGATCCCCGAGAGGCCGCGGAGCGCGCGAACCGCGCCGCCCAGCCGCTCGACCGCGGACCCCTCGCCCTCGTAGAGCGTCTCGTAGACGGTTTCCAGCGCGGTCCGCACCTCCACGGCCCGGCGGAGGAGCGCCAGCTCCTCGTCCAGGCGCGCCGCCTCTCCGGGCCGCGGCGCCACCTGGTCGATCCGGTCCTTCCGGCGCCGCAGCTCGGCGAGCTCGGCGGAGCGCTCGGAGCCCGACGCCTCGGCCGCGCGGAAGGCGCGGTCCGCCGCGTCCGCCCGGTTCCAAGCCGCCTCATAGGCGGCGCGCGGTGCCTCCAGGCCCAGGAACCCGTCGAGGAGCCGGAGCAGTCGATGCGGCTCGACGGCGTCCTGCCCTTCGCCCTGGGACTGGATCGCGAGGAGCCCGGAGGCCGTCTCGCGGAGTCTCGCCAGCGTGACCATCTCGTCGTTCACGTAGGCGCGAGTGCGCCCACCCTGGTCTCCCACCCGCTTGAGGAGGATCCCCTCCTCGTCCGCGGCGTCCCGGAAGAAGAGACCCTCCACCACGACCTCGCGCCGCTCCCCGGCGGGGAGCGGGCCCCGGCCCCCCGAGAGGAAGCGCAAGGCTCCGACCAGCGTCGATTTCCCGGCCCCCGTGTCTCCCGTGAGCACATTCAAGCCGGGCTCGAACAGGACGGAGAGTCCGTCCATCAAGGCGAACCCCGAGATCCGGAGCTCTCTGAGCATGCACGCCACCCCCGGCCCTTCGGGTCGGGTGGTCCGGGTCCGGAGGACTTCGTCCTGCGCTGGACCCGATTACGGGTTCGCCCCGCCTTGGAATCGACCCCGCCCCCGCGAGGCGCGCGACGCACCGAAGCGCAGCCGAGGCAGGGGCACCTCAGACCGGGGCTCTACCGCGCGGTCCCGTCCCTCCGCTCCTGGATGCGCGAGCACCGCCTCGGCCGCGCGTCCGATCGGAGGTCCGACCGTTGATCTCGGCCCCCCGCATCCCGGCGGGCTGTCCCCGCCGGATGCCTCCCCAGTCGGAATCGAACCCTGGGTCTGAAAGGACGGGCGGACGATAGCACATGGTCCTGGGTGTCGCAATGACCCGAGCGGCGCGCGCGACAGGCGCGGCGGGCGCCCGACGAAGAGACGGAACCGGCGCGGCGAGGTTACGCCGCGGGGCGTGGAAAAGCCGGAAGCCGGTCGGGGCGCGCCCCTCCGGCTTCCAGCATCGAGCTTCGTCGCGCTACTTCTTTCCGCCCGGATCCCTGTTCTCGGGAGGCGGGGTCGTCGCCGAGCCGCCCGGGGGCGGAGGCTGGGGCGGCGTGGCGCCGCCGCCCTCGACCGGAGGCTGCGGAGGCGTGGCCGCCGGGGGCGTGGCCGCGGGCGCCGGCTTCGGCTCCTCGGCCTGGGGAGGAGTCGGGGTCTGGCGCACCACCGGCCCGGCCTGGGGCGCCTTGCGCTTCCCCGTCGCGACCAGCGCCTGGTTCAGCTCCTCGCTCGCCTCGCGATCGCCCGGCCGGAGCTCGAGCGACTCGCGGAGGGAGTCGATGGCCTTCTGCGTCTGGCCGGTCCGCCGCTGCGCCATCCCGAGCCGCTTCCACACCTCGGCCGCGCCGCGCGGGGGCAGCTCCTTGACGTCGAGCATGGAGTACTCGGTGCCGGCCGCGCGCCAGTCGCCCTGCCGCTCGGCGTGGAGCCCGCGCACCATGCGGGTGAGCCGCTCGTCGGTCCAGCGCCCCTCCTCCTCGACCTCCAGCTTCTTGATCTCGATCCAGGGGATGCCCTTGAAGATGTTCCGGACGATCCCCTCGGCGCGGAACCGCTCGTACCGGCGGAGCCGCACCAGCTGCTGCGTGGCCGTGTTGTCCTTCGCGAGGAAGAGGTAGGCGAAGTCGTCACCGTAGTCCTGGGGATCGAAGAGGTCCTGCTCGTCGCCCCAGGCCGAGATGTTCACGTACTCCTCGGGAGTGAAGAACGTGAAGAACGGGACGTACATCCGCTCGAGCGCATGGAACTGCCCGACGAACTCGACCTTGAAGTTCCGGAAGCCCTCGGGGTTCTTCCGGATCTCCTGGAGCGTGATCGCCCGTTCCTTGGGCAGGATGCCCTCGAGCAGCTCCTTCTCGGGGTCCTTCATCTGAGCGCCCGCCGGCGCGACCAGAAGAGCCGCGGTCAGCAGCCAGCCGTAGATCCCTGAACGCATATTCCCTCTCCTTGGGGCCTGGGGGCCGGCCATCGGACCCGCACGCGCGGGCCCGCGGCGCCGCCCCGCAACCGCCGGACGCGATCAGCCCTCGATCTGTTTCAGGATGCGGGCGAGAGCCTCCCGCCACTTGGCCTCGGTCTCGTAGCGCTTCCCCCCGATCCGCTTGCGGAGCTCCCGGATGCGCTGCTTGCGCGCCTCCGGCTCCTCCTTCCGCGGGAGGGGACCGCCCAGAAACTCTTCCAGCTCCATCGACACCTCGCGAGCGGTTCCCGCACGCCCCGCGGCTCCGCTCGAAACGGACGACCCCGGGCTCCAGCGCCCGGGCCTTCCTCCGGCCCGTGTATCGACCGGTCAGGGAGGTCGACTTGAGAAGCGGTCGGGAGGCCGACGACAACCGCGTGGCGGGTTCAAAGTCGAGAGTTGAAAGCCGGAGAAGAGGGCGACTCCTTCATCTTCCTTCTGGCTTTCAACTTTCAACTCTCGACTTTCAACCTTCTTCGCAGCCGGTGCCTGCGGCAGACTCCTGCCATGACCGATCCCGAGATCGTGGTCGTCGGCGCCGGCGCGGCGGGGCTCTGGGCGGCGGCGCGGGCGGCGCGGCTCGGCCGGCGGGTCCTCCTGCTCGAGAAGACGCCGCGCACGGGGACGAAGGTGCTCGCAAGCGGCGGGACCCGCTGCAACCTGACGACCACGCTCGACGACGCCGGCGCGGCGCGGCTCTTCGGGCGCGAGGGTGAGCGCTTCCTCCGCACGGCGTTCCGCGCGCTCCCTCCGCTCGAGGTGCGGCGCCGGTTCGAGGAGTGGGGCGTCCCGACCGACGAGGCGCCGCTCGAGAAAGTCTTCCCCCGGAGCGGCCGCGCGCGCGACGTCCGCGACGCGCTCGAGCGCGAGGCGCGGGAGGCCGGGGTGACGATCGAGCTCGGCGCGGCGGTCGAGGGGGTCGAGCGCGCGGGCGCGGAGTGGGTCGCGCGCGTCGCCGGCGGGCGGGCGGTGCGGGCGCCGCGCCTCCTCCTCTGCCCGGGCGGGCGGAGCTATCCGCGCACGGGCACGACGGGGGACGGCTACCGGTGGCTCCGCGCGCTCGGGCTCCCGGTGGTCGATCCGGTCCCGGCGCTGGTGCCGCTGACGAGCCCGGCCGGCTGGGTGCGCGACCTCGCGGGGATCGCGCCGCAGGACGTGGAGGCGCGCCTCTACGATCCGGACCGGCGGCTCGTCGCGCGGCGGCGGCGGCCGGTCGTGTTCACGCACCACGGCCTCTCGGGACCGGGCGCCATGGACCTCTCCGGCCCGCTCGCGCGCGCGGGCACCCGGGCGTGGGAGTTCACGCTGCTCCTCGACCTCCTCCCCGACGTGCCCGCCGACGCGCTCCGCGAAGCGCTGCTCCGCGCCCACGCGCTCCCGGGCGCGCCGCGTCTCGCGAACGCGCTTCCCTCGCCCCTGCCGCGCCGGCTCTTCGAGGCGGTGGCGCGCGCGGCCGGGCTCGGCAACGGCGACCTCCGCGCGAACGCGCTGCCCCGCGAGGGGCGGCACCGGCTGGTCGAGGCGCTCAAGGGGTTCCCGGTCCCGGTGGACGGGACGCTCGGGTTCGACCACGCGGAGGTGACGGCGGGCGGGCTCGACCTCGCCGCGGTGGACCCGGGGAGCATGCGCGTGCGCGGGATGCCCGGCCTCTACGTGTTCGGCGAGCTGCTCGACCAGGACGGTCCGATCGGCGGGCTCAACTTCCAGTCCGCCTTCGCCACCGCCGAGCTCGCCGCGCGCGACGCGGCGGCGCAGTGAGCGCGCGCGCTCAGCCCGCGCCCAGGCCCTTCCCCAGGTGCTGCCCGCCGTCCACGACCAGCACCTCGCCGTTCACGTAGTCGGACCACGGGGACGAGAGCCAGAGGATCGCGTCGGCGATCTCGCCCGGCTCGGCGAAGCGGCCGACCGGGATCGTGCGCCGGAGCGCCTCCTGCTGCTCCGGCGTCGGCCAGAGCCGCTCGCGCGCGCCCTCCGTGTCGAAGACGCCCGGACAGACCGCGTTCACGCGGAGGCCGTGCCGCGCCCACTCGACCGCGAGCGTGCGGGTCATCGCGACCACGCCCGCCTTGGCCGCGGCGCTGTGCACGGTGCCGGGCCCGCCGGTCCAGGCGTAGGCCGCGACCACGTTCACGATCCGCCCGCGGCCGCGCCCGATCATGTGCCGGCCGACCTCGCTCGAGCAGTAGAAGACGCCGTTCAGCCCGATGTCGATCACAACCTTCCAGCCGCCCGGCGAGAGCTCCTCGGCCGGACAGAGGAAGTTGCCGGCCGCGTTGTTCACGAGCACGTCGATCGCGCCGAAGCGCTCGAGCGCGGCGTCCTTCATCGCGGCCACCTGGTTCGGCCGGCGCACGTCGGTCACGACCGTGAGCACCTCCGCGCCGGCCGCGCGCAGCTCGGCCGCCGCCGGCTCGAGATGGGCGCTGCTGCGGCTCGCCAGCACGAGGTGCGCGCCCAGCGCCGCGAACCGCCGGGCGGTCTCGAGCCCGAGCCCGGTCCCGCCGCCGGTGACGACGACCGTCTGTCCGCGGAAGGCCTCCTTGGGGAGCATGGCCGCACGATACGTCCCCCGCGCGCCGTGTGGAATGGTGGCGTATCATCGTCCCGGCCTCCGGCCTCCAACTTTGAACTTTCAACTTTGGACCTTCCCCGAGGTGCCCCATGACTCGCACTCTGCCCGCCCTCCTCTTCCTCGCCCCCCTCGCGACCGCGGACTGGACCACGGGTGTCGGCGGCCACGCCGCCCGCGACGGACTCTCGCCCGACACGGGCCCGGCGGCCGCGAACCTGCTCTGGCAGGGGAGCGTGCCCGCGCAGGTGGCCCAGCAGGCGGTGATCGAGGGGAACGTGGTCGCGATGGCCCGGATCATGTCGCTCTCCGACGTGCTCAACGGGACGCTGATCGTGGCGCAGGACCTCCGGACCGGGCAGCAGCTCTGGACCGCGCAGCTCCCGGTCAGCTTCCCGGACGCCTGGCGCAACCGCGTGACCGCGATCCGCGACGGGGTCGTCTATGCGACCCGCTCGGGCAACACCAACGCCGAGTACCTCTACGCGCTGAGCGCGGCGAACGGCGCGGTCCTGTGGCGCTCGCAGGCGCGGATCACCGAGACCTCGACCGAGAGCCTCTCGTTCGCGGCGAACGGCGACCCGATCACGACCGGCCAGGGCGCGGTGATCCGGATCGACAAGACCAACGGAAACACGCTCTGGAGCATCCCGCGCGCCTGTCCGGTGAGCGACGGGTGCAACACGGCGGTCTTCGGAAACCGCGGCTACTTCTTCGAGGCGGCCGCGCCGGGCTCGGTGGTCACGGCGGTGGACGTGGACCTGGGGATGCGCCGCTATTCCACGACGGTCCTGGCCGGGGGCTCCCAGATCGGCCCGTTCGTGGGTCCCGACGGAACGGTCTACGCGGCCCGGGCGAACAACAATCCCGGAAGCGACTTCCTCGTGGCGTTCACCGACACGGGCACGGGCTTCACCGAGCGGTGGCGCTCGCCGATCGGCTACGTGCCTTTCGCCTCGTTCGGGGTGGGTCCCGACGGCTCGGTCTACTCCTACACGCCGAACCGCGAGGTGGTCCGGCTGAACCCGGTGACCGGCATGGTGATGAACACCGCGAGCGCGATCCTCTCGGACTTCCCGCCGCAGCCGCGGATGGCGATCGACGCGCTCGGACGGGTCTTCGTGACCAACGGCGGCTTCCCGAACGGGGGGCTCTGGTCCTTCAACGCGGACCTGACGCCGCGCTGGAACGTGGCGATCCCGAACGTGAACGTCGGGGGGCCGGCGATCGGGCGGCGGGGCATCCTGGTCGTGTGCGGCGTCGGGACCAACGTGAGGGCCTACTACCCGCCCGACCAGTTCGCGCTCCTCTCCACGACGGACACGCCGCGGGTGGGGACCACGGTGAACCTGCAGGTGCGCGCGGACGGGGACGCTGGGAACGGCTGGCTCGCGGCGTGCTCGCTCGGCTCCCTGCCGGGGTTCCCGATCGACACGCGGGTGGTGCCGCTGAACCCCGACCTCCTGTTCGCGCTCTCGCTCTCGACGCCTTCGATCTTCGACAACTTCCTGGGGGTCCTGGACGGGATGGGGCGCGGGACCGCGCGGATCCACATCCCGGGGGTGCAGGGGCTCGTCGGGATCACGATCTACGCGGCGTTCGTGTCGCTCCGGCCGGGCGCGCCGTCGGGAGTGGGCGTGATCGCGGACGCGCTCGGGCTGACGTTCGTGCCCTGAAGCGCGCGGCGGGCCGCGCGCGCGACGATCACGGCCGCGGCGAGCGTGGCCGCGAGGCCGACGACGATGAGGGCGACGCGGGCGGCGCCGCCCTCGGCCTCGCCGGCGGCGATGAGCGCGAGGCTGCGCGCGGTGGTCCCGATCCAGATGTGGACGACCGTGACCGGGAGCGTGCCGCAGAGCGTGCCGAGGAGGAACGTGCGGGCGGGGACGCGGGAGAGCCCGTAGGCGACGTTGAGCACGTTGAACGGGAGCACGGGCGAGAGGCGCGTGAGGATCACGGTCTTGAGCGCGTTGCCCGCGACCGCGTCGTCGAGCGCTCGGAAGCCGCGGCTTTTCGCGATGCGGCGGGCGGCCCAGTCGCGGGCGGCGGTGCGGGCGAGGAAGAAGATGAAGGCGGCGCCGATCTGGGTGCCGAGGGCGGCGGCGGCGAGCCCGGGGCCGGCGCCGAAGAGGAACCCGGCGCCGATGCTGAGGAGCGCGCCCGGGACGAGCGCGAGCCCGGCGACCGGGTAGAGCGCCGCGAGCCAGACGGGTCCCCACGCGCCCTGGCGCGCGGTCCAGTGGAGCGCGTCGAGCACGAGGTCCTGGCCGAGGAGCCAGAGGAGCGCCGCGGCGATGAGCGCGCCCGCGACGAGCCCGACCCGCCGCAGCCCGACGATCATCGCGGTAGGATATCGGCGGTCATGATTCGAACATTCGAACTCGACAGCAAGAGAGGACCTGATGGGCGAGAACGTGTCCGGCCCGCCAACATCACGCTTCCGCTTGAGCGTGAAGGGGTTCAAGTCATTTCGGGATCGATCTGATCTGGAACTGGCCAATCTGACCGTCCTGGCCGGAGCAAACAGTTCCGGCAAGTCATCGATCCTCCAAGCTGTGCTCCTCATCAAGCAGACTCTAGATGCGTCCTATGATCCTGGCCCCCTCCTTCTTGACGGGCCGCATGTGAAGTTCACTAGTGCCGACCAGGTACTCTGGAAGGGGGCAGAGGACTCGAGCTCGAAGAGCTTCGATGTTGAGTTCGGATTGTGGGACAGGAAGAGCATCGGCTTCATCTTCGAAAGGGAGAAGGCCGGCTTTCGACTCGCCGGAAACACCTATGGTGTGGGCGATAATCGTGTGACTTTCCGACCTGGCATGACGACCGCCGACCTTCGCGAGGAAGGGACGAAGCTCTACCAATGGATCTTTGAAGCTTCTCCTCGACGTGACCCTGAGAAGATCCAGACCTGGATACGGACTCTGCGGGACTCGGAGTGGTCCATGCAGCCCAATCGATGCCACCTTGATCTCCTAATCAGAAGCCCCTCTCCGCTTCATCCGATCTATCCACCCGCCAGGGTTGAACTCATGGGGCTCCTCCCGCCACTGATGCACATCCCTGGCTATCGAGGACATCGCGAGCGGAGTTACCCCGTTACGGGACGAGGCCCCAGTTTCCAGGGACCATTCCATGAATACACGGCCAGCGTGATTGCCGGCCTCGAAGTTGGAGATCGAATCCAGCTGAACCGCGCTCTAGAGAGACTTGGCCTGACATGGAAGGTCGAGGCTCGTCCGATCGAGGCAACCAGGATCGAGCTACTGGTCGGACGCCTGCCAAAGACCGGCAAGGGGAACCCTGCGGTCAATATCGCGGACGTAGGATTCGGCGTATCGGAAGTTCTGCCCGTCCTTACGGCGCTCGTCGCAGCCAAGCCTGGCCAGACCGTATTCGTTGAGCAACCCGAAACGCACCTTCACCCCCGCGCCCAGGTAGCTTTGGCTGAAGTCATTGGGCGTGCCGTGGCCCATGGCGTCCGAGTAATCGTCGAGACCCATAGCGATCTCCTTCTCACGGCGTTTCAACGGCTCGTCGCTCGAGGCGAAGTAACGCCGGAAAAGGTGCTACTGCACTGGTTCCAACGCGACGAGGAAGGGGCGACCACCATCCGTTCTACGCCATTGGACGAATCCGGTGCCTTTGGCGACTGGCCCGTGGACTTCGCGGATGTCTCCATGGAGCTGGACCGGACCTACACCGAAGCAGCACATGAGCAGTTGCCCAGGGCCCGCGAAGGGTCGTGAGCTCAGTCCGACTCGTCATTGACGCGAGTCTCGCGAGAGGAGATCCCGGGGATCGGGCTCCTCGAGGTGTATGCGGTACCATGCTGCAGACCGTCGATGCGTTCGGCTACCGCCTCTACTTGTCCCGCCAAGGACACTCAGAGTGGTTCGATCACTGCACACGCGGCGCCGCGACATGGCTGAGGAAGATGTATGGAAGGAAGCGGGTCGATCACGCTGCGTTGGCCGAGTTCGACTCGCTCCGGGAGAGATGGAGCGCCGCGACCACCACTGAGCGCGAGCACGTGATGACCAAGGACGCTCACTTGGTCGCCGCAGCCCTGGAAAGCGATCGACGGCTGCTGTCGGGCGACGAGACGGCTCGCGGCCTCTTCTCGGATCTCTCCTCAACGTGCTCAGAGCTGAGCGACGTGCTCTGGGCCAACCCACACATCAGGGAAGATCGAGCGATCGACTGGTTGCAGCAGGGCGCCCCGGAGAGCTTCGATCCCGATCTCAGGCTCGCGGCTTTCCGGACACGCCCCCCCACCCCCGATAGAGATCGCCCCCGGTAGGTCTGCCGCCAACTCGTTTCAAGACGAGTTCACGAGGCTCGGGGGATACCCTCACCGCGCCAGCTTCAGGAACCGCTCGCGCACCGCGTCGCCGACCACGCTCGTGCGCGCGGCGCGGTCCTCGCCGACCAGGTCGTAGGTCAGCGGCTTCCCCTCGGCGATCTGCGCCGCCACCGCGTCCTCGATCTTCCGCGCCACCTTCGCCAGGTCCGGCAGCTTCTTCTGGCCCGCCACCCAGACGAGCCCCTCCTTGATCGCGAGGATCATCGCGAACGGGTTCGCGCGGTCCTTGCCCGCGTGCTTCGGCGCCGAGCCGTGGATCGGCTCGAACATCGCGTGGTGGTCCCCCACGTTGCAGCCGACCGCCATCCCCATCCCGCCCTGCAACACCGACGCGAGGTCCGTCACGATGTCGCCGAACATGTTCGTCGTCACCACCACCTGGTACCACTCGGGCCGCACCACCAGCCACTGCGTGAACGCGTCCACGATCGCCGTCTCCGCCTCGATCCCCGGATAGTCCCGCGCGATCTCGAAGAACACGTCCCGGAACAGCCGGCAGCCGTCGAGCACGTTGTCCTTCACGATGCACGTCACCCGCTTCTTCCCGTCCACCGGCGCGCCCTTGTCGCGCGTCTTCGCGGTCTCGAACGCGAACCGGATCACCCGCTCGGCGTTCGGGCGCGTGATCACCCGGTTGTCCACCGCGACGATCTTCCGCCCCTCGTTCCGCACGTAGCCGCCGATCCCGAGGTAGAGCCCCTCGGTGTTCTCGCGGATGAACGTGATGTCCACCTTGCCCGCCTCCCAGACCTGCTTCCGCTGGTCGTGGATGCGGTGGGTCACGCCCGGGTAGAGCTTCACCGGTCGCACGTTCGCGTACAGCTCCAGCGCCACCCGGTTCCCGATCACCGGCGAGTAGCCGGCCATCTTCCCGTTCGGCATGAGGACCGGCCCCTGCCCCTTCGGGTCGGGCCAGCCCACCGCGCCGAGGAAGATCACGTCGGCCGCGCGGCAGCGCTCCTCCGATCCCTCGGGCCAGTCGCGCGTCCCGTGCTTGAGGTAGTACTGCCCGCCCGCCTCGATCTCCTCGATCGAGGCCCGCACCCCTGAGACCTGGAGCGCGGCGTCGAGCAGCTTGCGCCCCTCGCGCATCACCTCGACGCCGATCCCGTCCCCGGGCAGGTTGACGATCTTGAGCTCGGTCATCTCGTGAAGTCTCCCGTTCAGAAAGAAGAGGCCGAGGATTGTAGGGGCCGGCCGGGAGCGGCGGAAGCTGCGCGCCCCGCGCCCTCCTGATATAAGGAGGCCCGTTCACCCACCCGTGGAGGCCACGCCCATGAAGCTCGCGCGCACCGTCGTCGTCGTCCTCCTCCTCGCCCCGCCGGCGCTCGCCCAGGGGGTGCTCACCCCCCACCGCGTCGCGACGCTCCGCGCCGTGACCGACGTCCAGATCGCGCCGGACGGCGCGCGCATCGCGTACGTGCGCGGCGTGCCGCGGACGCCCGGCGAAGGGGAGGACGGGCCGGCCTGGGCCGAGCTGCACGTGCTCGACCGCCAAAGCGGCGCCTCGGTCCCGTTCGTGACCGGCGAGGTGAACGTCTCTATGGTGCGTTGGACTCCGGACGCGCGCTCGATCTCGTTCCTCGCGAAGCGCGGCAGCGACAAGACGAAGTCCCTCTACGTGATCCCGCTGGGCGGAGGCGAGGCGCGCCGGGCGGTCCAGCTCAAGACCGACGTGTCGGCCTACTCGTGGAGCCCGGACGGGAAGCGGGTCGCGCTGGTCGCGGCCGAGGCCGAGCCGGAGGCGGTCGAGAAGCGGAAGAAGCAGGGGTTCGCGCAGGAGGCCTACGAGGAGGACTGGCGGCCCGTGCGCGTCTGGATCGCGACCGCCTTCGAGAGCGAGCCCGCGGCGCGGGCGCTGGCGCTCGAGGGCGCGGCCTTCGCGGTCGAGTGGAGCCCGGCCGCCGACCGGCTCGCGGTCGCGCTGGCGCCGACCCCGCTCACCGACGACAGCTACATGCGCCAGCGCCTGCGCATCGTGGACCTGGAGGGGAAGGTCGTCGGGAAGATCGAGAACCAGGGGAAACTCGGCGACTTCTGCTGGAGCCCGGACGGCGCGCGGCTCGCGTACCTGTCGGCGGCGGACATCAACGATCCGCACTCGGGCCGCCTGATGGTGGCCGACGTGGACGCGCCCGAGCCGCGCGACGTGCTGCCCGGCATTGAGGGGGACGTGGACCAGGTCGCCTGGCAGGACGCCTCGACGCTGATGTTCCTGACCTCGCAGGGGGTGGCGACCACGTTCGAGAAGGCCGGGGTGGACGGCTCCGGGCGGAAGACGCTGATCCCCGCCGGGAGCCCGGTCCTCACGCGGCTCAGCGTCTCCGAGGACGGCCAGCACGCGGCGTTCGTCGGCGACGCGCCGGCGCACCCGGCCGAGGCGTGGACGATGAGCCACGGCGACGCCGCGCCGCGGAAGCTGACCGATTCGAACCCCTGGCTGAAGGACGCGCGGCTCGCGAAGCAGGAGGTCGTGCGCCACAAGGCGCGGGACGGGCTCGAGCTCGAGGGGCAGCTCGTGCGGCCGCTCGACGAGGAGGCGGGGAAGCGCTACCCGCTGATCGTGCTCGTCCACGGCGGGCCCGAGGCGCACGTGCGGAACGGCTGGCTCACGAACTACTCGAACCCGGGCCAGATGGCGGCCGCGCGCGGGTTCGCGGTCTTCTATCCGAACTACCGGGGGAGCACGGGGCGCGGGGTGGCGTTCTCGAAACTGAGCCAGGGGGACCCGGCCGGCAAGGAGTTCGACGACCTCGTGGACGCGGTGGACCACCTGGTCGCGACCGGGCTCGTCGATCGCGCGAAGGTCGGCGTGACCGGCGGCTCCTACGGCGGCTACGCGACCGCGTGGTGCGCGACGAAGCTCACCGACCGGTTCGCGGCGGGCGTGATGTTCGTGGGGATCAGCGACAAGCTCTCGAAGATCGGGACGACGGACATCGCCGACGAGGAGTACTACGTGCACGCGCGGAAGCGCGTCTGGGACGACTGGCAGTTCTTCCTGGAGCGGAGCCCGATCTATCACGCGGCGGGCGCGAAGACCCCGCTCCTGATCCTGCACGGCAAGGACGACCCGCGGGTGAACGTGGGCCAGTCGCGCGAGCTGCACCGCCACCTGAAGCTGCACGGGAAGGTCCCGGTGCGGCTGATCCTCTACCCGGGCGAGCAGCACGGGAACCGGAAGGCGGCGGCGCGGCTCGACTACTCGCTGCGCATGCTCCAGTGGATGGAGCACTACCTGAAGGGCCCGGGCGGCGCGCCGCCGCCCTACGAACTGGACACCGCCGATCCGGAGAAGGCGAAGAAGCCAGCGCCGGCGCCGACCAACGGCACGGGCGCGACGCGGTGACCTACCCGAACCGGAGCCCGAGGACGAAGCGCTCCCACTTCTTCCGGAACGCGGCGAGGTCGTCGGTCCCGAGCACCGCGCGGAGCGTCGCGAGCCCGGTCGGGTCGGTGGCGCGGTCCTTGTGGAACCGGCGGTAGAAGTCGCGCAACCTGCCTTCCTCCTGGAGCCAGTAGAGGAGGTAGCGCGCCTGCGCGTAGTTCGTCCCCTTCTCGTCCCCATAGAACTCCGACGTGCTCGTCCCGAGCAGCGCCTCGAAGGACCCGAGCTTCCCGGCGCGGATCGCCTTCTGGAGCCCCGCCAGCCGCCAGTTCGTGAGCCCCACGATCCGCCCGTCCCGCTCGTCCGCCTGCTCGTAGAGCGAGCCCAGCCCCTCGTTGAACCACGCCGGGCACCCTGGGAAGTTCGCCTCGACGAACGGGTGCACGATCTCGTGGACGAGCGTCCCGCCGCCGGTCGCGATGTTCATCACGAGCGCGCGGTGGCGCGCCGAGTAGTAGCCGAACGGCGTGTCCGGCTCGTCGCCGAAGATCGCGCGCGCGTTCCGCCGGTAGCTCTCCGCGTCCCGGAAGAGCCAGACGTCCAGGATGCGCTCCGGGTCCTTCTCGAAGTACTCGGCCTTGAGCCGGTCCACCGCCCACTGCACCGTGCGCACCGCCCGCTTCCGCACGGTCGCGGCGTCCTCGTCGCCCACGACCACGAAGGGCGGCTGCACCACGATCGTGAAGCCCGGCCCCGGGAGGCGCTTCCGGAGCGTCTCCACGTGGGCGTCGAAGTCGGGTGCCGGCGCGACGGCGGCGGCGAGCGCGAGAGCGGACAGCGGCGTCATGGCGGCACCTCCGCGTCTCAGCCTACCGCGCGTTCCGCCGGCGGACGGTCACGGCCTGTCACTGGTAGCTCCGCCCGACGCGGATGCCGCGATGGCTGGTGCGGCCGCCCGGATCATGGCCCGCGTTGGAGCGGCTGGAGACCCGCGCCCACGCGGTCCCGCGGAACCAGTTCGCGCCCCGGTAGCCCGCGCCGCCCCCCGACAGGTTGGGCCAGGTCGGCTCGTTCGCGCGGCCGGACGCGTCCAGCGCGCCGTCGCCGGGATGGCCGTCGAAGGTCCGTGCGGCGACGCTGTGGATGGTCACGGGCCGCTCCCAGACGTTCCCCGTGAGCTCGAAGTTCCCGTAGTAGCCGCGCCCCTGCTGCTGGCGGGTCCCGCCCGGATGGGTGCGCCGGAAGATGCCCACGCTGACCGGCCCCTGGATCGCGCTGCCCGGGAGACTCCCGCTGGTGAGGTTGTACTGGCAGTTCGCCGCCCCGGGCGTCGCGGTCTCCATCCCCGAACCGTCCACCCCGGTCATCCCGGTGATCTGCACGATGCCCGTCGCGCCCCACGAGTACTCGTCGGGGACCGCCGGGACCATCCCGCGGCAGGCCTTCTCGTACTCGAGCTCGGTGTAGGGCCGGAGCGCCGCCCAGTCGCCGAAGGAGCAGACCGCCTCGTAGTTCATCCAGTTCACCGCCCGGGCGGGCACCGCGGTCGAGTAGACGCCGCCCTGGAAGACGATCCCGAAGCGCTCGGCCCCCATCGGGTCCGGGGTCGGGTACACGAACGCGGCCTGGACCGGGGTGAGCAGGCTCAGCCAGTCCACGAACTGCCCGCACGTGAGCTCGTACTTCATCAGCCAGAAGTTTGCGAATCCCTTGGGGAAGGCCGCCGGCAGCACCTGGAGCGTCGAGGCGTTGAAGTCGTCCGCGAGTCCGTTCCGCGAGGAGAGGTTGGTCGCCGCGGTGCCCCCCAGCATGAGCGGCGCCTCGCCCGGGACCAGGAAGGGCGCGGTGGTCCCGGCCTGGCAGAACTGACCCTCGACCGGGAGCGGCTGCCCGGTCGGGTCCATGCCCGTCCCGGTCGTGCCGTCGCCGGCGTGGAAGGGCCCCTCGGGGATGAAGACCATCTCGTAGATGAAGACCCGCGCCGTGATCGTGGCGTCGTCGGGCACCCCGCTCGCGCCGTAGTCCCAGACGAACAGCACGTCGCCGAGCGACACGTCCCCCATGCCGTTGAGCGCGCGGTGGAGGAAGAGACCGCGCCGGTCGGGCGGCGCCGTCCAGGCGAAGCCGGGCGGAGGCGACACGCCCGTGGCCTGGAGGAAGGCGTGCTGCCACTCCCCGCCCATCACCTGGAACTTGAGCAGGACCCAGACGGCGTCGTAGTTGAACGGCTCGGCCCGGCCCGCGCCCGGGAGGTCGTTCCGCCAGGAATCCGGCCAGGCGACGTCGAACGAGAGCACCGCGGTATCGGCCGCCTCGTTCTGCGAGACGAGCGCCGTGTTCACCCCGGTGAACGTGAAGGACGGCTGCGGGGGCGGATCCTCGTCGTCGTCGTCGTCGCTGTCGCGCTTGCACGCGGCGAGCAGGAGCGCGAGGACCAGGGCGAAGGTCCGGGGATGGAAGCGCGAGAGCGTCATCGGATCCTCACTGGCGCAGGCGGCGTCAACACGAGCGCCGTGGGCGCCACCTGGGCGCGGACCGCGGTGAACTCGAGGTCGAGCGGCGCGGGGACTTCGGGCGGAACAGTCAACGACCAGGAGACGAGCCCGTCGGCGGCGAACACGTCGCCGAGGAGCAGGATCGGGGGGGACGCCGGGAAACCGGCGATCCGCGTGAGGAAGAGATACGCGAGGTCGCCGGCGCGACCGGCGTGGAGGAACGAGATCACCCCGCCCGGCGCGACGACGGGCGTCGCGCGGAGCTGGTCGGTGTCGTCGGCGTCGGGTGACGCCGAGGCGCCGTTCCCGATGAAGCGGGCGCCCTCGACGTGCCCGCGGCCGGTCGAGAGCCCGGCGGCCGCGAAGCCGCCCTGGAGGTCGTCCACCAGCGCGGCGCCGCCCGCGAGCCGGGTCACGACGGCGTCGAAGCTCAGCGTCTCGCCCGGGTCGAGCCCGGTGATCGCGAGCCGGAGGCGCGGCGTGCCCACGCCCTGGACGGTGAACGATCCCCCGGGCGGGCCGACCGGGTTCGCGGTGGCGTCGAAGCGCGCCGGCGCGCGCGCGGCCTCGAGGTCGATCACGACGGTCGCGATCGTCCCCGCCGCGCCCGCGTGACGGACCTCGAACCGGCCGGCGGCCGCGCCCCGCAGGCCCGGGGCGACGACGCGCGCCACGCCGGCGGGGTCGTTCGCGCGCTGGAGCGAGGCCGCGACGGCGCTCGTGAAGGCGGCATTGAGCGCGACGGACGTGCCGCTGTTGGCGCCGGTCCCGCCGGTCGAGCAGCCGCCGTGCGTGTGGACGCCGACGTACTGCTGGGTCGCCTCCTCGATGACGCCCGAGCCGGAGTTCCCGCCCTGCGTGTCCACCTGGTACTGGAGGCGCGATGCGACCGCGGTGAGCGGACCGGTGTGCGTCTGCTGGGCGTAGTTGCGGTCCGGGTCGGGAGAGTCGGCGCCGTAGCCGGTGATGCGGAGCGTGGCGCCGTTCACGGGAGCGTTCGGGCGGACGCCGTAGAAGCCCTGCACGTCGCCCGGCAGGAGGCCGGTCGAGGAGTGGCGGTTCACCTCGTAGACCGCGTAGTCGTTGCCGGTCCCGCCGTTCACGAAGACGAGCGTCGTCTGGTTCCCGAGGTACTGGTCCTCGGGGCCGGGGTGGCGGATCGACCCGCCGACGGACGGCGGGCAGTTGAACTCGGCGACCGGCCGGAAGGTGGTCACGCAGTGCCCGGCGGTGAGGATGGTCGCATGCCCGACCATCGCCGCGGAGCAGCCGGCCGTGGCCGTGGGACTGGTCAGCGTGCGGCAGACGCGCGGCTCGACCGAGGGGAGGCGGTCGTCGACCGGTCCGCACTGGGTCGCGACCGTGGGCGGCGGGTTCCCGACCTCGAGGCCCGCGATCCGCCAGCCGGGGCCGGAGGAGCCCGGCGCGGCGATGAGCAGGAGGAGGAGGCGGCCGCCGTTGAAGTAGGGCGTGGTGTCGTCCCATTCGGCGAGATAGCGCGCGTCCATCGAGGCGTGGTGGCCGTCCTCGAGCGAGACCACCACGAGGCGGTCGAGCGCGCCGAGCCCGGTGCCCGCGAAGTGGACGCGGAGCCAGGCCGCGGCCGGGCGCTCGATCAGCAGGCGGTGCACCTCGCGCGGCGCGGCGTCGCCGTTCGCGTAGGGGCCGGAGGCGTGGGGCCACGGCTCGAAGAACCCGAGCGGGCCCGTGGGCTGCGCGGGGAGCAGGGCGGCGCAGAGGACGATCGCGGATGCCGGCATTGGATGAACCTCCCATCATGTCCGGGACGGGCGGCATTCTACCGGGGGCGGGGTTCCTGGCGAGGGCGGAGCGACGGGTTCCGGCGGTCTCGAGCGTCCCACCGTACCCCGATAGGACGGCACGATGAGGATCGACGTGGACCCGGAAGCGCCCTCGCCTCGCAGCGAGCAGATCGCGGACCAGGTGCGCTACGCGATCGCCGCGGGCCGCCTCGGGCCCGGCGACCGGCTCCCGTCGGTGCGCGGGTTCGCGGAGACCGCGCTGGTCAACCCCAACACGGTCGCGAAGGCGTATCGCGACCTCGAACGCGAGGGGACCGTGGAGACGCGCCCGGGTGATCGAGGAGATCGTGGAGGAAGCGCTCCGGCGCGCCCGCGCGGAGGTGCGGACATGAACGACGACGCGATCGGGACGCGGGGGGCTCGTGAAGCGGTCCGGCGTGAAGCAGGTCTGGGGCGCGCTCGCCTGGTCGCGCGACCACTGCTTCTTCCTCGCTGGACGAGGGGACGGCCGCTCGCGCCCGGTAGACCGCCCCCCGGGCTTGTATATCAACATATTGTTGATATACTCCCCGCGTGACCGATGAGCTGACCGCGCTGCAACGGAAGACCCTCACCCTCCTCCAGGCGGCGGAGCGGCGGGGGGAGCGCCCGCCCACCTATCGCGAGCTGGCGCGGGAGCTCAGGGTGGACGTGCGGGCCGCGTTCCAGCACGTGGTGGCGCTCGAGCGGAAGGGCGTGCTCGAGCGGCGCGGCCGGCGCGGGGTCGCGCTCGCGCCCGGGTTCCGGCCGCCGCGCGGGGTGCCGATCGTGGGGCGGGTGGCGGCGGGCGCGCCGCTGCTCGCGACCGAGCACGTCGAGGAGGGTCTCGATCTGGCGAAGCTGGCCGGAGACTCCGAGGACCTCTTCGGGCTCCGGGTCCAGGGGGACAGCATGGTGGACCGCGGCATCCTGGACGGCGACCTCGTGGTGGCGCGGCGCGGGGCGCGCGTCGAGGACGGGGACATCGCGGTCGCGCGGATCGGGGACGAGGCGACCGTGAAGACCGTGCGGCGCGCGCGCGGCGCCGTGGTCCTCGAGCCGGCCAACCGCGCCCGCGGCTACGCGCCGATCCGGCTGGACGGGGGCGAGGACGCGGCGCTGCTCGGGCGCGTCGTGCTCGTGGTGCGGAGGGTGTGAGCCGTGGAAGCGAAGAGAGGCCCGCTCCTGCCGGGGCCACGGAGAGGAAGGAAGGGCGAGACGTGATCCGAGACCTCGAGCAGACGGGCTGGTATCCGGCCCTGCAGCGCGGGAGCCATCGTCAGTTCAAGCACCCGCGGAGGCCGGGGCTCGTGACCATCGCCAGCCGGCCCGGCGACGATCTGGCCGCCGGCGCCTTGAGCAGCCTTCTCCAACAGGCAGGACGGAGCCATGAAGTTCCTCGTCGTAGTCGAAAAGGCCCGGAAGGGGTATTCGGCCTACTCACCCGACCTGCCCGGTTGCATCGCGACCGGGAGGAACCGGTCGCTCGCCGAGCGGGCGATGCGGAAGGCCCTCGTCTTCCACCTCGAGGGTCTGAAGGCCGAAGGCCAGAAGGTGCCTCCGCCCCGGAGCACCTCGATGCACATCGAGGTTCCCGGCTGAGGGTGTGGCGGAGACCGTCATGAAGCTCGGGGTTCCCACGTGGGGACTTCCGCCCGGCGGAGAGGCGGTGAGCGATGGACTCCTGGGTCCTCCATCTGGACATCGACGCGTTCTTCGCGTCGGTCGAGCAGGTCCGGAACCCCGCGCTGCGCGGGCGGCCGGTGGTCGTCGGGAACGGGGTGATCGCGTCGTGCTCC
>Ga0187892_10002911_pt1 | contig 32654 bp, 25 predicted proteins | sample MA1701073metaG_FD_139345 | JGI IMG/M metagenome (GOLD analysis project Ga0187892, IMG submission 139345) | Bio-ooze microbial communities from a basaltic lava cave in the Kipuka Kanohina Cave System on the Island of Hawaii, USA - MA170107-3 metaG ...
AATTCTTCTGACGCCGTGGAATGACCAGGCGCCAATATTGGATTTCAAAGAACGAATGATTTTAAGACAACATATCGTTTTCAGATTTGTGGCACTGTGGCCGAAACGATGATCGAAGCCTTGCCGCAATTCGGCCGCGGCGCGCTGGCTTACTCGAATCGCGCGATAGACGCGGCGCGCGCGGCGTTGACGAACACGCCGGCCGAAAAAACAGCCGTTCCGCCGGCGGCTAAATCAACAGTGGCGGCAACGGCCCTGAAGCTGGCCGATACGCCGGGGCAGCAGGCCGTCTCTCAGACACGCGCTGCGCTGGACGCCGCCAGAGCCGCTTCCAGAAGCAAGACCAATCCGTCCAAGGACAATGCGGCGGCGCTCGATCTGGCTTATCAAAACTACTACGCCGCAGTCGCGCTTCGCCTTTCCGAAATTCGCGTCCGTCTGGCGCAATTGACCGCGCCCGGAACGGGGACCTCGTCCACTGACAGCGGGCCTGGCCAGAATCCGCCCGCCGAGTATCAGACTCTGCTGGCTGAAGCGCACTCTTACGGCGGATTCCCTCAAAGCGTGAATGGATTGCTAGCCAACAATGTGAACGAGGCCGAGCCAAACGGAACTGCGGCGACGGCGGCCAACATCGGCAGTCTGACAGGCCAGACGCTGCGCATCGGCAGCGGCGCCAACACGCCCGCTGGTGATGTGGATTTTTGGGCGATCACCGTCCCGGCTAACTCGAAGGTCTACGCCTTTGTGGATACAGGCGGTTCGACGACCTCGCGCGATTCGGTCATGGACTTGATTGACACGAACGGGACTACTGTGCTGGAGAGCGACGACGACGGCGCGACAGCGACGAACGCGACGACGACGATCCTTTCCCTGTCAGCGTCAGCCATCGCGGGCAAGACACTGGCCGCGGCGGGGACGTATTACCTGCGCGTGGCGCATTTTTCGGGATCCACCACGATCTCTGCCTACAAGCTGTACGTGGTGGTGACGACGACATCCTCAGCGGAAGTGGAGAGCAACAACACGCCGGCGCTGGCCGACAGCATTACGCCAGCGGCGGATGCGGGCCGTGTGCGGACGGGTTCGATCGGCGCCGCGGGCGATGTGGATTACTATTCGATCTCGGGTGTGACGGCAGGCAGCCTGATCAACGTCAATGCGGATTGTGATCCTGAGCGTGACGAGACGAGCACTGACCTTGTAGTCGACCTGATTGCGCCGGACGCGACGACGGTACTGCTGTCAATTGATGGCACGCCGGCGTTCTTCGGGATTCCGCCGGATTCGGAAGCGGCGACGATCACGGCGGCGACAGCGGGGACGTATTTAGTGCGCGTGCGGCACTTCAGCGCGACTGGGACTGGGACATACGCTTTGATGGCGGCGGTCGGCAGCCCGGCTGCGGCGGGCTGTCCGCCGATTCCGATCACGTCCACGCTGGCCACGGCGGGCGGCAACTTCCCGAAAGTCTCCGGCGTCCTGGCGCAGCGTTACTTCCGCGATGGAACGGCGTCGGTCTGCGGGACACCGGGCGCGCAAACGGCTCCTATCACCGCCACCCGGAACTACGACGCTTACTCGTTCCAGAATACCGGCGGCAGCACGGCGTGTATCACCGTCTCCTTGCGTCTGCCTGCTCCCGGAGCTGCGGCCTCGAACTATTTTGTCGCGGCGCACCTCGGCAGTTTCGACCCGAACAACCTGACGGCTAACTGGGCTGGTGACTCCGGCGTCAGTACTGGGTTACTGACCGATCCGGTGGGCTTTGGGGTGAATGTGCCCGCCGGACAGACATTGATTGTAGTGGTGGCTGACGGCGCTCCGGCGGCGACGCCGAACAATCCGTATGAGTTGACGGTGGTTGGGCTGCCGGGTTGTGTTGTTCCGCCTTGCGCGCTCACTCCCCCAGCGAACATTACGGTCTCCAACACGGCTGGCCAGTGTGGAGCGAATGTGACCTACCCGGCGCCGGTGGCCGGAGGCTTCTGCCAGACGGTGATTTGCACGCCGGCTTCGGGGGCGTTCTTCCCGGTCGGCGTGACGACCGTGACCTGCGCCAGCGCGGGCAACACAAACGGCACGGTGACCACTTCGTTCACCGTGACGGTCAATGACACGCAAGCGCCGGCCATCACCTGTCCGGCCAATCAATTCGTTGGCGCGACAGGCGCCACGGCGGTAGTCAACTATCCGGCGCCGACCGTGAGCGACAACTGCCCCGGCATCCAGGCCACGGTCTGCGTGCCCGCGTCCGGTTCCGCCTTCCCGGTGGGCGTGACGACGGTCAATTGCAGCGTCAAGGACGCCGCGAACAACACGGCCAGTTGCAGCTTCCAGGTGACGGTCAACCGGTTGGTCTCCGCCGCGCTCAACCACCCGCTCGCCTGCACAGGGCCGGGAAATGTAGTGACCGGAGGCTTCACCGCGACCAACAATGGCGCTGTTAGTCAAAACGTAACGGCGACGGTTTCGCTGCCTGTGGCTCAGGTAAATAACCCACAGGGATTGCCGGTTGGTGATTCCCGCCGGGCACACGGGCTGGATGAGGTTCTGGCATCGCACGGGCCAGGCCATCCTCGGCGCCGCGATCAATTTCAACCCGACCGTCGCGGGCGCCGCGGGCGCGTTCACCGGCGGTCACAACCTGCACAAGCTGACGCTGGTGGATTCGGCCAGAATGATTGTGCCGGTTCTCCCGCCGTCCTGTTGATGGCGGGAGCTGATTTCCCAACCAGTTTTTTCGACGCGGAAGGAAGAATAACCTCATACGCCTCTCGATTGGCCGGCGGTTTACGGATCGCCGGCCCTTTTTTCTTTCCGGCAAATGTACAGCAGACTGTCCAGTCTGCTGAGGTCTACTCCAATAGCCGACTTGAGTAGACCTCAGCAGACTAGTGGACAGGTTCAAAAGTAACCCACCCACTTTCGGCTCTCATTTTCCTTTCCGGCATTTTCCTTTCTGATCGCCGGCTGGCCGGAAAGGAAAATGCCGGAAAGGAAAATAAGAGGCTCTACGGGAGGAGAATTTCTGAAGCCGTCCACTAGTCTGCTGAGGTCTATTCCAATAGCCGACTTGAGGAGACCTCAGCAGACTGGACAGTCTGCTGTACATACTTCTCGCTTTTGGGAATCCGCGTTCCCAAAAGCGAACATCCGGCGCTATAATTCCTTTCAATCCGCAGAAGTTAAATCAATAGCAACAGCACTTTACCTCGGCTGTCGGAGTGGCACGCAAATTGGTTTAAGGCGATGGGAGTTGGCAATTTTCACCTTCAGTAATGATCGAAAGAATGATCAAAAGTGTTCGGAGGACTTATGGATAAACCTCGTGACGCAAAAGTAGCGCGAAATAAAAAGATTCGGCGCGTGGTGTACGTGATTCTTGGGTTGGCTGTGATCAGCGGCGTGAGCGTCGGGTTGTCGCGGCTCAAACCCGCTGCGCCGACCGTTGAACGCGCCACCGTAATCATTGACACCGTTAAACAGGGCGAGTTGGTGGTGCGCGAGCGCGGACTGGGAACGCTGGTGCCGGATTTGATCGTCTGGATTCCGGCGACGACCAGCGGGCGCGTCGAAAAACGGCTGGCGTTGCCTGGCACGAACGTCACGCCCGAGACAGTGATCTTGGAACTAAGCGATCCTCAAGTGCAGCAGCAGTTGATGGACGCCGAATTGGCGTACAAATCGGCCGAAGCCGCATACAACAACCGCAAGGTCGAGCTGGAGGCCCAGTTGCTCAACCAGAAGGCGCAGGCCGCCACGGTTGAATCCGACTACCAGCAGGCGAAGCTCCAGGCCGAAGCGAATGAACAACTGGCGAAAGATCGATTGGTTTCGGACATTATGCTGAAACAATCGCGCACCCGCGCGGCGGAGCTGGCCACGCGCAACGATCTCGAAAAGCAGCGCATTGCGATGAACACTGAAGCGGTGAAGACGCAGTTGGCTGTGGCGCAGTCCACGCTGGATCAAAGCCGCGCGCTGCTCGATCTGCGCCGGCGGCAGGCCGCCGATTTGCGGGTGAAGGCCGGCATCCGTGGAGTTTTGCAGGAGTTGCCGGTCGAAGTCGGCCAACAGGTGCGGGCCGGCGACAACCTCGCGCGAGTCTCCGACCCGACCAAGCTCAAGGCCGAGGTCCAGATTGCCGAGACCCGGGCCAAGGACATTCTACCCGGACAGCCCGCCGAGATTGACACCCGCAACGGGATCATTCCGGGGCGCGTCACCCGCGTCAATCCGTCGGTCGTGAACGGCACGCGCACGGTCGAAGTCCAGCTCATCGGCGAGTTGCCTAAAGGCGCCGTCCCCGCCCTGAACGTTGATGGCACCATCGAACTATCGAGATTGCCAGACGTTCTCTATGTGCAGCGTCCGGCCTTCGGCCAGGAAAACAGCACAGTCAAATTGTTCAAGCTCGAGGCTGACGACCAGCACGCCGAGGCCGTGACCGTGCAACTCGGCAAGCATTCGGTCACGACCATTGAAATCCGCAGCGGTCTGAAGGTCGGCGACAAAGTGATCGTCTCTGACACTTCACAGATCGGCGACAACGCGAATCGCATTAAGTTGAACTGAGTTCGTAGTACCGCCTTGAGGCGGGAAATCAAATCCTCCCGCCTGCAGGCGGGACTACCAACCATTCCGGGAGAATTAAAAATGAGTGAACCCCTGTTGCGATTGGATTCAGTAACGAAGGTTTTCTACACCGATGAGGTTGAAACCCACGCTTTGTCGGGAATCCACCTGGAGATCAATCAAGGCGACTACGTTTCGATTGCCGGCCCGTCGGGATGCGGCAAATCAACGCTGCTTTCGATCCTCGGCCTGCTCGATTCGCCGTCGGACGGGAGTTACAAGCTGAACGGCAAACCGGTGCAGGGCTTATCCCTGAGCGAGCGCGCGCGCATCCGCAACCGCGAGATCGGATTCATCTTCCAGAGTTTCAACCTGATCGGCGATCTGACCGTCTACGAAAACGTGGAACTGCCGCTCACTTATCGCGGGATGAATTCAGCCGAGCGCAAACAACGCGTCAACGCCGCGCTGGAAAAAGTCGGAATGGCGCACCGCGCAAAGCACCTGCCGTCGCAACTCTCCGGCGGTCAGCAACAGCGCGTGGCTGTAGCGCGCGCGGTCTGCGGCGACCCGCTGATCCTGCTCGCCGACGAGCCGACCGGAAACCTGGATTCGACCAACGGCGAGGCGGTGATGGATTTGCTCAGGGAATTGCATCGCGGCGGAGCGACGATCTGCATGGTCACGCACGACCCGCGCTTCGCGCGTCACGCCGACCGTTCGATCCACCTCTTCGACGGCCGCGTCGTCGAAGAGGGGCAAAACAATTAAGAGCGAGGGAGCAATTTATCGCAGCGTGGGTTTGAAATGCGTGTCTTCGAGACGCTCGACACGATGATCTATTGAGTCGAGGCGGTTGGTGATTCCGTCGAAACGGGCGTCCACGGCATCGAACCTGATGTCAACGTTATCGAATCTGGCGTCCACGGTATCGAAGCGCGCGTCCATCGTTTTTCGCATGCCCTCAATCTTTGTCTCAAAGGTTTCTCGCATGCCCTCAATCTTTGTCTCAAAGGTTTCTCGCATGCCCTCAATCTTTGTCTCAAAGGTTTCTCGCATGCCCTCAATCTTTGTCTCAAAGGTTTCTTGCATACCCTCAATCTTTGTCTCAAAACGACCGCTCTGTTCTTCGATTTTTGCTTCGAAACGTTTCTCCATCTGGTCCATCAGCAGTTTCAGGAATTGCTGATTCTGTTCCATGAGCTTGTTGACATGCTGCTGATTGAGCCAGTTGGCGGCGAAGATGCTGATGATGATCCCGCTGGAAGCGACGATTGTGCTGAGTACGATTGGATTCACGGTTGTCTCCTTTTCGAGTTTGGGTTCGACCTCGATCTCACGCTGCCGATTCTAATGCGGCGATGATGTCGAGTCAAAGATTCGATGATTCAAGCGGGAGGAAATACGAACACACTCTGGCAAGACTTGCGCTACGGTTTTCGCACGCTGCTGCGCAAACCCGGCTTCACCATAGTCGCTATCATCGCGCTGGCCCTGGGCATCGGCGCGAACACCGCGATCTTCAGCGTGGTGAACGCCGTGCTATTGCGCCCGCTGCCTTACCGGAACTCAGACCGGATGGTGATGCTCTGGGGTAATTTCCTGAAGTTCGGCGCGGAGCAGATGCGGGCGAAGGCGGCGGAATATGAAGACTACCGCAATGTTGAAAGAAGGCGGCGTGGGCGCGATCGGCGGCTGGCGGCGCGCGAGCTTACGCAACGCGCTGGTCGTGGTTGAGATCGCCGTCGCGCTCGTCGTACTCATCGGCGCAGGATTGATGATCAACAGTCTGCTGCGGCTTCAGCGCGTCAATCCGGGCGTGGCGGCGGACAAGCTGCTCACAGCTTATCTAAATCTTCCCGCGACAAAATACAGAGAACCCGCGCAAGCGGCAGCCTTTTATCAAGAGCTTCTGCGCAAGGTCGAATCGCTGCCCGGAGTCGGATCGGCGAGCCTGGGCTCGATCCAGCCATTGAGCGGGCAACACGTCAATGATCCTTTCGTCATCGAAGGCCGCCCGCTCGATTTCAACAACGCGCCGGTCGCCGGATGGCAGCGCGTTACGCCGAATCATTTCCGCACGCTCGGTATTCAACTTGTCGAAGGCCGCGATTTCACCGAACGCGACAACACCGAAGCCTCGCCGGTCGTCATCATCAGCGAAGCAATGGCGCGTCGTTACTGGCCGAACGAAAACCCGATTGGCAAACGTGTCACGCTCGGTTTGCCGCGCCCCGACAATCCCTGGTCAACCATCGTTGGCGTCGTCCGTGATGTCCGCCGCCGGACCGACGAGTCGAAGCCGGAACCCGATTGGTACTTGCCGTATTTCCGCCAACCGAGCCGCGATCTGTATCTCTTCGTTCGCGCAGCGGCTGATCCGGCGAGCCTGGCTTCAGCCGTCCGCGAACAAGTCCGCGCGATTGATCGCGAGCAGCCGATAACTGAAATTAAAACGATGAATGAAGTGGTCGCCGCGACGACTGCTTCGCGCCGCTTCAACACGCTGGCGTTGGGCGTTTTCGCCACCGTCGCTTTGATCCTGGCTGCGCTGGGCGTTTATAGCGTGATCTCATACTCGGTCACGCAGCGCACGCAGGAGATCGGCGTTCGGATGGCGCTGGGCGCGCGAGGCGGCGACGTTTTGCAATTGGTCGTGCGACAGGCGATGGCGCTGGTCGCTGTTGGAGTTTTTATTGGGTTGATTGCGGCGATTGCGTTCACGCGCGTGATGAAGAGTTTGCTCTTTGAGGTGAGCGCGACCGATCCGCTGACGTTCGCGGCGATCTCGTTGTTGTTGGCGTTGATTGCTCTGCTGGCTTGTTGGATTCCGGCGCGGAGGGCGGCGAAGGTTGATCCGATGATTGCGCTGCGTAGCGAATGAGCGGCGAGTTAGCTGCGGATAGCTTCAATGATGGAAAGAGCCTTCCAATTGTTCGATCAGGCCGCTAGTGCAATCGTAGTTCAATCCCGGATGCAGACCGAGAGGCCGGGCGCGAACGATAAACGGTCTGACAGGCTTCGCCGGGCGCAATTTGTTGAGGCTCCGGCGCAAAAAGTCGTTGACCAGTTGCTCGAGCGGGCGGCCTGTTCTGGCCACTTCCTCTTGCAATCCGGCGGCAACGTCATTGTCTAACGTCAGTGTTGTTTCCATAGATGAATGCTAAAAGTCAGCGTTGTGGCTGTCAAGCCACAACGCTGTTGACAACCACAACGTTGTTGACCGTCGAGCGACAATTCCGCCAGACCACCCGCTGGACGAGGAGGCTTTGCATGAAACCACAAGAGGCAATCAAAGATAGCGCGCGAGATAGCGCGCAAACCGGTTGGAGCATCGCATCTGACTACACGACCGTGCAGTTCAGCGTCAGGAATTTCTTCTTCTTCACCGTCGAAGGCCGCTTCGCCAATCTGACCGGAACCATCGTGTTCGACGAAGACGACCTGCGTCGTTCATCGGTCGAAGCCGCCGTCGAAGCCGCGAGTATTGACACCGGCATCAAGCGGCGCGACGCGGATCTGCGCTCGAAAGATTTTCTGGATGTCGAGCGGCATCCCCAGATTCACTTCCGCAGCGCGAGCGTCGAGAAGGGAAGAGACCGCGACACGCTGCGCGTCGCCGGTGAGTTGACGATCAAGGGAACGAGCCGCGACGTGACCCTCGACGTGACGCAGGTAGACCGCAGCCGCTCGCCGCAAGGGGAAGAGATCGCCTACTACACCGCGCTCGCTGAAGTTGACCGCTTCGATTTCGGCGTCAGCTATTGGCCCGGAATTATCGGTCGGAAGGTGAAGATCGTGATCCACGCGCAGGCGCAAAGGCAGAGCTGACGGAGCGCCGCTTCATCCTTCACTCGGCGAAATTGGAGATCGAAAGGTCGCTTTCTTCCAGCTTTGGAGGTTTGAATCATGCAAACGTTCCTGCAGGACATTCGCTTCGGCGTCAGGATGTTGGTTCAGAAACCCGGCTTCACGTTGATTGCCATTGTCACGCTGGCGCTCGGCATCGGCGCGAACACAGCGATCTTTACGGTGATCAATGGCGTGTTGATGAAGCCGTTGCCGTTTCGGGAGTCGGATCGGTTGATGAGCATCTGGTCTACGGATACGCGGCGAGCGGAGGCGAAGGAGTGGGTGTCGGCGCTCGACCTCGCCGATTGGCGCGCGCAGAGCCGGAGCTTTGAGCGGATGGCGGGCTGGTTCGAGATTGATCACACTCTGACCGAAGGCGACGAGCCGATGCGGTTGACCTGCGTCTGGGTCACGGCGGATTTCTTTCCCTTGCTAGGCGCGGCGCCGATGCTGGGGCGGTTCTTCGAGGCGGCGGAGTTCAAAACCGCGCTGCCGCAGTCGGTGATCATCAGCCACGCTTTGTGGCGCGACCGGTTCGGCTCCGCGCGGGATTTGCCGGGCAAGAATATTTCGATCAACGAGAAAAGCTACACCGTGGTGGGTGTGATGCCGCCGGGCTTCCAGTTTCCGTCGCAGGCTGATGAGATCGAAGTGTGGATGCCGAATCCTGAGATCGCCGCCGGGCCGTATGGCGCGCGCGACGTGCGTTTGCTGACCGTCGCTGGCCGGTTGAAGCCGAGCGCCACGTTGCGACAGGCGCAGGCGGAGATGGACGTGATCACCGCCGCGTTGCGCGCCGAGCATCCGAAGACCAACCAATTCACCGGCGCGCGCCTCATTCCCGCCGTTGAAGAATTGACCGGAGGGTTCCGACGACCGCTGCTGGTGTTGTTCGGCGCGGTCGGTTGCGTGTTGCTGATCGCTTGCGTGAACGTCGCTGGACTCTTGCTGGCGCGTGGGGCGTCGCGGCAGCGCGAGATGGCCGTGCGCTCGGCGCTCGGCGCCGGCCGTCGTCGAATCATCCGGCAACTGCTCACAGAAAGTCTGATCCTGGCCTGCGTCGGCGGAGGCTTAGGTGTGTTACTGGCCGCGTGGGGCGTGGATGCGCTCGCCGCGCTCAGCCCGACCGAATTGCCGGGCAGGGAAGCCATCGGTCTGGATGGCCGTGTGCTCGCGTTCACGCTATCGCTCTCGTTGCTGACTGGTGTGCTTTTCGGATTAGCGCCTGCGTGGTCGGCTTCCAAAGTTGATCTGACGACTTCGCTCAAGGATGGCGCGCGTGGGGCGAGTGATAGCCCGACTGGCAGGCGATTGCGCGGCGCGTTGGTTGTGGCCGAGATTGCGCTGGCGCTGGTCTTGCTGGTGGGGGCCGGGTTGCTGGTGAAGAGCTTCTGGCGCTTGCGACAGGTTGATCCGGGCTTCGATCCGCGCAACGTGCTCACGTTGCGGTTGAGCTTGGACGGCTACAAATACAGAAAGCAGGCGGAATGGGCGGACTGGTTCCGCCGCTTGCAAGAACGACTGCAAACGATTCCGGGCGTGATTGAGGCGAGCGTCGTCATGCCTACGCCGATGCATGGCGTGACGATGTTCGATGATTTTGTATTCCCGTTTGAGATCGAAGGACGCCCGCTGGAAAAGAGCGAGGACGCGCGCATCAGCGGCTACAACATCCAACCCGGCTACTTTCGCACTATGGGCGTCAGGCTCGTAGCGGGCCGCGATTTCACCGCGCGTGACGACGCCAACTCTCCCGCCGTCATCATCATCAGCGAAGAATTTGTCCGCCGTTACTTCCCGAACGAGAACCCGCTGGGCAAACGCATGCGAATGCTTGGGCTGTTCGCTGGGCCTAATCCGCCCTGGCGCGAAATCGTCGGCGTCGCCGCAGACGTGAAAGGCAGCCGCTTGAACGCCGCCGCGAAGCCGGAGGTTTACAACGCCCACGCGCAAGAGCCGTTCAACGAGATGTACATTGCGTTGAAGACCAGCGTTGATCCGCGCTCGGTGGTCAACGCTGTGCGCGCCGAGGTGCAATCGCTGCACAAGTATCAGGCGTTTTACGATGTCAAAACTCTCAGTGAACGTTTGGACGCCTCGGTCGCCCAGCAGCGGTTCAGCATGCTGTTGCTCGCGCTCTTCGCTGCGCTGGCGTTGATCCTGACGGCGGTCGGTTTGTACGGCGTGATGGCTTACACCGTCGCGCAGCGGTCGCACGAGATCGGCGTGCGGATGGCGCTCGGCGCGCAAACGAGCGACGTGTTGAAGCTGGTGTTGAAGCAGGGGATGACGTTGGCGCTCGCCGGCGTGGCGATTGGATTGATCGCGTCGTTGGCGTTGACGCGATTGATGGAAGGGTTGCTGTTCGGCGTCACTGCGACTGATCCGCTGACGTTCGCCGTGATCGCGTTGTTGTTGACGGTTGTGGCGTTGCTGGCTTGTTACGTCCCAGCGCGGCGCGCGATGAAAGTAGACCCAATGATCGCGCTTCGGCACGAATGATCGCCGGACGACGCGGAGTCACTCAGCGTCGAGCGGGGCAGTCAACTTCGTCTCTCCCACCATCACGCCGCCTCTGTCGCCCGGCGTGATCGAACCATAACGTTCGGCGTACACCGGCGGCAGCGGGCGCGCTTCCAACGGAGCCAGCCACAGTCGCAGCAAGTGTCGTTTGCGATCCGGCTCCGGCCAATCTTCAAACGCCGTGCGGTCGTGCAGCAGCGTGTGGTTGTGAACCAACTGTACGTCGCCCTGACGGAATTCCATCAACAGATGCAGCGCCGGATCATTGGCCAGCGAATCGAACAAATCCAACGCTTCGATCTGGCGGTCGGTGAGCGGCGGAACGTCGGGGAAGCGGCGCGCCGATACGATGTATTGCCGTTGGTAGATCGTCGAAAGCAGACCCGCGTGCCAGTTGAAGACCGGGACGCTGAAGTACGGCTTCGCGCCTTCGGGAACTTCGCCCCGCCGGTCGGTTTCGATTGGCTCGAACAGCGGGGCGAGCAGGTCTGGCCGCCGCCTGCGCATCTCGTTGAAGATCGTCACGGAGCTGACCAGGCTCGACAGCCCACCCGACTTCGCCGGTTGCCGGCACAACAAAGCGACGATGTCGCAGGAATCGGTGTGATAAGTCTGGCGTTCGTGCGTCTGGTAGATGCGGATGTTCGGATCGCGGCTCGACAGACCCTGGTCTTTGACGTGGCCGAGCGCGTGGCCTTGCGCGTTTTGCGACCGCGCGGCGCCCAGATGCGCGCCGAGGCCAAAGAAGGCGATCGCCGCTTCCAGCTTCGACCAATGCTCGACCGGCAGGCCGCGAATCAGAACGAAGCCGCGCCCGTTGAGAACTTCGTCGAGCATTTGCCGCAGCCGAGAGCCGAGCGTTGGCAGCGGAAAGTTGTCTTTGCGGATGGCGGGTATTTCGACTTGCGCGTCCGTCAACCGTTTGGTCGCGCGTTCGATCTCGGCAATCTCAATTTCCGAAAGCTGCTCGATCCAATCGTGGCGCGCAGCCAGGTCCGGGCCGTGCCAGGCGGACGATCCTTGAATTTCCGGGGGAAGGTCGTGGAGTGAGCTATTCATCTTACTCTTCGTCGAGGAACCGCGCTGATTCAACATTGCGCTCCAGTGTGACTGAGGCGGGAAGGGCCTGCACATCAAAGCTGATCCGGATCCACGCCCAGTTGCCGCAGCATTTCCGCCATATGTTCTGCGCGCTGTCGTTCCTGCTCGGCGCGCTCTTCCAGACGTTCTGCGCGCTCTTCCAGACGTTCTGCGCGCTGTCGTTCCTGCTCGGCACGCTCTTCAGATGTTGGAATCCAGGCGCCCTGCGCGTCGTACCAGCGCAGCCACAGCCGCTCCGGCCCTTTGTAAATCCCGCGCCATACTCCCAATCCCAGCCCGGCCTCCGGAATCCAGAAACGATCACCGTGTCCGATGACTTCAGTGTAGCCTCCTCCGTTCAGCTTGAAGATTCGCAAGCGGTCGGCGACGCGGCTGAAGACGGCGTAGTACGGCACACGCAGTATCTGCTCGTAGACTTCCCACTTCGTCGGCGTCCCATCTTCGTCGCGCGCAACTCGTCCCAGGTCCGCCTTCTCGGTCTTCGGCGAGAGCAACTCGAGGACAATCAAGGGCACGACGCCTTCCTGCCAGACGACGTAGCTCAGCCGCAGGTCGCGTCCCTCGTACAGGCTCGGCGCGCCGACGACGGCGAACCAGTCGGGGCGCTTGTACCAGCGCTGGTTCTGCGGATCGTAGTAGAGGTTGAGGTCTATGGCGGTGAAGACCTGATCCGGCGGGAAGGTAGTCGGACGGAAGGTCTCGCTCAGAAGTATGGCTTGATGGGGGTGGAATTCGTCTGGCATGCCTGGTTCTCCGCTCTCCTCGCTCGGCAGGTCATACATCGTCGGCAGGGTTTGGTGCACCGGACGGCGCAAATCGGTTTGAGCTAAGATGGACATCTTCTACGCTTCTCCTTTCGGATGGCTCATCTATAGGCCGCAATCATACGACTCGTGATTGCGGCTGTCCAGATAAGCGATCCGGACTATTTCCACTGGCCGAGCGGCGGTCGGCTGTTTACTCTTCGTCGAGCAATTGAATCCGGCGCCGATGCCGCCCGCCTTCAAAAGGTGTCTCAAGCCAAACACGCACGATCTCCAGCGCGGTCTCTTCGGACAGCATCCGCTGGCCCAACGAGATGACGTTGGCGTCGTTGTGCAGCCGCGCCAGCCGCGCCGTTTCAACATTCCAGCACAAAGCGCAGCGCACTCCTTTGATGCGGTTGGCGGCCATCGCCTCGCCATTGCCCGATCCGCCGAGAACGACGCCGCGCTCGGCCTCGCTGGAAGCCACTGCTTGGGCAGCCGGGCGGACAAAGAGAGGGTAATCAACAGGCTCTTCCGAATCTGTGCCGAAGTCTGCGACCTCGTGTCCCAAATCCAGGAGCAACCGCTTGATCATTTCTTTGTACTTGAAGCCGGCGTGGTCAGAGCCAATTGCGATTTTCATAGTTGTCTGCTTGGTGATGATGCAACGTCAGTGGAGATTCGGATCGTCAACCACCAGCCCTTCGGTCTGGGCAGCGGCATTGAGCGCGGTGTCTGCCGAGATAAGCGTCAAAGACGGCAGGTTCAACGATGCAACACGTGTGTGGACTTCAAGGGCGGCGGCGAGTTGAACAGCATCGTAACCGCGCAGCGCGTGTGTTTCGGCCAGAGTCATCGCGTGGCTGATGAGCGCAGGAGTCAATTCGATCAGCCGATACTGATTCGCCAAATCTGTCCGAAAATCAGCAATCGCTTTCGCCGCGTCCGGCGCGGACAACGTGTTTCCACGCTGCCTGCGGGCGAATGCCGAGATCACTTCCACCGCAGAGATTCTTGCCAAGTAGATTGTGTTGCCGGCAGCAGGATCGAGAATGGATATTACCCAGGCCGTCCCTGTCTCCTGAGCATAACGTTTGACCACGGCGCTGCTGTCAAAGTAACAGATGGCCACTAGCGACGCTCCTCGATAATAGTTTCAGACAGCGGCGGGCCTTCGACCTGAACCGGCTGGCGATTCTGCCAGGGAGAGAGATCGGTAACTGGCAAAGGGATTTCGGTGAGAAGTCCTGCCTCCATCAGCATCCGGTCAAGCTCCTTCTTGGTTTCATCTTTTTCCAGCCATTCATTCAGCTTGTCGCGTAACTGCCTTTGCAGCCAGGATGGTAAAAGCTTCACTTCCTGAATGACCTGATCCAGTGTTGTTTCGGACATAATGGTTCCTTTCGTAGTATGGAATAATGCAACTTGAAGCAGTATAACATCACTTCATCGTCCCGCTGAGCGGGAAACTCCGATTGACTATTCACGCCATCAACTGAAGGGAGACAAAGATCATGGAAACCAACCCCGCTCCTTATCGGGATGTCACCGTCGGCGCATTGCTTTCGCGCCTTGCCGCCACAATTCCCGACAACGAAGCCCTTGTCTACGCTGACCGCAGCCAGCGATTGACGTTTGCCCAACTCGAAGCTGAAGCGCGTTTGATCGCGCGCGGCTTGATGGCCTGCGGCGTCGAGCGTGGCGAGCGGGTGGCGTTGTGGGCGACGAACGTTCCCGAATGGGTCGTGTTGCAATTCGCGCTGGCCAAGATCGGCGCGATTCTGGTCACGGTCAACACCGCCTTGCGCGCGCACGAGATTGATTACCTGCTGCGCCAGAGCGAGTCGGCCACGGTCATCACTATTCGCGGATTCAAAGATGTTGATTACGTCGGCGTGCTGCGCGAAATCGGCGCAGTCGGCGACGCGAAGTTGCCGAATCTGAAGCGCGCGATTTTCATCAGTCGTGGCGCAGGTGATGATTGTCCCGATGGGCTGATGGCGTATGAAAAGTTGCGCGAGTTGGCCGCCAGCGTCAGTGAAGAAGAACTTGATGCGCGCGAACGCGAAGTCGGTTTGGACGACGTGATCAATATGCAGTACACGTCCGGCACCACGGGCTTTCCGAAAGGCGTGATGCTTTCGAGCCGCAATATCCTCAACAACGGTTATTGGCTCGGACGCGGGCTGGGTTACACGCCGCAGGATCGGTTGTGTCTGTGCGTGCCGTTGTTTCATTGCTTCGGCTGCGTGATCGGCGTGTTGGGCGCTTACACGCACGGCGCGTGTCTCTGCCCGATTGAATTCTTCGATGCGCGAAAAGTTCTGGAGACCGTTGAACGCGAACGCTGTACGTCGGTTTACGGTGTGCCGACGATGTTTTTGGCCGAGATGGAAGACCCGGAGTTCTCGCGCTTCGACCTCTCTTCGTTGCGCACGGGAGTGATGGCTGGCGCGTTGTGCCCTGAAGCCCTGATGCGGCGGGCGATTGACGAGATGAACCTGCGGGAGATCACGATCATTTACGGTTTGACCGAAGCTTCGCCCGGCATCACGCAAACGCCGCGCGACGACACCATCGAACATCGCACACAAACGGTCGGCGTGGTTCTGCCGGAGATGGAGGTCAAGATCGTTGATCCGGCGCCGCGACAGACTCTGGGACCGAATGAGCACGGCGAGCTTTGTGTGCGCGGTTACTGCGTGATGAAAGGTTATTACAACAACCCCGAAGCCACGCGCGCGGCGATTGACGACGAAGGCTGGCTGCGCACCGGCGATCAGGCGACGATGGATGAAGAAGGCTACGTGCGCATCACAGGCCGCATCAAAGACATCATCATTCGCGGCGGCGAAAACATCTCGCCGAAAGAGATCGAGGATTTGCTGCGCCAGCACCCGTCGGTTTCCGACGTTTACGTTTACGCCGTGAAGAGCGAATTCTTCGGCGAGGAGGTAGCCGCCGCAGTCAGATTGAAACCTGAAGCGCAGGCGACGATGGAAGAGTTGAGAGAGTTCTGCCAGGGCAAGATCGCGCGCTTCAAGATTCCGAAGTATGTGCGCTTCATCGGCGAATTCCCGATGACGGCTTCGGGCAAGATTCAGAAGTTCAAGCTGCGCGAGGCGCACGAGAGGGAACTGGAAACGGGCTTGAGTGGATAAATCAGGCTAGGAGAACACGGAACAAACGGAATAAACGGAACATACGGAAATTTCTTCAATCTTCTTTCCGTGTGTTCCGTTTATTCCGTTTGTTCCGTGTTCTCTGCTGTTTTCTCCACCGAGCTTCGATTCAGGGTTTCTTCGTCTTCGCCTGCTCCGCTTCGGCGCGCAGCCGCTTCGCCTCGCTGATCCGCTTGTCAATGCTGGGATCGGGATTTGGCTCCAGCGCCCGGTATTGCGCTAAGTCGCTCTCGGCTTCGGCGTCGCGTCCCAGCAACAGTCTGGCCAGGCCACGGTTGGCGTAAGCCAGAGCGTAGCGCTGGTCTATTTCGATGGCGCGATTGTAATCAGCGATGGAGGCTTCCAACCGGCCCCTCATGAAGCGCGCGTTGCCGCAATTGTTCCAGACGGCGGCGGAGTTCGGATTGAGTTTGAGCGACTGCTCGAAATCGGCCAGCGCCTTATCCACATCGCCTTTGGAGAGCCAGGCGTTCCCGCGATTGAACAAGACCGTCGAGGATTTCGGATCAAGCTCCAGCGCGCGGTCGAAATCGGCTAGCGCGCCATCGAAATCTTTTTTACTCACCCGCGCCTGCCCGCGATTGGCCCAGGCCGTGGGCAGCTTCGGGTTGAGCGCCAGCGCCTTCTCGATGTCGGCGAGGGCTTTGTCGAATTCATTCTTCTCCAACAGCATAGAACTGCGGTTGATGTAAGGCGTCGCTTCTTGCGGCGCGGCTTCGATGGCGCGGGTGATGTCGGCCATCGCTCCGTTGTAATCCCCCTGGCGGAAACGGATCAACGCGCGGTTATTCCAGGCCATGTGATGGCGTGAATTAGCTTTGATCGCCAGATTGCAATCCTCCAGCGCGCCTGGCAAATCGCCTTTGTCATAACGCATGCTCGCGCGATTGATCAGCGCGTCGGCCATTTTCGGACTGATGGACAGCGCGCGGTCGAAATCCGACATAGCTTCGTCGAACTCGTGTTTGTCGCGCTTGGCCACGCCCCGGTTGTACCAGGCTTCGGCGTAGCGCGGGTAGATGCCCAGCGCCTGGCTGTAATCGGCGATGGCGGAATCCAGCTCTCCTTTGTTCTGGAGCGCGATGCCGCGATAGAGATATGCGCCGGGATTGCGCGGCGACAGTTTGATCGCCTGATTGAAATCGCTGATGGCCGTTTCCGTCTCTCCCAGCCGGAGTCGAGCCAATCCGCGATTCTGATAGATGGCGGCGACGCGCGGCAGATGAACCATATAGTCGCCGTAATCCACGGTGACGCCGTCGAGTCTCGCTCTGGTGGCCTGGTCGGAACTTTCTGCGCCGTAAGCCTGGCGGTCACTGAGATAAGTTTCGAGCGCCCGGTCGAAGTCGGCGATGGCGCCAGCCAGGTCGCCTTTCTTGTAACGCTCCAGGCCGCGTTTGTACGAATCATCCGAGGTGCGCAATGGCGGCTGCTGCGCGTGGGTCGCCATCGAAACCAGAACCAGCGACAGCGCCGCCGCTAGAGAACAACGTCGAAACGATTTTGAAAACAGGTCTAACAACTTCATGTCCGTCTCCCTCTGAAAAAGTGTGGGGCAGGTTTCCAACCTGCCCCACACGCTTGCACTCAACTGCCGGGGCAGCCCAACCAGTGTGGGGCAGGTTGGAAACCTGCCCCACACTTTTTCATCCCGCTGACACTACGAATGAATGAGGCCTGAATCGGGCCGATGCGACTTGAGGGCGTACACTGCCTGATCAAATCGCTACGGCGCCGGACCTTGAACCGAGTTGGACGAGTAAGCGGGAAAAGCCGAAGACGCTGATCTCCGGCGAGCAGACCTGCGGCTCACGAAACGAAGGCGCGCCATCGCGCGTCGTTCCGGCCGTCGTTGAATTGAGGTTTCGGGTTTGCGTCTCAGGCGAACGTGAAGCTGATGGTTATTTCATCCTGTTTATCTGCTTCATCCCAGCTTTTGCTCTCGTCTCAATCCCGGATTTTTCATTCATAAAGGACTTCACATTGCGCCCGAGCACGGCGGAACTTTTGAACCAGCCCGCCGCCGGACTGATGCCTAGCAAGCGCCGTACTCACATTGCGGCGGCGGCGCAAAAAAATGGGGGAGCCGCTTCCGGCTCCCCCGTCAAGGGCTAACAGATCAATGGAGTTCAGAAAATGAACTTAGCTCCAAATTGCATGAACCGCGCGCCATTCTTTTGCGCGGGGACAACCGGGTTCGCGCCAATGTCCACTGAATTGAGCACGAACAGGTTGGAGTGATTGAAGATATTGTAGAACTCACCGCGGAGCTGAACGCTCATCTCCTCGGTGATGGCAAACCGCTTGTAGAGGCCGAAGTCAAAGTTCCAGAAGTTCGGCCCCCGGAAGGCGTTGCGTCCGGGAGTGTTCGCCGGGAACGGAGGGAAGGTCGCGCCTGGCACGGTCACGAAGTTCGTGCCGGACAGATAACTGAAGTAGTTGGGAATAGTCGCGGACGGAGTAGCAGAACTATTCCTTCCGGCGATGTCGGAGAGACTAACCCCCGGAGCCAGACCCGCGCGCGGGCAAGGCGTTTCAGCCGTTAACGCAGCCGTGCAATTGAAGACGGTGTATGGGAAGCCGGTCTGGAAGTTGAAGATTCCGGTCAGTTCCCAGCCGGCGACAAGCTGCTTAGTCCAGCCGGAGGAGCCGTAGCGGAACCACTCGAACGGGACTTCCCAGTTGAAGCTGCCGATGAAGCGATTTCTCACATCGAAATCGGCCGGGCCGTAATCGTTTTGCGGGTCGAACGGCGAGAGCAAATTCGGAGTGGTGCTGCCGCCGAAGGTCCCGATGTTGTTGCCAAAGAGCGAGCTGACGTTGTCGAGCGTCTTCGAGTAACGATAGCGCGCCGTGAATTGCAACCCGATGCTCCGCCAGGTGCTGTTGACCACCTCGGCGATGAACGCGTTGTACTTTGACTTGCCGTCGGTCGTCAGGAAGTAGATAGCGCCCAGCGTCGGATTGAGCCGCAGCGTCGGATCAGCGGTACCCAGATAGGCTCCCCCCGAACCCGGCCGGTTGACGTTGTACAGCGTGAAGAGATTGAACCCAGTCGCGCCCGCGTATTGCGCCGCCGCGACCGTGCCCGGAGCGATCTCGCGTTCGATCGACACGTTGAAGAAATTGACATACGGAGTTCGGATGGTCGTCTGGATTCCGCGCACCAACTGGGGCGGCATGCCCACGACGCCTGCGGCCCCGCCGAGCGGTCCGAAATTACTCGTGCTCAATGGGGTCGGCCCAATGGTTCCGGTACCAGCGCTCAGCGATGGCATGGCGAAACTCGACGAGGTCTGGAAGAAGGGCGAGACGGCATAGAACATGCGCTCGTAGGTGATGCCGTAACCGGCGCGCAGGCTCGTCTTCCCGTTGCCCGTCAAGTCCCAGGCCACGCCGATGCGCGGCGCGAAGTTGTTCCAGTCACGCTGGTAGAACTCACTGTTCGATGGACTGCCAAAAGGTTGAAAGGCGCCCGGCGCCGACAACTGCCCGTTCGCCACCTGGTCGAAAACGCTGGAGCCGGGGCCCAGGAAGTAGTTGGTGAAGACCTGACCGTTGCGGCTGCGCGGACGGTCGAAGTAATCGTAGCGGATTCCCATCAGCACGCTCAGGCGCGGAGTGGCGCGCCAGATGTCGCTGAAATAGAGCGAGAAGTCATACGAGCTTAAACTCCGGTTGAAGTTTGGCGCGCTGACTGGCAGCGCGAGTGGATCGCCCGTCGTCGCTCCGAATGGGTTGATGGCGGTCGTAAAATTGGTGGCTGTGCCCAACACCAGGTTATTGAGCGCTTCCGGAGCGCCCGCCTGGAGCGTGTACAGCCCGTTCTGGAACGACCCGGCGTTGCGGTTGTCCTGCCAATAGTAGTAGGCCCCGCCGAAACGCATCTGGTGATTGTTCCAGTTCCCGAAGAAATCGAGCACTCCCTGCGACAGGTTGAGCGCCCCGGTCAGGAGCGAATTCAGCGCCGGATTGAACGGCAGGTTGCCCGGAAACGCCGTATTGACTCCGCCGATGTTCGCATCCGAATACCCGGTCAGAGCCAACCGCGGCCCCGGGGTCGCAAAGCCGATGTTGAGCCTCGGATTAATCCGCTCGTACTGGCCCTTGAGGTTCATCGTCCAGGCGGAACTCAGCGAATGCATCCAGTTGACGTTGGCGTTGTGGTTGATCTCGCCGATGCCGGTGTCGTAGCCGGCGTACGGACTGGCAGCAAAGGCGCCGCTGTAAAGGTTACGAGCCACGTAGGCATACCGCCCGTAAATCAGGTTGCGGTCGGATAAGACGTAATCCAGTCTGCCAACGGCAAACCCTGTGTCTTGCGGCGCGCCCGCGCCGAAATCGTTGTTGACGTTGTAGAAGACCTCACCGAAGGCTGGCAACCCCGCCGGCAACGCCCCGAACGCTCCGGGAAACGCGGGCGCTCCGAGCAGAGCCTGCGTATCGGCAACCGTCAAGATACGTCCGTTGATCGGCGTCGCCAACGGGAACGCCGCGAAATAGGCTTGCGTCGCCGGGGCCGAAGCCGCAATCAGGGCGGGCGTCGGGACGAGCGACACACGGTTTATGCGGCTGCGCTGGATGATGCCTTCCGCGCTACCGAAGAAAAAGAACTTATCGCGAAAGATCGGCCCGCCAACCGCAAAACCGGGCTGGTTGCCGACCAGGTGGCCAAGCGGAATGCCGCGCGCGTTGCTGTCGAAGCTGTTGCTCGCCCCGAAGTCGCCGCGGTAGAAATAGTAAACTTGGCCGTTCCAGTCGTTGCTGCCCTGTCGGGTGGTGAAATCTACCAGGCCGCCCAGCAGCCGTCCGTATTCGGGGCGGAAGCCGGTGGTGATGACGTTCATCTCCTGCCCGCCTGCCAGCGGGATGCGTTGTCCGAGCGTCGAGTAGTAATTGACGATGTTCTCACCGCCGTCCAAATGGACATTGTTGGTCGTCGGGTTTTGACCGTTGATCGCAAAGTCCTGGTTGGGCGAGGTGGTGGCGGAGCTGTTGGCGATGCCCTGCGCGGTCAGGCTGGCCGGCGTGACGTTGCCCGAAAGCGTGACCAGCGAAAAAGTGTCACGAGTGATGGTCGGCAGCTCGTTGATCTGGCGGTTCGAAACCGGGTCGGAGAATTGCGCGGTCTGGGTGTTGACGGTTACGCCGCCGCCACCTTCGATCGTTTCATCCACGGTCACCGGCGTGACCGACAACTCCACGTTTAACTTGATGATCGAACCGACGAAGACGCGCACCTTTTGTGTCTTCGCCGCGAACCCCTGACCGGTAACAGTGACCTCGTAAATTCCCGGCGGCAGGCTCTTAATGGTATAGAAACCTTCACCATTGGCCGTCGCCGTGCGTTCAAGCCCAGTGTCCAATAACTTGGCCTGGACGTTCGCTCCCGGAATCACCGCCCCGTTCGGGTCGGTCACTCTTCCGCTAAGCTGTCCCGCTTCGCTCTGCCCAAAGGCGGCGCCAGACAGAAAAGCCATCACGACCAGAGCCGTCCGCAGCGCTTTGTTCTGCCTGCTGAAGAGCCGAAGCGTTTTGTTCTGCCCTCTGAAAAATTGCATTAGGCCTGACATCTTAATCCTCCAATTCTTAACCACAGTGGGTTATCCGGCCTTCCGGCAAACTTCGAGACCGCAGGCGAACGCCTGGAGATAAAGGTCAGGAGTGAAATGGGTTTACCTATCCTGATAGGGCGTGACGCTTCGTAAGCAGGCGCCCAAAGATATTGTGGTGTAATTGCCGGACAATATTTCATATCTCATATGAAATATTGCATATGAAATATGGTCTCGACGCTGCCGTCACTATCTGTTTGGCAGGCCAACACACCACATACGTTTTGCTTGGGCGCTTATGCATCGGCGAAAAGCTGACAAAAGCCTCCGCCATGCGTGATCGCACAGGACCTTTCATCTCCAGGCTTCATCGGCAATCAGCGATTGAAGCTCGCCGGATTGTAAGTAGGGAGTGAGAATTTGTGGGAGAGAACGCCGGGCTGAAAGGCAAAGCTCAAGCCATAGGCGTGACTAGGCCTATCTATCAGCAGTTATCTTGCTGCTAAACAGCGACTTTGGACTCGTTCGCGCAGCGGCGCCGGCGGAGGACGAAAGCGCGCGCTTTGCAAATTTTCGGATAAATCCCCGATCCTCATCCGATTCTTCGGAATGATGAGTTCAAGAAACGAATCAAGGAGTGGCCGTGCGGCGTTGCTTCACATCGTTGATGCGAGTAGTCAATGACTGCTTCAGATTAGGATCGAGTTCAAGGCAGCGGGCGAAATCGCGCTCGGCTTCGGCGTCATTGCCCTGCATCAGCAGCGCCAGCCCTCGATAGGCCCACGTGGTGGCCCGGTTCGGATTGAGCTTGATGGCCTGATTAAAATCGGCGACGGCTTCGCGCAACTCGCCTTTATCCTTCCGCGCGGTTCCGCGATTGTGCCAGGCCAACGCGAACTGCTGGTTGATCTCGATGGCGCGCGTGTAATCGCCGATGGCGCCGTCGAGGTCTTTCTTTGCGTGGCGGGCGTTGCCCCGGCTTTGATAAGCCTGCGCGTAACGCGGGTTGAGCGTGATCGCCTGATTGAAATCCGCGATGGCGCCGTCCAAATCGCCCTTGTCGAACCGCGCGTTTCCGCGATTATTCCAGGCTTCAGCGTAATCGGGTTTGAGTTCAATCGCCTTGTCGTAATCTTTGATCGCTTCGTCGAGATCGCCTTTCAGATAACGAACCACTCCACGATTGTTCCAGGCCGGCGCGAATTTGGCGTCGAAGGTGATGGCGAACGTGTAATCCTGGATCGCGCTGTCCAGGTCGCCCTCCTTCTGCCGATCATTGCCTCGATTGTAATAGTCAGCGGCAGAACTCGTGCGCGAGTTCTGCGCCAGCGCGGGCCAGACGGACGCGGCGACAATGAAGATCAATGAAAAGAGAGATAGCGCGCGCGAGTATGACAGCAAAGCATTTCGTGAAACCATATTCTTCTCCGTGGTGATGCGAGCGGGTTTGCGAGCAGACGAACTGCTCCGTTCGTGAGCGGGTAAACGAGGACGCTCAGCTTGCGAGCTGATGGCCGGTCCGAATTGTCTCCTCTAAGTTTGTTTATTGGGTCAGTAACGAGGCGCCAATCGCGCGCCTTTTGATGGGTTCAGGCGCGCAAGACGCTCGCAGGCTAAGGCAGTGGGGCGCGGCTTGTCAATGGCGCTGTGGGATAGGAGCCATTCTCCATTTTCAATTCTCCATTCTCAATTTTTTGCAGGGGAAGGCTGTTGGAAGTTGCCACTGCAAAAAATTGAGAATGGAGAATTGAAAATGGAGAATGCCCCAACAGAATAGGTTGTAGGTTTCAGGTTTTCGGCGCTGGCTTCCGCTGGAACATGAAACTTGCCCCCTTCATCCGCACAATTCATAATCTCGAACGTTTATGGCCGATCAAACAGTCACACGTGATCAGTTCAAGTTCTGGAAGTCCATCGAAGTCCGCTGGGGCGATATGGATTCGGTCGGGCACGTCAACAACACCGTCTATTTCACCTACCTCGAATCGGCGCGCGTTGAATTGCTGCGCAAGCTCGGAGTCAGAGGCAAACAGGGTGGCAGCGCCGAAGGCCCGGCGCTCGTTTCCACTTCGTGCGATTTCAAGAAACAGGTGATCTATCCGGCGGTGATTGATGTCGGCGTATGCGTCGAGACCATCGGCCATCGCAGTTTCCGCACCAGCTATGGTCTGTTTCTGCGCGGGACTGATGAGTTGGTGGCGACGGCGAGCGGTGTGAACGCCTGGATTAATTACGCAGCCGAACGCGCGGTCGAGCTTCCCGATTGGCTGCGCCAGGCCTTGTCCGAATATCAGAATACCGGCGGTGCCGAGCGAAAACAGGCTGAAGCGGCTCTGCCGGAAACCTACGCCGAACTCGCGCATGTCGCCCGCGTCACCACCATGGGTGAATTGGCCGCCTCCATCGCTCACGAAGTCAACCAGCCGCTCACCGCCGTCATCACCAACGCCGACATCTGCCTCGATTGGGTGATGAGCGACCAGCCCAATTTGAACGACATCCGCGAGGCGTTGGCTGACGTGGTCAAGGACGCTCACCGCGTCAGTGAGATCATCGCCCGCATCCGCGCCCTGCTGCGCAAGAGCGCGCCGGCCAAAGTCCCGCTCTCGCTCAACGAGGCCATTGGCGAAGCCTGCGCGCTGGTCAGGAGCGAGTTAGCGTTGAAGCGGATCGAACTGCACACCAGTCTGGACTCCGGTTTGCCTCTGGTGCTGGGCGACCGCGTGCAATTGCAGCAGGTGATGCTGAACCTGATCAGAAATGGAGTGGAAGCGATGGCCGGGATTGAGAATGGGCCCCGAGAATTGACGATCACTTCGCGCCGCGAGGGTGAGGATGAGGCATTGGTCGAAGTGCGGGATACGGGCGTGGGGCTGGCGCCACAAGAACTGGAACAGGTCTTCAAACCGTTCTTCACGACGAAAGCGGATGGGATGGGAATGGGGATGGCCATCAGCCAGACTATCATCAACGATCACCACGGGCGCATCTGGGCGGAGCCGAACGCGGGACGGGGATTGAGTTTCCGGTTTATACTGCCGGCCTGCAAACAGGAGGCTGAGAGTGAAAGCGGCAAAGAGCAGGGAAGTTGAGTCAGTGGTCTTCATCGTGGATGACGACCCTTCGGTGCGCGCGGCGGTCAAACGGCTGGTCGGTTCGACCGGGCTGGCGGTCGAGACCTTTGCCACCGCCCAGGAGTTCCTGGAAGCCGAACGGCCCGACGCGCCGTGCTGCCTGATCCTCGACGTTTGCCTGCCGGGAATGAGCGGACTTGACCTGCAACGCAAGCTGGCCGAAGCCAACATCCTGATTCCGATCATTTTCCTGACCAGCCACGGCGACATCCCGATGACGGTGCAGGCGATGAAGGCCGGGGCAGTCGAGTTTCTAACCAAGCCGTTCCGCAACCTCGATCTGATCGAAGCGGTGCGCCAGGCCGTGGAGCAGGATCGGGAAGCGCGCTGGGAGCGGGCCGAGCAGTCCAAGTTGCGGGCGCGCTACGAGACGCTGACGCCGCGCGAACGCGACGTCATGGAGTTGGTCATCGCCGGACTGATGAACAAGCAGATCGCCGGGAAAATGGGGACAAGCGAAGTGACAGTCAAAGCGCACCGCGGCCAGATGATGCAGAAAATGGAGGCCGAGTCGGTGGCCGATCTGGTGTGGATGGCGGAACGGTTGGGCGTCCGCCCTCCCAGGCGCTGAGCGCAACCAATATGTAATATTGAATATTACATATTGAATATTGCATATGGCCGACCACTTATCGAGTGATAAATCGGGCGCGTCCAAACTATACGAAAGTATGATTCGCTCGCCGCAATGCTAGACTGAAGTATAACCTGCCGATACTAACGCACAATACACAGCGCCCCCGGCCGGCGCTATGATCCAACCGCTCAATCGAGAAAAGCGAAGTGACAATTTGGATGTGGTTATTGCTGGCGCCTGCCCGCAGTCTCCAACTGCGATTAAGTTTGGGATATGAAACCACGAAGACACGAAGAGCGCGAAGAAAGGCGATGATATCAGCGTCTGGCTTCGCGTTTGTCGTTTCTTCGTGGTTTTGTTTTATCAATCAACGAGGAGAGAATATGAAGTTAAGCAAGCTAATTTATCTGATCTCAGCGCTCAGCCTGGTTCTGGCCGTTAGCCAAACTGTCTGGGCGCAGACCAAGACCGCCAAGCAGGGCGCGAACAAGGCGAAGACGGCAGCCGGAATGCCGGACGGCGTCATGGATGACGCCAACAAACAGGCCGAAAAGGCCTCGGTTGTATTCAAGGAGATTATGGATACGCCGGATAAAGGCATCCCGAAAAATCTACTCGATAAAGCGCATTGCGTCGCAGTCTTCCCGTCGGTGATCAAGGTCGGCTTTGTGATCGGCGGGCGCGGCGGACGCGGCGTGGCCAGTTGCCGTACCGCGACCGGCTGGAGCGCGCCGGCCTACTTCGACCTGAAAGGCGGGAGCTTCGGCTTGCAGATCGGGGCGGAGGCTACAGACTTCGTCCTGCTGTTTATGAACGAGAGGGCGATGCAGAGCCTGCTCAAGAGCAAGTTCACGCTCGGCGGCGAGGCTTCGGTCTCGGCTGGCCCTGTCGGGCGCACGACGGCGGCGGAGACCGACGCGCTGATGAACGCGCAGGTGCTCTCCTACTCGCGCAGCAAAGGCGTATTCGGCGGGCTGGAATTGAAGGGGACAACCATCACGCAGGATAAGAGTGATATGAAAGAGGCCTACGGCGGGGAAAAGTCCGCGAAGGAAGTCCTCACCATGAACCATGAGAACGCGCCGGCGCCGATCCAGGTCTTCCCTGAGACATTGGCGAGCTACTCCGGGGTCGGAACCAAGGCGAATAAATAAACGAAGACTGCGTTTCATTCGGATTTGTCGCAGCCCATTGGTATTTACGCAAGTTCCCCGGCTCCGTAGGAGTGTGATGTTTATAGATATGCGAGGCATTATTCTCTCTAGCTCCGTAGGAGCGGCATCGGGCCGCGCGCGGATGCCGCTCCTACGGAGCTAGAGATTGTGTTGATAACGCCGTTCTATAAACATTGCGCTCCTACGGAGCGAGGAACACTCCGACTTGTTTAGATACCAATTCGACTGCGAAGCCATCGCCCCTCAGCTTTGAAGATCTCCCAGACCTCCCCAGACTTCCCGACACGTTCACAGTGTAAGTTCAGGAGGAATGGAATGGCATTGAAAGAATACAAACCGGGAACCACGTTCCCTGGCCGGATGGGCCGCACGATCGGCGAATCCAGCCCGGCCTGGCCTGCGCCGCTGCGCGCAAAAGAAGGCGCGCCCAACGTGCTCTTCATCGTGCTCGACGACACTGGTTTCGGACAACTCGGTTGCTACGGCTCACCGATTACCACGCCGAACATTAACCGGCTGGCGGAGAATGGGCTGCGATATACCAGCATGCACACGACGGCGCTTTGCTCGCCAACTCGCTCGTGCATTCTCACCGGACGCAATCATCACTCGAACGCGATGTCCTGCATCACCGAAGGCTCCGAGGGTTATCCCGGCTCGAACGGGCAGATTCCGTTCGAGAATGGCTTTCTCTCCGAGATGCTGTCGCCGCGCGGTTATAACACCTACGCCATCGGCAAGTGGCGCCTGACACCCGCCGAGCAGACCAGCGCGGCTGGTCCCTATGATCGTTGGCCGCTGGCTCGTGGCTTCGATCGCTACTACGGCTTTCTCGGCGGCGACACGCACCAGTATTACCCCGACCTCGTTTACGACAACCATCAGGTTGATCCCCCGAAGACGCCCGAAGAGGGCTATCACCTGACCGAAGACCTGACGAACAGGGCGATGCAGTTCATCGCGGACTCGAAGCAGCTTGCGCCGAACAAGCCCTTCTTCCTCTATTTCTGCACCGGCGCGATGCATGCGCCGCATCACGTGCCGAAGGAATGGGCCGATAAATACAAAGGCAAATTCGACGACGGCTGGGACAAGTACCGCGAGAAGGTATTTGCGAAGCAGAAGGAGATGGGCGTCATCCCACAAAACGCCACGCTCTCGCGCCACGACCCGGACGTGCAGGATTGGGACAAGCTGCCGGCTGACGAACGGAAGCTTTACGCGCGGATGATGGAAGTCTTCGCCGGATTCCTGGAGCACACCGACTATCACATCGGGCGGCTGATCAAATTCCTGGAAAGCATGGGCGAACTAGACAACACGCTGATCATGCTGATCTCGGACAACGGCGCCAGTTCCGAAGGCGGCCCGACCGGATCGGTCAACGAGAACAAGTTCTTCAACAACGTGCCGGATGATTTGAAGCAGAATCTCGCGGCGCTAAACGACCTGGGCGGTCCGAAATATTTCAACCATTACGCCTGGGGCTGGACGTTCGCAGGCAACACGCCGTTCAAGCGGTGGAAACGCGAGACCTATCGCGGCGGCGTCTCCGATCCGTTCATCGCCCATTGGCCGAAAGGCATCAAGTCGAAAGGCGAAATCCGCCCGCAGTTTGCGCACGCCATTGACATGGTTCCGACCGTGCTCGAAGCCCTGGGCATTGAGCCGCCTGAACAGATTCGCGGCGTGACGCAATCGCCGATTGAGGGCGTCAGCTTCGCGCACACCTTCAACGACGCAAAAGTAGAGAGCAAGCATCACACGCAGTATTTCGAGATGTTCGCGCACCGTTCGATTTATCACGACGGCTGGCGCGCCGTCTGCCCGTTCCCGGGTCAGTCTTTCACCGAAGCGAAAGCTTTCTTCGGTCAATTGCCCCTGACCGAAGAGAAGCTGCGCGAATTGGACGCCAAGGGTTGGGAACTTTACAACCTCAAGGATGATCCAGCCGAGACAAAGAACCTGGCCGACACGCATCGCGACAAGCTGATCGAGATGATCGCGTTGTGGTATTCGGAGGCAGGCAAGTACAACGTCTTCCCGCTCGACAGCCGCGGCACGCAACGATTCGCCGACGAACGGCCGCAACTAACCAAGGAGCGCAAGACATATGTCTATTACCCGCACACGCAGGTCGTGCCGGATAACGTCGCGGTGAAAGTCCTGAACCGCGCGCACAGTTTCACAGCCGAAGTCGAAATCCCGAAGGGCGGCGCCGAGGGCGTAATCGTCTGTCACGGCGGCAACACGGGCGGCTACACCCTTTTCATCAAGAACAAGAAACTGCATTACGTCCACAACTACGTTGGCGCCGAAGAGTTCCACGTCGAATCGAAAGAGGAAGTTCCGGAGGGCAAGGTCGAATTGCGCTTCGAATTCGAGCCTACAGGGCAGCCCGACATCGCCAAGGGCAAAGGCGCGCCGGGCCGCGCACAGCTTTACATCAACGGCAAGCTCGTCGGGCAGACCGATATACCGGTGACCGTGCCGCTCGCGCTCAGCCTCGGCGGCGGGGTGTGCGTGGGCCGCACTCCAGCCTCGCCGATCTCGAAACTCTACCAACCGCCGTTCGAGTTCACCGGCAAGATCATTAAGGTGACGGCGGATGTGTCCGGCAAGATGATTCAGGACACCGAGGAGGAGCATAAGGCGCAGGCGAAGGTGATGATGGCGCGGCAGTAGGCGAGGCAAAAAAGTTCTACGGCATCAAACTCGATGCCTGGAAACCCGGCCCGAACGCCGGGCCGGGAGTATGGCGCAGTCGAATCGGCCACCAATTGATGGCCAAAGCGAACTGCTAATTGTCTGTTACCAAACATAGAAAGGAATTTGGAGTATGAAACCTGAAGTAGCCAAGATCGTCGAGACGGAGTTGAGGCGATTCGCCGCCGATATGAATCTGTCTGACACCCAGAAAGCTCAACTGAAAACGGTGCTGGAAAACGCGCACGAACGGATGGATGAAATTCGGGAGAAGCACCCGGATGTCACCAGAGCTGACGTCATCGCGAAATTCGCGGAAGTCCGCAGTTCATTGCGCGAGCGCATAGTGAAGTTCTTCACGCCGGAACAGTTGGCGAAGTGGGACGCCGAGATAGCCAAAGCCAAGACTTTCCTGGGTCACACCGTGAAAGCGTAGGCGATTGTTCGTTGGCCGGGCGGCTGCATTGTTGAAATGGCCGCCCGGCCAGCGGAAAAAAGCTTGTCATTACCCAGATCTTTTCACTTCTTTAGAATCCCACCACCGGGAGGTGGTGGATTGTTCAAGCCCGACCTACAAAAGGGCCGCCTTTCTTTGAATCCCACCACCGGGAGGTGGTGGATCGTTCAAGCCCGACCTGCTGGCGGTGGGAGACCCAAGAAGGCTGGGTTTGAACAATCCACCACCTGCCGGTGGTGGGATTCGGGAAAGCATTTTTGCCGTTGGTAGTCTGGGTTTGAACAATCCACCACCTGCCGGTGGTGGGATTCAAGATCAACGAAACTCAAAAAATTTGGGTAATGACAAGGAAGAAAGTAGGGAAATGCCATGACATTCAAATCGTATCGAACGAGACCTCGCGGTCTTCCAGTTCAAGGTCTGGCGTGGGTCCTGAGCGCAATGCTGCTCGCCTCGGGCAACCCGATCCTGTATGCGCAGTCGCAACAACCCACTCCGCCAACGCAGACGCAACAGTCCAATCCACCAGCGCAGGCGCAACAGCCCGCTCCGCCAGCCAATGCTCCTGCTTCTGTGCCAGCGCCAAAAGCTAAGCAGCTTCCTGCCGATCAATTGGACGCGCTGGTGGCGCCGGTGGCGCTGTACCCGGATCCGATGCTGAGCCAGTTGTTGGTCGCTTCGACCTATCCGCTGGAAATCGTCCAGGCGCAGCAATGGGTTCAGCAGAACAGCAACCTGAAAGGCTCGGCTCTCGCGGACGCGGCCAAGAAGCAGGATTGGGATCCGAGCGTGCAGGCGATGGTCGCCTTTCCCGACCTGCTCAAACGACTGGCCGACAACATCAAATACACGACCGACCTCGGCAACGCCTTTCTCGCGCAACAGTCTGACGTGATGGACGCCATCCAGCGCATGCGAGTGAAGGCGAAGGATTCGGGCAAGCTGGCTTCCAATGAGCAGCAGGTGGTGGAGACAAAGACCGAGGAGAGCAAGACGGTCGTCGTGATCCAACCAGCCAATCCGGAAGTCGTTTACGTGCCCAGTTACAATCCGACAGTGATTTGGGGAGCGCCCGCATATCCATATCCACCGTATCCGTGGGGCGGGGTGCTCGCGGCCAGCGCCATCTCATTCGGCGTCGGTGTGGCGGTCGGAGCCATGTGGGGTGGCGGCTGGGGTTGGGGTATGGGATGGGGAGGCAATCAGATCAACATCAACAACAACTTCATCAACCGCAACAATTTCAACAACGTCGGCAACGTCAATCGCAGCGGCAACCGCAACACCTGGCAACACAATCCGCAGCACCGGGGAGGCGCTCCATACGGGAAACGCGACGTGGCGAATCGCTATGGCGGCACGGCTCGCGGTGATTCACTCGCCAATCGGCAAGCAAGCGCGCGCCAAAACCTGGGCGACCGGGGCGCTGGCGGCAGAGTTGGTGATCGCACTGCCGGCGCCAGACCCGGTGATCGCACTGCTGGCGCTAGACCCGGTGATCGCTCCACTAGCCCTGGCCGCAGCGACCTCGGAGCAGGCCGTGGCAGCGCAGGCGCAGATCGCGTCGGCAACCGGCAGATTACGCGCAGCGATCGGACGCCACAGAACCGTAGCGCCTTCGGAGGATCTTCGAGCGGAAACCGGGCGCGGACCCAGGCTTCACGGGGTTACTCGAGCATGGGATCTTCTCGCGGCAGCGGCCAACTCGCTCGCGGTGGCGGCGGCGGTTTCTCTCGTGGCGGTGGTGGCGGCTTTTCTCGCGGCGGCGGCGGCGGCGGTGGATTCCGCGGGGGCGGACGCCGAAGGTGATTCAAGACTTGAACAAGGAGAAAAACACTATGAGTTCAAAATTGAGAAAAGCTGTTTCGACGCGATCCTTCTCAATGACGGTTGGGATTGCCCTCGCCTGTTTTCTCATCAATGTTCTTGGCATAGCGCCTCATGCGAGTCAGAACTCCGCCAAGCAGAAGACCGCGTCTTCCACCAGTCAGAAACCTGCCAGGCAAAAGGCTCCTGCGCAGAAAACGTTCGACACGCCGCAGCAGGCGGTGGATGCAGCGATTGAGGCGGCGGAGAAGGACGATCAGAAAGCCCTCCTTGAGATTTTCGGACCTGACGCCCTGGACATCATCTCTTCCGGAGACCGGGTGGAAGATCAGAGAACGCGAGCCAGGTTTATCGAAATGGCTCGCGAGAGGAAGGTCGTGGAGGAAGACCCATTCGACGCCTACCAGGCCAACCTGACGCTGGGAAATGATGATTGGCCATTTCCGATTCCCATCATTAAGCGGAAAGGGAAGTGGCTTTTCGATACGAAGGAAGGGCGCATAGAACTGCTGGCGCGGCGCATCGGCGATAACGAATTGACCGCGATCCAGGTCTGCCGAGGTTTCGTCGAGGCTCAGATCGAATACGCGACCGAAGACCGCGATGGCGATGGGTTGCTCGAATACGCGCAGCGAATCATCAGCACTCCGGGCCAACGTGACGGGCTGGCGTGGCAGAACGCAAATGGCGTTTGGGAAGGCCCGGTTGGAGAAGGAGTAGCCAGGGCTATAGCCGAAGGCTACAGAAGTCGGACCGAACCCTTCCACGGGTACCGTTTTCGTGTGCTGATGGGACAGGGACCGGCGGCGCCGATGGGCGCGCTCAGTTATGTGGTGAAAGGCTCGATGATCGGCGGCTTCGCGCTGATCGCCTGGCCCGACCGGTACTGGGTCTCGGGCGTTCAGACCTTCATCGTCAGCAACGACGGGGTCGTTTATCAGAAAGACCTGGGGCCGCAGACCGCCAAGATTGCGGCGGGCATCAAGACCTTCGATCCCGGCCCGGGCTGGCTTCCGGTTCTGGACGAGGAATGAAAACGGGGCGGCAATGTACCGCAGGCTGTCCAGCCTGCGGCGGCTTCATCATCAGGCCGCTTGGCGCCGATTGAACGGCTTATTAATCAGGGGAATGAAAACGGGGCGGCAATGTACCGCAGGCTGTCCAGCCTGCGGAGGTTTCATCATCAAGCCGCTTGGCGCCGATTGAACGGCTAATTAATCAGGGGAATGAAAACGGGG
>Ga0187892_10002914_pt1 | contig 32639 bp, 26 predicted proteins | sample MA1701073metaG_FD_139345 | JGI IMG/M metagenome (GOLD analysis project Ga0187892, IMG submission 139345) | Bio-ooze microbial communities from a basaltic lava cave in the Kipuka Kanohina Cave System on the Island of Hawaii, USA - MA170107-3 metaG ...
ACCCTGAAGCAACAAGACCGCAACGTGGTTGAGTACATCACCGCGGCCTGCGTCGCGTCCGTGCATGGCAAGTCGGCCCCGTCCCTCCTGCCCACGCAATTGTCTTCGGCCTGAACGGTTACTTGAGGGCGGCAACAGCCTCGCGGGAAGGCTTGTGGCCTTTGGGGTAGTGGCGGGTGAAGAGCGTGGCCCTGACCCGCAGTCCTTTTTCGGTTCGCGTCGTGCGGAGGTAGTTGAGCATGGTTTCGTAGCTGGTGATGGGTTGCCCGGCCCAGTTCTTCTGGACCTCGCTGAAGAGACGGTGTTCGATCGGGTTCCATTTGGACGCGCCCGGTGGGTAGTGGCACACTCTGACCGCCAAGCCGAAGGCGTTGGCGAGCTTGGTCTGCAGGCTGTATTTCCAGGCGGCGTTCTTGGGGCCGTTGGCCCCGCCGCAATCGGCCAGGATGAGGAGGCGGTCCGCCGTCGGATAGCGGCGGCGCCCGTCGCTCTTCCACCAGGCGGCCAGCGTGTCCCCGGCCAGGGCCGCCGTGTCGTGCGAGGTGCCGACCCCGATGAAGCCGCGGTTGGCCTGGGGGTCATAGACGCCGTAGGGAATGCCCACACCACGGGCGAGGGTACGAAAGTCATGATCGTTGACCGGGATCGGCGTCGTGTTCCAGGTTGCCCCGGGGTTCTTGAACAGACCGATGAGCTCGCGCTTCTTGGTGTCCACACTGACGATGGGCAGCCTCGAGGCGAGGAACCGGTGCTTGACAGCCGTGATCCGGCGAAACTGGCCATCGCGCTCAGCGGTGGAGCCATGGGAGATCGTCTTGGTGTTGACGCGGAGGGCGAAGTCCAGCTGCTTGAGCAGTCGCGCGACGGTGCTCGCGCCCACGCGGATTCCGAGCTTTCCCAGTTGCCGGCTGATCTTCTTCGTCGTCTTGCGCGTCCACTTCAGGCCACTGATAGGATCCCCCGCCGTGTCGTGCTCCATGAGGTGCTGGATGGCCGCGATCACCCCCGGCGTTTTTTTTCCGTCGCCGTGCGGCCCCCACCGGGGCGACGGATCCGCTCCGCCTGCGCCTCGCCGCCGAGCAACTCCCGTCGTCCCCGGGCGATGGTGTGAACATCCAGCCCCGTGATGTCCGCCACGCGCCGGTCCCCACCCCGGCCCAGCCGCATCGACTCCAGCCCCGCGAACATCCGCCGCTGACGCTCATCGAGAAGCCCCAGGAACAGCACGATGGCCGCTTTGCTCTCCTCCAAGGCCAAAGCCGTGTGCCCTCGGCCCCCCACCTCTTCGCGGCACTCCCGCGACACTACCTGCCGCCGTCTTTGCCGCGGATCAGGAGCGCCGTAGAGGTACACTCCGCCGACTTTCTCCCGCCCCAGCCGCTCCCGCTGGACCAGCCGCAACAGCGGCTCCTCCACGTCCACGTGGAGCACCTCGGCCAACTCCGAGGCCAGACAGCCGCGCTCCGCCTCGCTCACGAAGCGCTCGACGGTGTCGACCAGCGACCCGTAGCGCGAAAAGTGCACGCCACGGAACGACCACAGCCCTCGAACATCGAAATCTACTATCTCGTCCAGGGCGTAGTACTTGCCCCGATGCGAGTAGCTGGTGTGGTAGACGATTTCCCGCAGCTTGCGGAAGACGGTCATGTCCACCACAGTGCCCAGGGCCGCCTTCAACTGATCGATAGTGGCGATCTGTTCGCGTCGAAGCACCCCGCGCAGGGCGTCGGCATGGAAGCGGGCTGGTCGCATTCTGTTAGACCTCGGCTTGATAACCTGAGATCTAACATTATATCTCGACTCATGCCCGAGCGCTTCAGATTGATTCCAACTGCCTACCTACGACACGATCTACACGTTCCTCTTCGCCGATCCTGCCAATGTTCTGTTACCTTTCCGAGGAGATCATGTGATTTTATTTTCACGCGAGCGCTAAGGTTCTTGGCTCCGGGTTTTAGGAACATCGGAATGTTCCTGGAACACGGATCCGGCTTCCTCGCTTACTCGCTCAACATCCGCGTCGCCTGCTCCTCGTAGAACGCGACCGCGCGCTTCAGCCGCGGCGGCCTGATGCTGGCGTAAATCTGCGTCGTGTCGATGCGGGCGTGCCCGAGCAAGGCCCGCACCTGCTCGAGGTCATGGTGCTGCTCGAGGACCTCCATGGCGACGCCGTGCCGCAGGTCATGCGGCTTGAGCTCCGGGTAGCCGATCCTCTGACCGTACACCTTGCAGAGCCGCCAGATGTTCTTCCCCGTCATCGGCGCACACGTTTTGCCGATGCGGCGGCGGCCCCACGTTGACCAAGACACCGGCGTGTCGGGCGTCACCTTCTCCACCTGTTTCGTCAGGACCCGCTCGACGTACACCGCAAGGAACTGGGTGACGGCCGCGGGCAAGGGGATGTCGAGCGTCTTGCCGCCCTTCACCGGCACGCCCCGTAATCCCCAGTGACCATCGAGGTGCCGGAGACAGAGCCGCGCCACTGACTCGCGGCGCATGCCGGTGTACCGGAGGATCAGGAAGATTGCCACGTCGCGCGGCCGTCGGCGCTCCTTCGCCGCCTGGATCAGCGTGTCCATGATCGCCGGCCCCGGCACCTGCCGCGGCGCTGCGTGCCGATGCGGCGGGCGATCGAGCTGCGCGACCGGATCTGGAGCCGGCGCGTCGTCGGTTGGGCGATGTCCACGCATCTGCGCACCGAGCTCGTGCTCGATGCCTTGAACATGGCACTGCGTCGCCGCCGCCCGACCCGCGTCATTCATCATTCCGACCAGGGGTGCCAGTACACCTCGATCGTCTTCGGACAGCGCTGTCAGGAGGCGTGCGTCCGGCCGTCGATGGGGTCCGTGGGCGATGCCTACGACAACGCCCTCTGCGAGAGCTTCTTCGCCACGCTCGAGTGTGAGCTCCTCGATCGCCACCGATTTCCCACGCCCGCCGCCGCGCGCTTCGCCGTGTTCGACTACATCGAGGGCTGGTACAACACGCGGCGGCGTCATTCGGCGCTCGACTACCTGTCGCCCCTCGTGTATGAGAGGTCGCATGGGACCGGCGATCGCACGGGGACCTCAGAATCGACGATCTCGCCGGGGGGGGGCGGTATCTCAGTATTCGGGTTGGGGGGGTGAGAGTCCAGAAAGCAGTTCACGCTCCACCAAACCGGGGCAACTCCAGTCGGCTGCGACCCGGATGCGTAGCGGAAGAAGCAGCGTCAGGATAACAGTCTGTGTCGCAATCTTGCGGGCAACTGCTCCCGCGTCGAACGTGGGGCACGACACTTGCATCGGGCTGGCAAGGTTCGCTCACAAACCGTTTGACAGCGCTTGCTCGATCCGGGTGGAATCTGGCTGCAGCCCGCAGGATACGACAGCGGATCCGACCCGGGGTCACGCAGGCTGACCGCCTCAACGACGTCGTGGCATCTCGGTACAGCCGGGCGAGTCGGTAAGCTCCAGCGGATCGCCGCCACAGCGATTCGTCGCGGCGGGGAGGCTGCCGACTTGAACGGAGAACCGCGATCCGTGACACCGATTCGATCGCGGATCCGATGGAGGGCCGGCTCATGACTCGTCGCCGTCTCGGCGCAGGAACTTGCCTGCTGATCGCGTTAGGAACCCTGATGGGCACCCGTTTGACCGCCAGCGCCGGGGTTCCGTCCGGCTTCGCCGTGCAATCCGTAGTCCCGACCGGCATCTCCAGCCCTACGGCCATGAAGTTCGCACCCGACGGCCGCTTGTTCGTGTGCGAGCAGGGCGGGCGGCTCGTGATCATCAAGAACGGGCAGTTGGTCTCGCGGTCCTTCGTCAACCTGACGACCAAGGTCAACTCCGCGGGCGAGCGCGGTCTACTCGGCGTCGCGTTCGACCCGAACTTCGCGACGAATCAGTTCGTGTACCTCTACTACACGGCCAACAGCCCGACGGTCCACAACCGGGTGAGCCGCTTCACCGCCAGCGGCGACCAAGCCGTCCCGGGTAGCGAGGTCGTGATCCTGGAACTGGAGAGCCTATCAGACGCCACCAATCACAATGGAGGCGCCATTCACTTCGGGCCCGACGGGAAGCTCTACGTCGCCCAAGGCGAAAACGCCAACGGCGCCTATGCCCAGACGCTCTCCAACCGGCTCGGCAAGATTCTTCGAATCAACCCTAACGGCACGATCCCGACTGACAACCCCTTCTACAACACCGCTACCGGCGTCAACCGCGCGATCTGGGCGCTCGGCCTCCGGAACCCATTCAGCTTCGCGTTCCAGCCCGGATCCACCGTCAACCGGATATACATCAATGACGTTGGCGAGGACTCCTGGGAGGAGTTCAACGAAGGGATCGCGGGATCGAACTACGGCTGGCCCAACACTGAGGGGGTCACCTCCAACTCGAGCTATCGGAGTCCGTTGCACGCCTACGGGCATGGCATCGGGTCTACCACCGGATGCGCCATCGTCGGCTCCGCCTTCTACAACCCGGGAATAGTCAACTTTCCTGCCCCTTACGTGGGGAAGTACTTCTTCGCCGACTATTGCAGCGGCTGGATCCGCTACTACGCGCCGGCGACGGGAACGGTGTCTGGGTTCGCTACCGGCATCGCGAGCCCCATCGACCTGAAAGTCGGGCCGGATGGCAAGCTCTACTATCTGGCGATCGGGAGCGGGAGCACGACCGGTGGGGTCTTCCGGATCACCTACACCGGGAGCCTGGTCCCGAGCATCACGACGCACCCGGCGAGCCAAACCGTGCCTAATGGCGGGTCCGCGACCTTCAGTGTGACGGCCTCGGGGACGGGCCCATTGAGCTATCAGTGGCAGCGGAACGGAGTCAACATCTCTGGCGCCAGGTCACCGAGCTACTCGATCGGTCCGGTAACATCCGCCGACCACGGCGCTACCTTCCGCGTGGTCGTCGCCAACGCGGCTGGCAGCGTCACCAGCAACTCCGCCACGCTGAGCGTCACGTCGAACCGGCCACCGACCGCGACCATCAGCGCGCCGGCGACCAACAGCCGGTACCGGGGCGGGGATACCATCCTGTACTCGGGTTCCGGAACGGACGCCGAAGACGGCCCGTTACCGGCGAGCGCCTTCACCTGGGAGGTGCTCTTCCACCACGACACCCATACCCACCCCTTCATCGCTCCTCGATCGGGATCCAAGAGCGGCTCGTTCGTCATCCCGACGACCGGTCACACCGAATCGAACGTCTGGCACCGCATTCACCTCACGGTGACGGACTCCGGCGGCCTCAAGGCGCGCACCTACGTGGATGTCCTTCCCCGGACGGTGACCCTTCAGTTCACCACGAGCCCATCGGGACTGCGGTTCACGCTCGACGATCAACCGAAAACCGCCGCTCTCTCCGTCGTCAGCGTGGTGGGCATCCAGCGCAAGCTAGGCGTGATCTCGCCCCAGACCGCAGGCGGCTCCACGTACGTTTTCCGGTCCTGGTCCGACGGTGGAGCCGCCACGCACACCATCTCGACGCCTTCGACGAACAGCACCTACACGGCCACCTACGCGACTCAGACGAGCAGCGCGGCCGACCTCGTCGCCGCCTTCGCCTTCGACGAGGGCAGGGGAACCACGGCCTGGGACAGTTCCGTCCAGGGCAATGACGGGACGATCGCCGGGGCCAGTTGGGTCGGGCCAGGACGAAGCGGCTCCGGCTTCGCGCTGTCCTTCGACGGCGTCAACGATTGGCTGACTGTCCCCGATGACGGCCCAGCGCTGGACCTGAGCAGTACGATGACGCTGGCCGCGTGGATATACGCGGCGCGGACCGCCGGCTGGCAAAGCGTGATTGTCAAGGAGCGCCCGGGGCAACCGGCCGTATACGGGTTGTGGGCTTCGACGGGACCGGATCAGCGGCCGTCGGGGAAGGTCTACCTCACTGTAGGCGCCAACCAGCGCGTGTTCGGGCAGAATCCCCTTGTCTTGAACCGCTGGACGCACCTGGCTATGACGTATGACGGCAGTGCCCTGCGCTTCTATGTGAACGGATCCCTAATTTCCAGTCGGGCCGTGAGCGGCGTGATCCAGGTCTCGACCGGCCATCTCCGGATCGGTGGCAACTCCGTCTTCGGCGAGTTCTTCAAGGGACGCATCGACGACGTCCGCGTTTACCGTCGCGCCCTCTCGGCCACGGAGATCACCAGCGACATGAACAGGCCGGTCGGTCGGTGATTCACTCGAGCGCGGGGAGCCTGGCCACGACCGGCTTGGTGCGAGGATGCGGTCGTCGTTCCGACGCATGGCCTGCTGGTGATGAACCTCGACGTGTGGAAGAGCTTCACGCCCGACCAGCAGAAGCTCTTCCTCGACATCGGACGCGATGACCGGAAGGCCCTCCTCTCGCTCCGGAACCACCGGAGGCCACCGGTTGCTCGGATCCTTCGCCTTGTTGGAGCAGCCGACCGGGTTCGCCTGGCGACGTCCAGCGTGGGAAGTCTGTCTACTTGCCTCCGCCGGCCGTGTCACTCCCATGGCGGCATAAGAAGCCATGCGGTGGTGTCCCGGTTGACGTGGAAAAGCGAGATGGTGCACTCTTCCGGTGAGTTGTCCAACACCGAACGGGCCGCCGACCGCGGCGGCTACCGGAGCAATACGCCATGGGTAAGGGCGGCAGGAAGGCGACACCAGTGCAGGAGATCGAGCAGCCGGTCGCCTCGTCTGTCTCCCAGGCGTAGACCCGGTAGCCAGGCAGGCGCAGGATGCGTGTTACGATCTCCTCCGGCGTCGGCTCCCTCCTGTTCGTGATGGCGAGTCACGTCAGGAGATGTACCACCTCGTGAGCCGATGCCCGTGATGCTTCCCCCTGCATCGATTCAGCTCGCCTTACAGATTCCGGTGAAGACCGGGACTTCCTGGCCAGCACGAGCCACGAGCTCCGCAACCCCGATGAATGCGATCCTCGGCTTCACTGACCGGCAGCGCCACAACCTCCGCAGCCGCAACACGAAGAATCCCACCATCGCCACGGCGCAGCCCGAGGCCCGCTGCGACCAGTGAGAGGTGATCGCGGCGCTCGAGCGGAGGCTGCACAGCGGCAGGGTGAAGCGTTGGCCACAGAGCACGCGCCTGACAGAGAATCACCCCAAGAAGCCGCACACTTTCAAGGGCCGAAAGTGCAAGGAGAGGCCATGACGATCGGCAAGCAGGCCACGTGCCCCGTTCATGCCGACTTCGATCCGCTCTCGCCGGCGTTCCTCGCCGATCCGTTCGCGGTGCTGGACTCGCTTCCGCGGGAGACGCCGGTGTTCTACGCGCCGTCGATCGACTACTACGTCGTCACGCGCTACGCCGACATTGAAGCGGTCTTCCTCGACCATGAGACGTACTCCGCCGCGCCCGCCCAGCTCCCGCTCGTGCCGCTCGTGCCGGAGGCGGCGCAGATCCTGCTCGCCGGCGGCCACAAGCCGCAGCCGTCGATGGTGAGTCTTGACCCACCGGCGCACACGCGTCTCCGTTCGCCGACCGCGCGGGCGTTCACGCCGCGCCGCGTTGCCCAGATGGAGCCGCGGATCCGGGCCACGGTCGAGCAGCTGCTGGACGCCATCGACCCGTCCGCGCCGTTCGACCTCGTCTCCACGCTCACCTTCCCGCTGCCGGCGACGATCATCTTCAGCTTCATCGGCATCCCCGAGCGCGACTGGCCGCAGCTGAAGGGGTGGTGCGGCCACCGCGCCAGCCTCGCCTGGGGACGGCCGACGCCCAGGGAACAGGTGCACCACGCCGAGAACATGGCGACGTACCGTGGCTACCTTCGCGACTTCGTCGCCACCAAGGCGAATGCCCGCGACGACGACTTTGCCAGCGCGTTGCTGACGATCCACGACGAGGATCCGGAGGCGCTCACGCATGAGGAGGTCGCCTCGATCCTTTACTCGCTGAGCTTCGCCGGGCACGAGACGACGAACTACCTGATCGGCAACGTGGTCCGCCGGTTGCTCGAGGATCCCGCGCGCTGGGACGCGGTCGCCACCGCCCCTGAGTTGATCCCCGGTGCCGTCCACGAGACGCTTCGCTACGACCCGTCCGTCCCGGTCTGGCGGCGCGTGACGAAGCGGCCCGTCACCCTCGGCGGCGTCGACTTGCCAAATGGGGCGAAGCTCTTCCTCTGGCTGGCCGCATCCGGCCGCGACGCCTCCGTCTTCTCGCAGCCCGAGACGTTCGATCCCGGCCGCGCGAACGCGACGAAGACGCTCGCCTTTGGCAAGGGGATCCACTACTGCCTTGGCGCCACGCTCGGCAGGCTCGAGGCGCAGATCGCGCTCGAGGGATTGACGCAGCGTTTCCCTCGTCTGCGGCTCGTCGAGGGTCAGGAGCTCTCCTTCCATCCGAACATTTCGTTCCGCGGACCGCAAGCGCTCTGGGTCCGCGCGGCCCAAGGAACGCGAGGAGAAGTTCGGACGGAATGATCCATGCCCATGCGGCGCAGGTCGAGGGTGTCGTGGCTCCTCCACAGCCGCCTCGGCTCCCGTCCTCATCCTTCCCTTGAATTCGGGGTACTTGTTTCGACCGCGCGCTGTCCCCGAGTAGAGCGGCGGCGGCGTAAAGATCCCGTAATTTGACCGGCCGGCCGGCGGTCCCGATACTGCGCCCATGATGGAGCGCGTGGTCCTGATCGATCTCGGCTCGAACGCGGTGCGGTTCGCCCTGGCCGGCGTGATCCCCGGCCGGTCCTTCCGCCTGCTGCAGGAGGGCCGGGTGCAGACGCGGCTCGCCGCCGGCCGCCGGGGTACGCTGCCGGCGGCCGGCGTGGCGGCCACGGTGACGGCGGTGCGGCGGTTCCTCGAGCGGGTCGACGACGGGCGGCCGGTCCGGGTCGTGGCCGCTGCCACCTCGGCCGTACGCGACGCCACCAACGCGCACCGTCTGATCGACCGGCTCCGCCGCGCCGCCGGCATCGAGGTCGAAGTGCTCGGCTGGGAAGAGGAGGCGCGGCTCGGCGCGGTCGCCGCGCTCAGCAGCCTGCCGTGCCTCGACGCCGTCGTCGTCGATCTCGGAGGCGGCAGCCTCCAGCTGACCGCGGTCCGCGACGGTGAGATCACGCCGGTGGCAAGCCTGCCACTGGGCGCCGTTCGGGTCACCCGCCGCTCTCTGCGCCACGATCCTCCGACCGAGGGCGAGGTCCGGTCGCTCCGCCGGCAGGTGCGTGACCTGGTGGCGCCGCTGCGGCCGGCGCTCGGCACGTCCGGCCGCTTGGTCGGCCTCGGCGGCACGGTGCGAACGCTCGCCCGCGTGCACCTGAAGGCCGGCCACGGGCGGCGGACCTCGATCCGCGGCCTCTCCCTCGGCCGCGCCCAGGTGGAGGCGCTCTGTCTCCGGCTGCAGGCGTTGCCCCTTCGCCAGCGGCGGCGAGTGACGGGGCTCAAGCGGGAGCGCGCCGACATCATCGTGGCCGGCGTCCTAGTGCTGGACGAACTGATGGCCGTGGGCGGTTTCCCGGGGCTGACGATCTGCGAGCGTGGCGTGCACCACGGCCTGCTGCTCCGCGAGACGTTCGGCCTGGAGAAGCGTGGGTGAACGCCGAACGGTTCGTCAACCGCGAGCTGTCCTGGCTCGAGTTCAATCGACGGGTGCTGGAAGAGGCCCAGGATTCCGGCCAGCTATCCCACTCTGGTGTCAGATCTGCGCACGGACGGTCCCCTGGCCGGCACGGCGCCGATCGGCTGGACGGCGCTCTCCGCGCTTGCCGGGGATCGCCTGGACCCTGATCGGCTCTACACCGCTCATGACTCGTTCCTCGACCAGTCCCGCCTCTATGTCGTGGATGTGTCCGAGCGCCCGGCCCGGATCACGGAAGAGATCGTGCTGCGAAACCCAGTTCATCCGGCTCGGGAACCGCCGCCACCTCGGCTTCTGAATCGAGGGAGCGAACGACACGTCTCGCCGAGCGTCTTGGTGAACGGCGGGCCAGCGAGCGCTGCTTTAGTGGCATCGGTCCAGCGCGCACCGTCGTCGCCGTCAGGCCAGATCACCTGACCGGCCCCCTGGGAGCCAGCGATCCAGCATCCCGCGGAGCTGGCGCTCGTTGAAGGGCTTGTGGAGGTAGTCGTCCATGCCCGCGGCCAGACAGCGCTCGCGGTCGCCCCGCATGGCATTCGCGGTCAGTGCGACGATGGGCATCCGGCACCGTGCCGCGCGTGATCCGACCGGAGCCACCCCAGGGAGGCCGGCCTCCAGCGGCGCCCTCTCGCGATCGCGGATGCGTCGCGTCAGCTCGAACCCATCCAGCCCGGGCATCTGACAGTCCATCAACACGAGGTCGTAGCGCTCCGTCGAGAGCCGCTCGAGCGCAGCGCCGCCGTTGGCCACCACGTCGACCGTGCATCCCGCGCCCTCAAGCATCGCCGCAGCGACTTCCTGGTTGACGTCGTTGTCCTCGACGAGAAGCACGCGGGCGTGGAGCGGCCGTGATGAGTCGGCCGGGTCGGCGAGACCACTGCCCGCGGCCGGTCGACCCGGAGTTGCCTCCGCGGCACCGGCCGAGCCCGTCCGCATCAACATCGTGAAGGAAAACGTCGACCCCCTCCCCGGCGCGCTCTCCACCCAGAGCTCTCCTCCCATCATCCGGACGAGCTGCTGGGCGATCGACAAGCCGAGCCCGGTCCCACCGTACCGGCGCGCCATCGAGCCGTCCGCCTGCGCGAACGGTTCGAACATCTGGCGATGCGCCGACGCAGGGATCCCGATGCCGGTGTCGCGCACCGCGATGAGCACGACGTGCTCCTCGGTCGGCTGCTGGTCGGGGGCGACGAGTGCGCTCACGCGCACCAGCACACCTCCGGACTCGGTGAACTTGACGGCGTTCCCGATGAGATTGGTGAGAACCTGGCGAAGACGACCCGGGTCGCCCCGAAGGAAGAGCGGCACCTCGTCGTCAACGTGGTACGCCAGCTCGAAGCCCTTCCGACGCGCCGTCTCCGCGAAGAGTTCCACCACGTCGCCCACGAGCTGGCGAAGCTCGATGTCGACGACGTCGAGCTCCAGCTTTCCGGCCTCGATCTTCGCGAAATCCAGCAGGTCGTTCACGATGCGGAGCTGAGCCTGCCCCGAGTCGAGCGCGCGCCGAGCCATTTGCTGCTGGCGATCCGTCAGTGTCGTGTGCAGGAGGAGCTCGAGCATCCCGAGGACGCCGTGCATCGGGGTGCGGAGCTCGTGGCTCATGTTGGCGAGAAACTGCGACTTGGCCCGGCTGGCGGTCTCCGCTTGCTCTCGGGCGGCGTCCGCCTGCGCTTTGGCGGTCTCCGCTTGCTCCTTGGCGACGGACAGGCTCTCGATCAGGTCGAGGTTGGCAAATCGGAGCCAGAGCGACTCGGTGAGCGACGCATGCAGGTAACGGGCTACGCCGACCAGTGCTCCGCAGAAGGCCAGGAGCGCGAACCCCATCGCGACGGACACCTCGCCGCCCTGCAGGAAGAGCCGGACGAGGATGGGTAGCAAGGTCGGAAAGACAAACGCCAGATACGAAGCGAGGACCGATGACAGCACCGTGACCGCGCCCGCGGCCATGCCTCCGAGGATGAATATCAGAAAGACCTGATGGGCCAGGGATCCGGCCGGGAACAGGAGCGTGCCGGCCGAGCCCCAGACCGCGCCAGAGAAGGCGTAGCCGACGATGAAGAGCATGCGCCAGAAGCGCACGTCTCCGGCAGTCAGGGTCATGCGTGGGTATCGCCATCTCACAACGAATGGAGGCAGCGTCGCCGTAACCATGAACCCCGCCCAGCCGAGCAGCAGGGGGTGCGAGACGACGTCCCACAGCGCGAACGGCACGACGCTCACGACCGCGGTTCCGGCCACGAAGCCAATAGGGGCCTGGGCGTAGAGCAGCTTGATCTGCTCGGCCTCGATGCGCCAGGCCTGCCCGGGCGAGCCATCGAGACCAGCAAGGCGGGCTGGTGGATCCGGAGTGCAGGCGCTGGCTTCCTTCTGCCGAAGCGCCCCGCGGATCCGTCGCAGCAACGCCACTCCTGTCACGGCCGCGGGCCCGATCGACGCGTCGGCCACCCCGGGGCAGGGCGCGTCACCGGATTGCCTTCTCGACTTGACAGCGTCACCTATGGCGTTTAGATTCCTCCGGCGTCTGACGGATCTCTAGCCAAGCCCGGTTGCTTGCGGGGACCCACACGGGGAGGGACATGGTCGCACACCTTTCGTTGGCTGTCGCGGGCGGGTTCGCGACGGACCCATCCCCCGCCTGAGTCGATGATCGTCACCACGCGGCTGACCCAACGTGTAACGAATGTGTTCCCTGGACGTTTCAACATGCCTGCGTCGAGAGGGACCCCCACACGGCGAGGGATGAGGCTCGCCGTCACCTTCATCGTCGTCGCCCTGCTGGCCGTCATTCCCGCGAACGCCGTGGCGGGCGAGGTCCGGGTGATGACGAGGAATCTCTATCTCGGCACGAAGCTCACGCCCCTGATCGCCGCCACGACCCCGGGCGAGTTCCTGGCCGCGGCTCGGTCGGCTCTCGCGCAGGTCGCGGCCAACAACTTCCCCGAGCGCGCGGGCGCGCTCGCCGAGGAGATCGTGGAGAGGCGACCGCACCTGGTGGCGCTCCAGGAGGTGATGGACTTCACGCAGGGCGGGAACGGACCCGTCCCGTTCCGCGACTACCTGATCGACCTGCTCGACGCAATCGCCGCGCGCGGCGGCGGGTATATCGTGGCGGCCGTGGTGCAGAATTTGGCCGTCGCGATCGTCCTCCCCGACCTCGGAGTCGTCGGGATCGTCGACCGCGACGTCATTCTGGCCCGGACCGACGTGCGAACGACCGTCGTGCCCACCGGATTGCTCTGTACCCAGCCGTCCGCCGACGGCTGCAACTACGAGGTCGTCGTGGAGATCCCCACGCCCTTCGGGACCACCATCCCGATCGAGCGTGGGTTCGTCGCGGTCGATGCCACGGTCGGCGAGAGCCACGTCCGGTTCGTCAATACGCACCTCGAAGTCAAGGACGCGGCGAATCCGCTCTCGGGAGTGTTCCAGTTTGCCCAGGCGGCCCAGCTCCTCGGCACGCTGGCCGCGCTTCCGACTCCGGCGGGTGCTTCGATCATCGTCGCCGGCGACCTCAACTCGTCCCCGGGCGACGCCATCACCCTGGTGAACGGTCTCGCGATCGTGCCGCCCTATCTCCAGCTCGTGTCTGCGGGCTACACGGACGTCTGGGCGCTCCACCGGGGCAGGCGCTCCGGCTTCACATGCTGCGAGCTCCCGGATCTGTCTAACCCGACCTCGATCGCGACCGAGCGCATCGACCTCGTCTTCTCGTCGACCGAGCCGCTCGCGGTCAAGGCCAGGGTCACGGGAAGCAAGCCATTCGACAGGACCGGGCCGTCCCCACTCTGGCCGTCGGACCACGCTGGGGTCGTCGCGGAGATGGAGCTCCCGCCGTAACGGCAGTCGCAGGATGCCACGCGATAGGCGATCGATCTTGTGGGGTGGGGGCTCTCCTCGCGGGACCGTGCGCTCGCCCGGATCGCCGAAGCCGACCACCATCGATCTGGTGGCCCCATTGGAGCGCGGCGACGCTCCGCGACACCGCGTGTCCCGCGGGGAGAGCCCCCACCCCGCCCGGCGCTTGGTCTGCTCATTTCTGACTGGGGACACTAGCCCGGGGTCACCTACGCGCCCGGCCCGCGCTCCATCGAGTAGGGTTGCCAGCGCCTCAACGCCGACTTTTCGAGCACCGAGGGATTCACACAGCTCCGGGGCCAGCGGCCGGAGAGCACCAATGCCAGCTCCTGACCGACGCGCCGGAGCCGGGCTGGATCGAAGCGGTCCGACGCCGACGCCACGTGGGCCGTGAGGATGACCTGCTCCATCTTGAGCAGCGGGTTGGTGGGCTCGGGCGGCTCCTGCTCCAGTACGTCGAGCCCGGCGCCCGCGATCCAGCCTTCCTCGAGCGCCCTGATCAGCGCCGACTCGTCGACCGTCGCGCCGCGCCCGGTGCTGACGAAGAGCGCGCTCGGCTTCATCAGGCGGAAGTGCTCCTCCCGGAGCAGGTGATGGGCGTCCGGCGTCGACGGCGCGTGCATGGAGACGATGTCGGCGCGCTGCAGCACGTCGGTGAGGCTCGCCGGCTCCACGCCGTACGGGCTCATGATCAGCTCCTCGACGTAGGGATCGTAGGCGAGCATACGCAGGCCGAACGGCCGCGCCCGCGTGGCGACCGCCCGCGCCACGTGGCCGAAGGCGATGAAGCCGAGGGTCTGGCCCATGAGTCGGGGCAGCTTCAGCAGCATCGGCCGCCCCTCCCGCCAGTTCCCCTCGCGCACCAGCCGGTCCTGCACGACGAGCCGGCGGAAGGTCGCGAGGATCAGCATCATCGTGTGGTCCGCCACCTCCTCGATGAAGGTGTCGGGCACATTGGTGACCGGGATGCCACGGGCGGTCGCCGCCGCCACGTCGACGCTATCCACCCCGACGGTGCCGAGCGCGATCACGCGGCAGCGCTCGAGCCCATCGATGATTGCCTTGGTGATCCGCCGGCCCTTGGCGTAAAGGGCGTCGGCATCGCGCGCGGCGCGGACGAACTTGTCCTCGTCCTTCTCGGCGACCTCGACGATCTCCGCGCCGAGCGGGACCAGCGCTTCCATCTCCAGGGCGTACCCCCCGCCGGCTGCCCCGTAACTCACCCCCGCTGGTGTGACGATCTTGAACCTGGCCACGTGTATCCTCCTCCTCCGCGCTCGCGGGTCTGTCCCGCTCCGCGCTCCCCGGACGGTCTTGGGCTGCGCCCGGGCATCATCCTACAATCCTCAGCCGCGATCGAGCCAGGGCTTGGTAGGCGACCCGAGGCCGCGCCGAAACTGAGCTGAACGGGACACAGCACACGCATGGACCCCGGGGGGATCAATCCGATGATCGTCGAGACCCCACCGGCGTTCGGCGCCCCGTCCGACGGCGGATCCGGATCTGTGCATGGTACTCTCGCGTCACCGTGCCGGCAGATCCGCGGGGTCCGAGCATATGGTAGGATGTATGGCATGCAGAAGACGACGGTGTACATTCCCGCCGGTACCAAGCGCGCGCTCGAGGAGATGGCCGCCGCGCGCGGGTGCCCCGAGGCAGCGCTGATCCGGGAAGCGCTGGCGGCGCTGACGGCTGGTGCCCGTTCCCCGCAGCCCCGGCTTCCGCTCTTCAAGAGCGGCAAACCCCGGCTGGCCGAGCGGATCGACCAGGCGCTGCGGGGCTTCGGCGAACGGTGATTCTTCTCGACACGAGCGGCCTGCTGTCCGCCATCGACGGCAGCCAGCGCCACCACGCGAGGTCCGTGGCGGCCCTCGCCGTGGCCTCGCCGCCGCTCCTGCTGTCGCCCTTTGTCCTTGCCGAGCTGGACTATCTCCTGGGCACCCACGTAGGCCCCGCCGAGCAACTGGCGCTCCTGGATGAGGTGAGCCGGGGCAGTTATCAGCTCGAGCCGTTCGCCGGCGCGGATGTCAGGGTGGCGCGCGAGGTGATCCGGCGGTATGGCGACCTCCACATTGGCCTCGCCGATGCGTCCCTCGTGGTTCTCGCCGATCGCCACCGTACGCGAGACATTCTCACCCTCGACGAGCGACACTTCCGCGCCCTGCGCACGCTGGATCGCAAGCGGTTCCGCTTGCTTCCGGGAGACGCCTAAAGGGGTTCGCGGCTCAGGCCGGCACTGCGATCCCGACGGCTCGGCGGGATTCGTCGTGTACCTCCAGCGATCTCGACCGTCGCGGTTCCCCTTGCTCCACGGCGGCGTGACTCCTGCGGGCGAGCTCGCTCACGCCTGGACGAGGGCGGGCGACGACGGTGCGCGCCCGACCGATCTGCGCGACCTGAGCGGCCGCGGCACAGGGCGCGGTCGTCGAGGCATAATTGGGCCAACGCCCCGGATGGCAGCGGGCGCCGCCGCCCTCACCCGGGGTACGTCAGGAGGCAGACATGGCCAAGCACGGGTTCCGCGTCATGGACAGCGACCTTCACGTGATCGAGCCGCCGGATCTGTGGACGAACTACCTCGACCCGAAGTTCCGCGGCCGGATCGAGACGGCGCCGGCCAGCGACGGGCAGATGCGCGCGCACGTGGACGGCAAGATCCTCCCACCCTACGCGGGCCGGCCGGAGCGAGATCGCGCCTGGTCGTTCCGGACGCGGACAACCGCGTGGAAGCTCATCAACCGGACCACGCCGCCGAAGACCGTGCTGGAGGCCATGGACCTCGAGGGCATCGACGTGGGGATCCTGTTCCGGACGTGGGCGACCCACGCCATCAACATCGATGGGCTGGAGCCGGCCTTCGCGGCGGCCATGAGCCGCGCCTGGAATCGCTGGATGGCCGATTTCTGCCGGGAGAACCCCGAGCGATTCAAGCCGTCGGCGCTGGTGGCGCTCCAGGACATCGATCTCGCGGTGGCGGAGGCGCGCTTCGCGGTTCACTCGCTGGGCGCCATCACGCTGGTGCTGCCGTCGCACCTAATCAACGGCCGGCCCCTCTACGACCAGTACTACGACCCGCTGTGGGCCGAGGCGCAGGAGATGGACGTCGCGGTGTCCTTCCACGGTAACCACGCCGCCTACGCGGAGCACCTGGCCCGGCGGTACCTGGACAACCTCGTGCTGAGCCACGCGTGCGGGCAGCCCGTGGAGATGATGCTGTCGCTGGGCGCCGCGGTGACGGGTGGCGTGCTGTCGCGCTTTCCCCGGCTGCGGATGGCGTTCCTGGAGGGCAACTGCAGCTGGCTGCCCTGGTGGCTGTGGGCGCTCGACGAGCGGTGGGAGGCCTGGGGCGACCGCGAGCTGTTCAAGCAGGACGCCAAGCCCTCGGAGCTGTTCCGCCGCCAGTGCTTCGTCTCGGTGGAGCCGGAGGAGGAGCTGGCGAAGCACGTGGTGGCCGAGCTGGGGGACGATAACTTGGTGCTCTCGACCGACTGGCCGCACGACGACTCGCGGTTCCCGCACGCCATTGACGGGTTCCTCGAGCTCACGCATCTTTCGCCCCACAGCAAGCGGAAGATCCTGTGGGACAACTGCGCGCGGCTCTACAAGCTCTGACCCAGGCTGGCGTGGTCTCGAGCGGATGGCGACGCGAGCTCCGAGTCGGAACACGCCAACGCGCGGATGATCCTGCTTCTCGAGCCGGCGGCACTCCCGGCGGCCGGGCCCAGGCACCCTCACCGGCCCGAGCAGGCCGGCCACGTGTGTCGAGGGCCCGGCGGGGCCCTCCCTGAAAACGGCCGCCGCCAGTCAGGCCTGCGTCAGGCGCGGCTGTTCCCGGTCAGGCCGACGGATTTTTCGTAACCTGGAGATTCATTGTCGGACACGGGCCCGTTGACCTCGCCCGCATAGCCCGCCCTCAAAGAGCCTAATGCCCCTAAGAGTCACCCGTCGCGGGGTGTCGACCTCGTCTCTGGGTTCGGTTGGTCGGCTGTCTCCCGCGCGGGTGGCTCGTCGGGCTCGAAGAAGACGTCGAAGAGGCGGTGGAAGGCGCGGGTGCAGAGCGGGACGAGGCCTTCCGGGGCGGCCACCGCGATCACGGCCATCGCGATGCCGAGTGCCAGAATGCGGTACAAGTCGAACGCGCGGAGCAGCTCGGTCAGGAACGTGAGAATCGCGGTCCCGACGATCGGGCCGGCGAAAGTGCCCCAGCCGCCAAGGACGATCATGACGAGCAGGTTGATCATCACCCCGAAGTCGAACAACGAGGTCGAGGCCGAGCCGTTGTAGTGGGCCGAGAATCCGCCGGCCAAACCGGTGAAAAAGGCGCTGAACGCGAACAGGAACAGCTTGAACCGGAAGGGGTCGACGCCGCGGCTGGTGGCGTAGTCCTCCGAATCGCGCAGCGCCGTGAAGGCCAGGCCGATCGGGGAGTTCAGGATGCGCCAGATCGCGTAGGTGGCGAGGCCGAAGAACACCAAGCCGGTGTAGTAGTAGAAGACCTTTTCGTACTGCGGCCCCAGGACGGTCTCGAAGCCGAGCTTCGGGACGCGGACGAGGCCGTAGCCTCCGCCGCTGATCCACTGGGGCCCGGTGGTGATCCAGTTGCGCAGGAGCTCGTGGAACGCCAGCGTCAGCAGCACCACGTAGATGCCGCGCAGGCGCAACGTGGGCAGGCCGATGACGAGCGCAGCGATCACGGCCACGATCGGTGCGGCCCAGATACTCACCCAGGGATTCAACCCGACCGCGAACGACAGCACCCCGGTGGTGAAGGCGCCGACCTGGAACAGGGCCAACTGGCCGAAGGAGTAAATGCCGGAGACGCCCATGATCAGGTTCCAGCACTGAGCGACGATGCCCCAGACGAAGAAGGTGATGATGAGATGGGTGATGTAGTTGCCCCCGTCGACGCGCGTCAGGGCCCAGGGCAGCCCGAGCATCACGACGGTGATGACCCCGACGGCAAGCCAGCTCGTCTCGGCCCACGGACGCGCGGTCGGCCGCAGCCGTGTCAGCGTGCCCCGCTCCATTCCGGGTGGGAGCGCGAGCACGTGGCCCGGGCGTGGCGCCTCCGCGTCCTCCCCGATCACAGGCGTCGGGCCTCCCCCAGGCCGAACAGCCCGTTGGGCCGGATCACCAGCATCACGATCATGAAGAGGAAGATCCCCGGCAACGCCCAGCTCGCCCCGACGTACACCGCCAGGAAGGATTCCATCAGGCCGATGATGTAGGCGGCCCAGATCGTTCCGGTGACGCTGCCGAGGCCGCCGAAGATCGTCACGACCATCGCCATGAGCATGGGCGTGAAGCCGCCGGATGGGGTGAAGAACAGAATCGACCCGAGCAGCACGCCGGCCAGGCCGGCCAGCCCGGCGCTGGTCACCATGACGACGACAAAGGTCGGGACGATCGGAATTCCCATCAACTTGGCGGCGTCCATGTTTTGCGAGATCGCTCGGATCGCCAGGCCCCGCCGCGAGACGTGCAGGAAGACGCTCATCAGCAAGAGGCACACGACCGCGGCGCCGATCACCACCAGCCCCTGATAGCTGATCAGCGTCGTCCCGATCGTGAAGCCGCCGTCGATGAGGGGGGGCAACTGCTTGGTCTGCCCGCCGAAGAGCAGCAGGATCGCGCTCTGCACGACGATTGAAGCGGCCAGGGTGGCGATCAGCGAGGCACTGTCGCGGCCAGGGTTCTCCAGGATCGGCGTGATCAAGACGACCTGGACGACCAGCCCGATCAGGGCGGCGCCCCCGACGGCCACGCCGAACGTCAGCGGTACGGGCAGGCCCAGCGCGAGCACCCCATAGGCCACATAGGCCCCGGCGATGTAGAGTGCTCCGTGAGCGAGGTTGAGCATGCGGAGGGAGCCCCAGATCAGGGTAAGTCCGATCGCCATCAGCCCGTAGACGGACCCATTGAGGACGCCGCTATAGAGCGCCTGCAGCAATCGGTCGAGCGCGTCCGGAATCGCCATTACCCCAGATAGGCGGCCAGCAACGCCTCGTCGCGCAGCAGCTCCGCGGCCGGACCTTCCCGGACCAGCACTCCGGCTTCGAGCAAGTACATCCGGTCGGCCAAGCCGGCGACGTGCTCGGCGTTCTCGTCCACCAGCAAGATCGCCAGGCCAGACCGCTTGATGTCGTGGATGGTCTCGTACACCTGCTCGATCACGAGCGGCGCCAAGCCGAGCGAGGGCTCGTCGATCATCAAGAGGCGCGCGCTGCTCATCAGCCCACGGCCGAGCGCCAGCATCCGGCGCTCGCCGCCCGAAAGACTGCGGGCGAGTTGCCGCTTCCGCTCGGCCAGCAGCGGGAACAGCTGGAAGACCCGCTCCAGCCGCTCCCGGCGCTCACTCCAGGCGGCCGGGCGATAGGCGCCCACGAGAAGGTTCTCCAGCACGCTCATTTCCGAGAACGGCAGATCCCCCTGCGGGATATGCACGACGCCGGCGGCGACGATCTGCTCGGTCGGGAGATGGGTGAGGTCTACCCCGTCGAGCTCCACGCGGCCGGCGGTCAGCCGGATCAGCCCTGAGATCGCGCGCAGGAGCGTGGTCTTGCCATGGCCGTTCGGGCCGAGCACGACCACCGTCTCGCCAGCGCCCACGTGAAGCGACACCGAGTGGAGCACCTGGGAGCCGCCATATCCCGCCTCCAGGTTTGCGACCGTCAACATGAAGGCTCGCCTCGGTTGTTCCGGGGTCGGGCCGGGGGCGCGTCGCGCTGTGTACCCAGGTACACCGAAACGACCCGTTGGTCGCGCAGCACGTCACCGGGCGGGCCCTCGGCGATCTTGTCGCCGTGGTGGAGGACCAGCATCCGGCTGGCCAGCGCCTGGACGGCCTTCATGACGTGCTCGATGAGGATGACGGTCACCCCGGTGCGGTTGATCGTGCGAACCAGCTCGATCATCTCTTCGCGCTCGGCGCGGCTCAGTCCACCGACTGGCTCGTCCAGCAGCAGCAGCGTGGGCTGGCTGGCCAGCGCGGTGGCGAGCATGAGCCGCTTGCGCTCGAAGACCGAGAGCGTCGAGGCGAGCACCGCCTGTTTGCCCAGCAGGCCGCACGATTCGAGCGCGTCGAGGGCGCCCTCGACGGCATCCGGGCGGAACTGGAGGGTCGGGACGCTTCCGCCCGGCCGGCCGAAGATGCGTCCGACCAGTGCGTTGGCGAGCGTGGTCTGAGTGCCAAAGACCGTCGTGGTCTGAAAGGTGCGGGCGATGCCGAGCTGGCAGATCTGATGTGGGCGCAGGCCCTGGATCTCCTGGCCGTCGAACCGGATCACCCCGCTCGAGGCAGGGGCGATGCCGGAGATCGAGTCGAACAGGGTGGTCTTGCCCGCCCCGTTGGGTCCGACGATCGCGAAGATCTCGCGCGGCTGGACGGAGAAGCTGAGGTTGCCGACGGCAATCAGGCCGCCGTAGGCCTTCGTCACCCCCTCGCAGACTAACGTCTCACCCACCGACCGGTCTCCACGCCCGAACCGAGACGCGGCAAACGCCGGACCCGTCGACGGCGGCACGATCCAGGGCGCTGCGCCGGCCCGCCGCGTCTGACTACCCGATCTCGGCTATCCCTTCAGCCAGGGCGGCAACTGGAAGTCACCGTCCGACCAGGGAGCGGGCGAGATCACCTTGTGCTCCCTGTCCTGGATCTGGACGATGATGTGGGCCTGACCGAGTGACGGGTCATTCGTCTCGCCCGGGAAGGCCACGCCGGCGTGGTTGACCATCCGCACGCTTCCCGTGATTCCGCGGTGAATGAGACGCTCAGACGCCTGGGCGACCCGCTTGTAGTCCGTCGCGGTGCCGGCGAGAGCCACCGACTTCGCCCAGAACCACGTCGTGTCGTAGTTGCCTGGAGCGTTGGCCCAGCCGGGGTCGGCGCCGAACTTGGTCTTGTACTTGGCCATCCAGTCCTTGGTCATCTGGTCTGGTACGCGACCGAGCACCGTCGCCCAGATGATCCCGTTGGCGGCGTTGCCCGCCAGGTCCATGTACTCCGGCACTGACGGCCCGTACTGCTGATACACCAGGGTCCGGATGGGGTTCGCGGCGAGTTGCTTGGCCATCGAGGCGTTCCCGGCCGGGCTGTAGTCGGTGGTGAAGAGAATCCCGGGTGGGTCCCGGCGCGCCTTGGAGAGCAGGGGACCCCAGTCGGCCACCTTGCTGGCGGCGAAGCTTTCCTTGGCGGTGACCGTCCAGCCGAGCTCCTTGATCTTCTCCTCGAAGTTTTGCGCGATCCAGGAATCATAGGGGTCGTCGCCGCCCAGGATCACGGCCGTCTTCTTCCGAGGCGTGTACTGGCCCGACTTCACCAGGGTGTCCAGCCAGAGCGCAAAGCCCTTGCCGTACATGGTGTCGGTCGGGTCGGCCTGGAAGATCGACCAGTACTTGGCGGGCTCCTTCGTGTAGCGATCCACCCAGCGCTGCTGGGTGTTCACGTTGTAATAGAGCCGCCCGGCGTTGGCGACAATGTCGAACTCGGGCCCCGAGCCCAGGTGGTAGCCCGAGATGATGACGTCCGGCTTCTCGACGTCCACGGCGCGGTTGAAGGCGGTGGGAATGTCCTCGGCGAGGGAGTCCTTGTCGTCGATCTCGATGTAGGCGAGCTTCTGACCGAGCAGGCCGCCCATCTCGTTGATCTCGTCGATCGCCATGACGGTCCCGTTGCGCATCTCCTTGCCATCAGCCGCGATGAACCCGGTCAGTGGGAAGATACCGACGACTTTGATCTCTCCGCCACCTCCGGCGGCGCCGGGCGCGGGAGCGGCCGCGCGCGTCGCGGCCCCGGCCCTGGCGGCGGTGTACCCGGCGCCGGCGCCCACGACCAGGCCGCCGACGCCAACCGCCACCGACGTCTGTACCAGCTGGCGCCGCGTTATTCCCCGTCCCGTCCCTGGTGTCTGCTGTGCCATCTGACCCTCCTCCCGGACCCGAACGCGCTTGGCTACTCGTTCCGGACGAGCACCGGCCGCCCGCCCTTTTGCGCAGACTCTTCGATGGCGAACACCACCGCCATGGACTTGTAGGCGTCGTAGATGGAGGCGTGCGATTCGACGTCGTTCTCGATGCACTCCATGAAGTGCGCGATCTCGGGGACAAAGGGGTGGTGCGCGACGTCCCCGCTGTCCGGCTTGATCGTGGGGAACGACCAGTAGTCGAGCGAGCCCGGGTAGTGCTTCGACGAGTAGACGCGGTTGTTCTGGATCGTGCCGTCGGTCCCGAAGAGGCGGATGTTGAAGATGTACGGCGTATCGCCATCGGCGAGCGTCGACAGCTTGCCGAGCGCGCCATTCTGGAAGCGAAGCGCCGCGACGTAGACCGGGTCGTACTGGAAGTTCAGGTCACGTTTCGGCCCGGCCGAGAACGCCGTGACTTCCGTGATGTCCCCGCCGAGATGGCGCACCATGTCGACGGCATGGCAGCCGCCGACAAAGACGGGGTTTCTCCCGATCTCGGTGGAGACGTACGACCAGTACCCCGGGTATTTCTGCTTCAAGGGATGCCAGTAGTCGCCCTCGGCGTAGATGAGGTCGCCGAGGACACCGTCCTTGATCATCTGGCGCACGGTCTCGATCTGCGGGTTCCAGCGCAGGACGAAGCTCACCACCGTCTTCACGCGGGCCTTGCTCACCGCCTCGCGGATGCGGTCGGTATCCTCGCGAAGGAGGCCAACCGGCTTCTCGATCACGATGTGCCGCCCGGTCTGGGCGGCGCGGACGCAGTGCTCGGCGCGGACGGGCGGGTGCGTGGCCGACACGACGATCTGGATGTGCTCGTCGCGGAAGAAGTCGTCCAGGGACTGGTACTCTTTGCCCTGCACCCCGTTGGCGTGCAAGAGCGGCCTCGCCTTGCCGGGGGTGCGGTTGTAGATCCCGACCACCTCGGTCAGCGGGTGGTCGCGGAACGCCTTGATGTATTCGGGGGCAACCCAGCCGGCCCCGAGGATTCCCACGCCGTACTTCTTAGCCATCTGGCAGCCTCCCATGGAGTTGGAGGTGGCCCAACAGGCGCTGCGGCTCGTTCGCTCGGCAGAGGGCTTCGCCCCCTCCCGAACCTTCCCCCCAGACCCGAATTGCGTCGGCCAGGCCGGCGCTCGAACACCCGCGAAACTGGCTCAGGGTGAGATAACCCGACCCGCTCCTGGCCCGAGAACAAGAAGCAGAGCCGACCCGCGCCGCGACATTACTCTCGGGTGTGGAGGGGTGTCAACAGCCTTCGGACACCGTGAACCACTGCGCTCGCGCTCACCCACCTCCATGGCGCCCCGGCGCCAATGGGAGCGGTGTAAGATCGCTGTAGCCTCGGCCCCGCAGCACGCCGACCGGACGCCCCGGGTATGCCACCACGTTGAGCGGGGCCGGGTGGCTCGGGCGACCGCTCGTGGCTTCGTCGGGTCAGGTGCAGTACGCCACGACCGTCTGACCCGTCCGCCGTTCAGGTCACCGACGCGGGGTGCGCCCGGCCCACGCGGCGTCAGGCGACGAACGCAGGATGAATCCGCCGCTCCGAATCGGCATGGTCACGCACTACATGCCTCCCCACGTGGGTGGCATCGAGCACGTGGCCGACATGCTGTTCGCGGCGTACCGGGAAGCGGGATGCGCGGTCCGCTGGGTTGCCAGTCGGGTGCCGACCGCTGCCCAACGACGCGACGGTGAGCGGATTCGGGTGAGGGCTTGGAACGGGCTCGAGAGATTCGGCATCCCGTGGCCCGTCTGGGGGTGGAAGGGTGCGCGAGAGCTGGAGCGGCTGGTCGCGTGGGCCGACGTCGTCCACATTCACGATTGCCTCTATCTGGGAAGTGCGCTTGCGTCGCTGTTCGCCCGGCGAGCGCGCAAGCCCGTGCTCTTGACCCAGCACATCGGGTTCGCCCGGTATCCCTCGGCGCTGGTCAATGGGATCGAAGGGCTGGCGTACCGGACGCTGGGTCGTGCGGTGCTGGCCGGGGCGTCCCATGTCGCGTTTGCGACCCCGGGGGTCCGCCACGTTCGTGACCGAGCTCCTGAACGGTCGTCCCGGAGCGGCGAGCGACGTGCCCAACGGAATCGAGACCGGACGATTCCGTCCCCCGACGGGAGCGGAGCGCTCGGCGGCGCGTGGCCGCTTCGGGCTTCCCGGGTCGGGGCGGGTCGTGCTGTTCGTCGGACGCCTGGTGGAGAAGAAAGGCGCCGGACTCTTCGTGGAGGTGAGCCGGCGTCTGCCGGCCCATCACTTCTTCATGGTCGGCGACGGCCCGCTCCGGCCTCCGGCCCTCGAAAATCTCACGTGGTTGCCGTTCGCCGAGCCCGAGCGCATGCACCTCGTCTACCGAGCCGCCGACGCCTTCCTGCTTCCGTCCCGCAGCGAGGGCTATCCCGTCTCGGTGCTCGAGGCGATGGCGACAGAGGTGCCCGTGATCGCGCCGGTGGGCCACGCCTTCGCCCGAGAGCTGGTGGAGCGCCAGGCTTGTCTCCTGGCTGGTCGCACGGAAGCGGAGCTCTCCGAGGCGCTCGGAAGCCTCCTCGCCACGCCCGATCTCGCCAGGTCCATCGCCGCCCGTGCCCGCGAGATCGTCGTCGAGGAGCACAGCCGTGACGTCATGGCGCAACGGTACCTCGCGATCTGCACCGCCCTTTGGCGGGCTAGCCTCGCCGCTTCAGGCCCAGGACGCTGAGGAAGAAGCTCGCCAGGACGATCTGGAAACCGAGGATGAGCGACGTCACCGACGGGACAATCACGCGCGCGGCCCGCGTGGGATCGAGCGCGCCGAAGTGGCTCATGCGCCACTCGGCGAACGCATAGGCGGCTCCCCCCACGCCAACCAGCAGGAGCACGGCGCCGACCGCCAAGCCCGACTCCAGGCGGACGTACCGAAAGAGCGTGTTGAGCCGGAGGTCGGGCGGCAGCAGGCCCTCCAGGACGGCGAAGACCTTGGTGAACACGGCGAACGTGATGGCCTGGAAGCCGATGATGATCGCCACGGCTGAGTAGAGCAGTGTCTGGACGCCCACGGCCGTATCGCCGACGACCATCGGACCGCGGAGCAGAGCGGCCACTCCCAGCAACCCGAGCAGCATGAGCAGACCCCCGGGGTAGAGAAACAGCCAGCGCGGGCTGTAGAGCAGGAGGAAGCGCAGATGGCGCCAGCCGTCGTGCCAGGTGCGTACATGGGACGGGCGGCTGCGGCCGTCCGGCGACAGGATGGTCGGGACCTCGACGATGCGCAGGCCGTACAGCGTGGCCTTCACGACCATCTCGCTCGCGAACTCCATGCCCGTGGTCCGCAGATCGAGGCGCATCACGCTGGCCCGGTTGAACCCCCGAAGCCCGCAATGAAAGTCGCTGCAGGAGCTGCGAAACCGGATGCGGCCGATGGTCGTCACGAGTGGGTTGCCGATGTATCGATGCAGAAGCGGCATCGCGCCCTTCTCGATCCCGCCCTTGAAGCGGGTCCCCATCACGAGCTCGTAGCCTTCCTGGAGCTTCCTGATGAAGGGTCCCAGCCGGGCGAAATCGTAGCTGTCGTCGGAGTCACCCATGATCACGTACGTGCCTCGCGCCGCCGCGATGCCGGCCATGACGGCGCTGCCGTACCCTTTGGTCTCCGCCCTGACCAAGCGGGCGCCGAGTCGCTGCGCGATCTCCGGCGAGCCGTCGGTGCTGCCGTTGTCGGCGACGATGATCTCGCTCGGGAGGCCGTGCTCGAGGAGGGATGCGCGCGCCTTGGTGATGCACGCCTCCAGGGTCTCGGCCTCGTTGAGGCACGGCATCACGATCGAGAAGAGCGGCTCACTGTCCATTGTCGCCCCGGGGTCGTACGGCGTACAGGCGGAGCGCGGCAGTTTCCTTCACCAGCGGAAATTCCGTTTCGAGCCGCCTGAATCGAGAGGAGCCAACGCTGACGGTCGGCAGGGCGAAATAGGACGGCGCGCCCGGGAACAGAGTCGGCAGTCGAGAGTCGACCTGACGGATGAGCGCCGGGTCGGTGACGCCGCGAATTAGATGCCGCTCGGAGTAGTAGACGGGCACCATCGACGTCGTGGGCACCATGACGATCGCCTCCGGAGGCGTCGCGTGCTTGATGTCGTGCGAGTACGCGATCCAGTCGATGGAGCTGGCCGCTGGGTCCCTTCGAACGTCGAGGCTCTGCAGCAGCGGAAGCAGCATCAGCGCCGGCAGGATCACCAACGAGACCGCGCGCAGGACCCGGCGCAGGTCGTCGTCCCGAACCCGGGCCGTGGCGTCGAGCAGGCCCCCGCCGCATACGCCCAACGCGGCCGAGGCCGTCGGCACCAGCAGCTGCATCGCGATGTTGTGGTGGTATACGTGCTGGGGCATCGCGGCGATCCAGAGGAGTCCCGGCCCGTAGAGACCCGCGAACAGCATGTAGGCAGACTCGTGCGCGATACGGCGTCGGAAGCTCCATCCCGCCGCCAGCACCGTGGCGGTCGCGATGACGGGAAGCAGCCCGAGCATGGAGAGGGCGCTCCAGAGCGCCGCCCAGAGCGTCCTCGGGATGGTTACCCGATGCACGAACTGGGTCTGGTCGACGACCGTATGAACGCGAAACTCCGCGACACCGAAGTCCGCCAGGTTCATGCGGTGCTGGACGGTGCGCCAGAGATTCTCCGTCAGCTCGGGCGACGTCGAGAGATAGAGCGCGATGACCCCGGCGCCGGTCACGGCGGCCACCGCACCGTAGAGGAGCGCCAGACGGATCTGCCCCCGATCTCGACGCCAAAGAGCCACGGCCAGCAGTCCCGGCGGCAGCATCAGGGCGAACCACGAGGTCGACACGGCCAGCACCACGCCTGCGCAGCCGAGCGGCGCCCAGGCGGGATGGATGCGAGTCCCTGCCGTCGCCTTCATGAAGGCCAGCAGGCTGGCCAGCTCGAGGGCCAGGGTCAACGAGGTGTTGCCGAGCGCGTGGGAGTACCCGACGGTCACCGGCAGCGTCAAGGCTGCGAACACGGCGATCCAACCCTCGCGCGGACCGTAGCGCTGTCGGATGACGGCGTAGAGCGCGGCGCAGAAGGCGACGAGGAGCACGAGGCTCCAGCTATGGTAGGCGGCCTCGGACTGGCCGGCGAGCCGAAAGACGACGCTGAGCAGGATGGGGGCCAGAGGCGGCCAGTGAATGTAGGTGTCCGGCTCGGCGCCGAGCGGGAGATTGTTCCGCAGTGGCACGGCGCGCAGCCCCAGCACCCCGTGCTTCAGAAAATTGCGCGCCATGACCGCCTGGTCGGAGGCGTGCCAGCTGTGCTCGTAGGTGAACGGGTGGTGCAGCCAGAGCAGCTCAGTCACGAGCGTGAGCAGCACAGCGGCGCACAGCCAAGACACCAGCAGACGGGTCGTGCGCGCGCCCTCGGCGTCCGACGCGATCTCCCGCGCGTCGTCGGCTGCGGTCAGGGCCGACTCCGACTCGGAAGGAGCTGGCTGAACGGGTACAGGACCTCGGCGACCAGCCCGCCGAACCACGCAACCGGTGACACCCCCCGGGGCGGCTCGAACCAGACGTCCTCCAGACCTGCTTGCGGATACTCGTCGTAATGCGGGTGAAGGGTGCCGAACGCCCGATCCCACACCGTCAGGACGACGCCGAAGTTCTTGTCGCGGTGCCGGGGCTCGATGGAATGGTGGATCCGGTGGAATTGGGGAGAGACGAGCACGTGCTTGAGCGGCCCCAGGTTCGTGCGCACGTTGGCGTGGATGAACTTCGTGTACCACGCCATCAGTGTGCCCACCCCCAAGGCGTAAGGCGTCAGCTTGAGCATGAGCATCGGGACGAAGATCAGCAGCTGGGCGACCAGGTACTCCACCGCATGGACCCGCAGGTCGGTGAAGAGATTCAGCTCCCGCTGGGCGTGGTGGACTTCGTGAAACCGCCAGAACACCGTGATCCGATGGCGAACACGGTGGTGGAACCACTGCAGGAAATCGGCCAATACGAACGACACCAGCACCTTGCCGCCGACCGGCAGCGAGTCGAACGCCGCCAGCGAAAAGCCTCCGGCCACCCGTGAGAACGCCAGCTCGAGCAGACCGATGAAGCCCGTGAGCGCAGTGACCTTGAAGACGAAGTCGAGGTTGAACCAGAGGAAGTCCTGAGCCAGACCCCTCGAGAACACCCGCTGCTGGGGGATCGCCGGCCGGACCCGCTCGAGCACGAGGATGACCGCGATCGAAACGTAGAACCAGGGCTGTCCGTAGAGGTCCAGAGCTTGCCAGAAGCAGAGCTTGATCGGGTGCGGAGTGACGTCACGCAGCCAGGCAAGCAGCTCGATCAGGGGAAACATGGTACCCGGCCCCCCCTGCGGGCTGGCAGCCTACTCCAACGACGACCGGCGCGACCGATCGAGGCGCCGGTGCTGACGCGCGCATAAACTGCGGGGGCGGTCCCCTGGGCCACCCCGCCCGTCACCTACACCCCGGGCCCCGTCGAACGGGCGGATGATGGCCACGCCTACCGGCTGGGATCTTGCGCCAAGGCGAGCGGACAGTCAAGGGGTGCGCGGGGTGGCCCGAGCGGAGTAAGATCTCGGGACGCCGGCCTAGAGAGCGCCCGCTGGCGTGGGACCTCGGCTCGGGAAACCCGAAGGCCGCCGATCGGAGCATAGCCATGGCGCCCGTCCGCCCCATCCCCGGCTACACGAACGTGACTGTCGAGCGCGACGTGCCCGCCCGCATGCGCGACGGCGTGACGCTCTACGCCGACGTCTACCGCCCCGCCGCGCCGGGTCGCTATCCGGTGATCCTGTTCCGACACCCGTATGACAAGACGCCCGTCGCGTCGCTCACCTATGCCCACGCCCCCTGGTACGCCCGCCACGGCTACGTGGTGGTCAACCAGGACGTGCGCGGGCGCCACGCGAGCGAAGGGGAGTGGTATCCGTTCCGGCACGAGGGGGATGACGGGGAGGATACCGTCGAGTGGGCGGCCCAGCTGCCCGGGGCCAACGGACGGGTAGGAATGCTGGGCTTCAGCTACTACGGCGCCACCCAGCTGCAGGCCGCGCTGCGCCGTCCGCCCTCGCTCAGGTGCATCTGCCCGGGCATGACCGGCTCCCAGTACTTCGACGGCTGGTCCTACAACCAGGGCGCCTTCGCGCTTGCCTTCAGCGCCTCCTGGGCCACGTTCCTGGCGATCGGTGAGGCCAAGCGACGAAGGGACGACGCCGCCACCGCGGCCATGTGCGCGGCCTTCTTCAACGGGATGAACTTGTATGGCTCGCTGCCGCTCCGGGACTATCCGCCGCTGGTGGGCACCGATCTCGCGCCCTACTTCCGCGACTGGCTCACGCACTCGACCTACGACGAGTACTGGCGCCGGTGGAGCATCGACACGGATTACAGCCGGATCGACGTCCCGGCGCTCCACGTCGCTGGGTGGTATGACGTCTTCCTCTCGGGCACCGTGGGCAACTTTCAGGGACTACGCCACGGCGCAGGCTCCGCGGCGTCGCGGGCCCGGCAGAAGCTGCTGGTGGGGCCCTGGTACCACATCCCCTGGACGCCGATGCCCGGCTCGGTCTACCTGGGACCCGAGGCGTCGAACCAGGCGGTCAACGACTGGCAGATCCGCTGGTTCGACCAGTTCCTGAAGGATGAGGACACCGGCGTCCTGGACGCCCCGGTGACCTTGTTCGTCATGGGCGAGAACGTCTGGCGCGATGAGACAGACTGGCCGCCCCCGGGCACGCGCTTCGTCAACTACTACCTGCACTCCGGTGGGCGGGCCAACTCTGCCACGGGCGACGGCCAGCTCAGTCCCGAGCCGCCGGGCCAGGAGCCACCCGACCTCTTCAGCTACGATCCACTTTTCCCCGTCCCCAGCGCCGGGGGGCACTCCTGTTGCTTCCCCAACGTCGCCCCGATGGGGATGGAGCCTCAGGGGCTGCCGGAGTCGTTCAACGGGGTGCTGGTCTACACGAGCCCGCCCCTCCCGCGCGACCTCGAGGTGACGGGTCCGATTACGGCGATCCTCTACGCCGCCAGCAGCGCGGTCGACACCGACTTCACCGTGAAGCTATGCGACGTCTGGCCGGATGGGCGCTCCTTCAACATCCAGGAGGGGATCGTCCGCGCCCGCTACCGCGATTCCCTCACCAGCCCCACCCTCATCAGCCCGGACGAGATCTACGAGTACCGCGTCGACTTGGGCCCCACCGCCAATGTCTTCAAGGCCGGGCATCGCATCCGGGTGGACGTCTCGAGCAGCGATTTCCCCCAGTGGGACCGTAACCTGAACACCGGCGGGCCGCTGGGTGAGGAAGGGCTGGCGCACGCCGTGGTGGCCAACCAGGTGGTGTTGCACCAGGGCCGCTATCCGTCGCGCATCACGCTGCCCATCGCCGAGCGGTAGCCCAATTTCCACGCGCCGCGCGCGCCGTGAAAAAGGCGCTGCGTTCGTGCCCGTGTCGGTGGTGTCAGCGGTCAGCGACCGCATAGGCGCCAATTTGCGCCCCTGGGCGTCGTCGAGATGAGCGCCGACGCCCGAGGCGAACCGAGCAGGGCAGCTACGTGCGCGGTGGGGCCGCCCGCGCTGGCAGGTACTGCCCGTACCACGCCAGGGTCTCGCGCATTACCTCGCTGAACCCCGGCTCGGTGTAGACCTCGTAGTGTCCATATCCCTTCAGCACCACCAGCTTCTTAGGCTCGCCGGCGCGTGCATAGAGGTGCTCGGTCTCCTCGGGTGGAACGAGGCGATCGTTATTGGTCGTGATCAACAGGAGCGGCCGCGGGGAGATCTTGTCGGCCACCCATTCGGGATTGAAGGCGAGCGTTTCGTCGACATATTCGAGGGGAATCGTGCTCACGGCCGCCGGGTTCAGGCGACGGGCGGCCGCGGCCAGCTCGGCCGACTGCCGGTCAGCCAGCAGGATCTCGGTCCGCTCGACGAACTGAGACTGGCCGTCGAGGACGCGCTTCACGCGATCGGCCCGGGAGCGCTCGAGGAGATCGTGCCACTCATCCGGGCGCCTGACGCTGCGCATCCAGCGGGTGCCGTTGCCGATTCCCACGACGCTGACGACGCAGCGCACGCGGGGATCGATCGCGGCCGCCCACACGACCGTGGCGCCACCGTAACTCGTGCCATAGACCCCCAGCCGATCGTCATCGACCTCCGGGAGCGTTCCGAGGAACGTCAGGGCGGCCTGGACGTCGGCGACTCGGCTCCAGGGCGCCAGGCGACTGCGCGCGCCATCGCTCTCACCCCAGCCCTTGTAGTCGAAGGTCAAGACCACGTAGCCGGCCCCGGCGAGGACGCGGGCGTTGTCTGGCAAGTAGAGATTCTTGACTCCGGTGTACCCGTGGCAGAGCACGACGCCCGCGCGCCGCTCACCGGGCCGCAGGTCAGCCGGGACGTAAATGTCACCGACCAGCCGGACGCCTTCACTGTGGAAGGCCACTGCTCTCGCCACTCGTGCCCTCCGATCCGCACCGCTGGTGCTCCGCGTTGCCGCGTGACCCTCGGGAGGGCGTCAGTCTAGCAGACCCCGGACTATCTGACGACCTTGGCCACGACATCGGACATCTCGTGACCGGTCATCCCGACTGACGGCACGGTCCGCTACCGCAGCTCGGCAAACAACCTGTCCCGCCCGTCCTCGGTACACGTCGGGCCAGAGGACTCTGGTAGAAAGGATAGGCCCGGAACGCGGGTCCGGGCTCGGCGGCGTGGAAAAAGATCTTCACCGTGTTGGTTCGTCGTGGACCGAAACGATCAGGAGCGAGAGCGAGGCCGGCGCCGAGATAGCCCGGAGCAGGCTACGGATCGCCTCCTCGAGCGGTCGCCGCTCGACGGCGAGCGTTGATAGGCCCCGATGGCGGATTGACCAGGATGATCTCGATGCCCGTCTGGGTGGCGCCGGGCTCGCGGGCCATCGGGGTTCGCGACGCGACCGTTCCGCTTTTCGCGCGCCCAAGGTGTATCGGAAGCTGGACAGTTGACAGCACCGACCCACTCGGCCAGAGTGAGGGCGTGGATTCCGAGATGCGAGCGGCCTTCGACGATCTGCGCGACCACATCGACCAGAAGGTGGATGGGGCGGCAGCGGAGACCCGGGGCTACATCGACCGGAAGGTGGACGCGGCGACGGCGGAGACCCGGGGCTACTTCGACCAGAAGGTGGACGCGGCGACGGCGGAGACCCGGGGCTACATCGACCAGAAGGTGGACGCGGGGACGGCGGAGACCCGGGGCTACATCGACCAGAAGGTGGACGCGGGGACGGCG
>Ga0187892_10002915_pt1 | contig 32632 bp, 26 predicted proteins | sample MA1701073metaG_FD_139345 | JGI IMG/M metagenome (GOLD analysis project Ga0187892, IMG submission 139345) | Bio-ooze microbial communities from a basaltic lava cave in the Kipuka Kanohina Cave System on the Island of Hawaii, USA - MA170107-3 metaG ...
CGAACAACAGCGCGAGCGCGGGCGCAGAGGCGCGCTGGTGGAAGACGAAGCGCGCCGGCCCGGGGCTGCCGCCCGCGGCCAGCACCGCGCTCACGTAGTCGCCGAGCGTCGGCAGCGTGAGCGCGGCGAGCTCGTCGGGGTGGAGGCGTGGGGTGCGATCCGCCGCCAGCTCGAGCGTGATCTCCGCCGCGCGCTGGTAGCGGGGCGGGGTGGTGGGTGCGCTGGGGTCGAAGCTCCGCACCACGGCGTTCTCGAAGCGCCACTGCTGGGGCGACAGGCGCATCGCGCGCTCGGCGTGGATCTGGCGCAGCAGGCGGCCTTGCTCGTCGCGCTCGAGCACCTGGATGTCCGCGACGCGCTCGCCCTCTGGATCGGACTCGCGTGCGCTGTAGACCACGCGGCCCGCGTTGTACCAGATGGCGCCGGAGCGGGTGAGCTCGCCGCGCATCGCGCCGGTGCGGCCGGCCAGCACGGCGGCGGCCCGCACCCCCGCCGTCTCCTGCAGCAGCGCGAGCCCGAGCCCGGCCAGCAGCGCCGCGCCGAACACCGGCACCAGCGCGACCAGCGGGTTCACGCCGCCGGCCTTCAGCGCGACGATCTCGCGGGCGCGCGCGCCCTGCGCGACGGTCACGAAGGCGGCGCTGAACGTCGCGGCGGGCACCAGGTACGCGAAGTACTGCGCCAGCGTTCGCAGGCCGACGCGCACGGCCGCAGCGCCGAGAGTCCGCTCGTCCTCGGGGATCTCGTCGAGCTCGAGCAGCGTGTCGACGGCGATCACCAACAGCGTCAGAATCAGGAGCGACGCGGCGAAAGCACGCGCGAAACGCGCGCCATAGTGGCGCCACAACGTCTTCAGGGGCGATCTCTCACGGGGTCGGGAGCTTAGCGGGTGCGGATCGTGCAGGGCAGCCGGTCGCTCGAGAAGCCGCTCGAGCGTTGCGTGCTGACGGTCGGGAACTTCGACGGCCTGCACGTCGGGCACCGCCGCATCATGAGCACGGTCACCAGCCGCGCGCGCGCGTTCTCGGGCGAAGCCGCGGTCTACACCTTCGAGCCGCACCCGCGCAAGGTGCTCCAGCCCGAGCGCGCGCCGCGCCTGCTCACCACGATCGAGCAGAAGCTCGAGCTGTTCGAGGCGGCGGGTGTGGACGTCGCGATCATCGAGCCCTTCGATCTCGAGTTCGCGAAGCTGCCGGCCGAGCGCTTCGTGCGCGAGATCCTGTTCGAACGCATCGCGCCGCTCGAGGTCTACGTCGGCTACGACTTCCGCTACGGGCGCGACCGCGAAGGCTCGATGCGCACGCTCACCGAGCTGGGCCCGCATCTCGGCTTCTCCGTCACGATCGTGCCCGAGGTGAAGCTCGGCAGCCGCGACGTGAACTCGACGCGCATCCGCGAGCTGCTGGAGCAGGGGCACGTCGAGGAGGCCGCGCTGCTGCTCGGACGGCGCTACACGATCCGCGGGCGCGTCGTGGCCGGCGAGCGCCGCGGCCGCACGCTCGGCTTCCCGACGCTCAACCTGGCGGCGGAGAACGAGGTGCTGCCCCAGTCGGGCGTGTACGCGTGCACGGTCCGCTTCCTCGACGACGGCGAGCCGCCCGCCGGCAGCGTCCACCTCGCCGTCACGAACGTGGGGCGGCGGCCGACGTTCGGCGACCTCGCCCACCCGTTGACCGAGGCGCACCTGCTCGACTTCGAGAGCGACGTGTACGGCCGGCGCGTCGAGGTGGCCTTCGTCGATCAGCTTCGCGCGGAGCAGCGCTTCGAGAGCGTGGATGCGCTGCGCGCCCAGATCGCGCGCGACGCCGACGCGGCGCGTGCGCGGCTCGCGGGAGAGCGCGAGCCCACGTGACGCGTCTCCGGGATCGGCGCGTCTGGCTCGGGCTGGCGATCACCGCGGTCGCGCTCTGGTTCGCGTTCCGCGACGTGTCGTGGTCGGTGCTCGGGCGCGAGCTCGCGCGCGCGAACCTGCCGCTGCTGCTCGGGGCGTCGCTGCCCGCCTACCTGTGGTCGGTGCACCTGCGCGCCCTGCGCTGGCGGGTGCTCGCGCGCGGCGTGGCGGATGCGCCCACCGGCGCGGCCTTCCGCGCCACGGCGGTGGGCTTCCTCGTCAACAACCTGTTGCCGCTCCGCATCGGCGAGCTCGTGCGCGTGTGGTGGCTCGCGCGCGAGATCCGCGCCTCCGCGCCCGCGCTGCTCGGCACCGTGATCGTCGAGCGCGTGATCGACGCGGTCTTCCTGCTCGGGCTCGCCGCCTTCGTGATCGGCAGCCAGGTGGGCCGCGGCGTGCTGCTCGCCGCCGCGCTCGGCCCGCTCGTGGCCACGCTCGCGCTGCGCCGCTGGCCGGCGCCCGCGCTGCGGGCGGTGCGGCGTCTCGCCCTGCTCGTGCTGTCCGAGCCGCGCGCGGACCGCGTCACGGGCATCGCCGGGGCCGTCGCGCGCGGCGTGGCCGCGCTGCGCGGGGGGCCGGACCTCGCGCGGGTGGCGGTCACCACGTTCCTGCTCTGGGGCGTGGCGGCGGTGATCCCGTTCTGGGCCGCGCTCGCCGCGCTGGGCATCGACCTCGGCGGGCTCGCCGGCACGCTGCGCGGCGCGCTCCTGGTCCTCGTCTGGGTGGCCGCGGCCGTCGCTCTCCCGGCGGCGCCCGGCTTCTTCGGGCCCTACCACGCCGCCTGCCGCTACGCCCTCACCCCCCTCGGGGTGCCCAAGGAGCTGGCGCTCGCGCTCGGCACGCTGGCCCACGCCGTCTTCTGGATAGGGACGACGGGCATCGGGCTCGTGGCCCTGCGCGGCGGCACGCAGCGCCTGCGCGAGGCCGTGAGCGTCGCCGAGCAGGACGCCGGGCCGGCCGCCTAGTCCCTCCGCGCCCCCCGTAAAGCCCCTCCCGCGCCCGACCGATAACCGAGCGGGTTCGTGGGACTTTTCTCGCGGCCGCAGGAGGGGCGCCACGCTTCGCGCCCCCTCGGCCGTTTTCGGTGGACGAAGCGAGCCGGTGGAGACGGACGGGTGAACGAGCGGATCGGCGAACTCCTGGTTCGAGAGAACCTCATCACGGCCGAGCAATTGCGGAAGGCGCGTGAGGAGGCGAAGACCGGCGGATCGCGGCTGGGCGCCCAGATCACGAAGCTCGGCTTCCTCCAGGAGCAGGAGCTCTCGTCCTTCGTCGCCAAGCAGTACGGCGTCCCGGACATCAACCTGGACGAGTTCGACATCGATCCCTCGGTGATCCAGCTGATCCCCGAGGAGGTCGCCGCGAAGCACACCGTGGTGCCCGTGAATCGCGCGGGCTCGACGCTGATCCTGGCCACCGCGGACCCGTCGAACATCTTCGCGATCGACGACATCAAGTTCCTCACCGGCTACAACGTCGAAGTCGTCGTCGCCTCCGAAGACCAGATCAAGCGGGCGATCGACCGCTACTACGACAAGTCGTCGTCCCTCGACGACATCATGGGCGACTTCGACGACTCGGACCTCGAGCTCGTCAACACCGAGGACGACGTCGACGTCAACGCGTTGGCGAAGGAGTCCGAGGACGCGCCCGTCGTCAAGCTCGTGAACCTCGTCCTCACCGACGCCATCAAGAAGAACGCGTCGGACATCCACGTGGAGCCCTACGAGAAGGAGTTCCGCGTCCGGTACCGCATCGACGGCGTGCTCTACGAGGTGATGCGGCCGCCGATGAAGCTCAAGAACGCGATGACCTCGCGTCTCAAGATCATGGCGGAGCTCGACATCGCCGAGCGCCGTCTGCCGCAGGACGGACGCATCAAGCTGAAGCTCGGGCGCGGCAAGGAGATGGACTACCGCGTCTCGGTACTGCCCACCTTGTTCGGCGAGAAGACGGTGCTCCGCCTCCTCGACAAGTCGAACCTGCAGCTCGACATGACCAAGCTCGGCTTCGAGCAGGCGCAGCTCGACACCTTCCAGCACGCCATCCACCAGCCCTTCGGCATGGTGCTCGTGACGGGCCCCACCGGCTCGGGCAAGACGACCACGCTGTACTCGGCCCTCTCCGAGCTGAACAAGATCAGCGAGAACATCTCGACCGCGGAGGACCCGGTCGAGTTCAACCTCGCCGGCATCAACCAGGTGCAGATGCACGAGGAAATCGGCCTCAACTTCGCGGCCTCCTTGCGCTCCTTCCTGCGCCAGGACCCCGACATCATCATGGTCGGCGAGATCCGCGATTTCGAGACGGCGGAGATCGCCGTCAAGGCGGCGCTCACCGGTCACATGGTGCTTTCGACGCTGCACACGAACGACGCGCCCTCGACCGTCAACCGTCTGCTGAACATGGGCATCGAGCCGTTCCTGGTGGCGTCGTCGGTGAACGCGATCGTGGCGCAGCGTCTCGCGCGCCGCGTCTGCCCCGAGTGCAAGGAGCTGGACGTCGAGGCCAACCTCGAGGCGCTCGTCGCGGCCGGCCTGCCGGACGCCGAGGCGCGCGACACCAAGGCCATGAAGGGCCGCGGCTGCAACAACTGCTCGAACACCGGCTTCAAGGGCCGCGTCGCCATCTACGAGGTGATGCGGCTGGGCGAGGAGCTGAAGGAGTTCGTGCTGAACGGCGCTTCGGCCACCGAGCTCAAGCGCGAGGCGATCCGGCTGGGGATGCTGACGCTGCGGCGCAGCGCGCTCAACAAGCTACGCGAGGGCATCACGACCGTGAGCGAGGTCTACCGCGTCTCCGCGGCGGACTTCTAGGAGCTTCGTTCGATGGCGAATCTGCACCAGCTGCTCAAGGCGATGATCGAGAAGGGCGCGAGCGACCTTCACATCACGACCAGCTCGCCGCCCCAGCTCCGGATCGACGGCAAGCTGCACCCGCTCAAGGTGCCGCCGCTCGCGCCGCCGGAGACCAAGCAGCTCTGCTACTCGATCCTGACCGACGCGCAGAAGCACAAGTTCGAGGAGAACAACGAGCTCGACCTCTCGTTCGGCGTGCGCGGACTGTCGCGCTTCCGCGCGAACATCTTCATGCAGCGCGGCGCCGTCGCCGGCGCGTTCCGCTCGATCCCGTACAAGATCAAGACCTTCGAGGAGCTCGGGCTGCCGCAGGTCATCTCGGACCTGGCGAAGAAGCCGCGCGGCCTGGTGCTGGTCACCGGCCCGACGGGCTCCGGCAAGAGCACCACGCTCGCGACGATCATCGACAAGATCAACACCGAGCGCGCCGAGCACATCGTCACGATCGAGGACCCGATCGAGTACCTGCACCCGCACAAGAGCTGTCTGGTGAACCAGCGCGAGGTGGGCGCCGACACCAGCGGCTTCAAGACCGCGCTCAAGTACATCCTGCGCCAGGACCCCGACGTGGTGCTGATCGGCGAGATGCGCGATCTCGAGACGATCGAGGCGGCGCTCACCGTGGCCGAGACGGGCCACCTGGCCTTCGCCACGCTCCACACGAACTCCTGCGTGCAGACGATCAACCGCGTGGTGGACGTCTTCCCGCCCTATCAGCAGGCGCAGATCCGCGCGCAGCTCTCCTTCGTGCTCGAAGGCGTGCTCTCGCAGGCGCTGATCCCGCGCGCGAACGGGCCGGGGCGCGCGCTCTCGCTCGAGATCATGGTGCCGAACGCCGCCATCCGGAACCTGATCCGCGAGGACAAGATCCACCAGATCTACTCGCAGATGCAGATCGGTCAGGAGAAGTTCGGCATGCAGACGATGAATCAGTCGCTGGCGTCGCTGTACGCGCGCCGCCTGATCTCGATGGACGACGCGCTGGGACGGAGCAGCGACACCGACGAGCTTCGGAACCTGATCAACCAGGGCCCGACCGCCGCCGCCACGCGGCGCGCGGCCAGCGCGGCTTAGGGGGGAACGCATGCCGGTCTATACCTGGGAGGGGCGGACCCGTCAGGGCACCACCAAGAAGGGTGTGATGGAGGCGGCCAGCGAGGCCGCCGTGATGGCGCAGCTCCGCGCGCAGATGATCACGCCGGTGGGGGTCAAGGCGAAGGCCAAGGACCTGCTCGAAGGCATCAAGTTCTTCAAGTCCGGCCCGAACACGCGCGACCTCGTCATCTTCACGCGCCAGTTCGCCACCATGATCGACGCCGGCCTCCCGCTGGTGCAGTGCCTCACGATCCAGGGCGACCAGCAGCCGAAGGCGGGCTTTCGCGAGGTGATCCAGTCCGTGAAGGCCGAGGTGGAGCAGGGCTCCACCTTCGCCGACGCGCTCGGCAAGCACCCGAAGATCTTCAACGACCTGTTCGTGAACCTCGTCCGCGCCGGCGAGGTGGGCGGCATCCTCGACACCATCCTGACGCGCCTCGCGCAGTACATGGAGAAGGCCGACGCCCTCAAGCGCAAGGTGAAGGGTGCGATGGTCTACCCGGCCACCATCCTGGTCGTGTCGATCGGCGTCATCACCCTGCTGCTGGTCAAGGTGATCCCCGTCTTCAAGAAGATGTTCGAGGAGATGGGCGGCGCGCTGCCCGCGCCCACCCAGCTGGTCGTGGACCTGTCCGAGTTCATGCAGCAGTGGATCGTGGTGATCCTCGGCACCATGGCCGCCTCCGTGTTCTCCTTCTTCTACGCCCGGCGCCGCTTCCGCCAGTTCCGGTACCGCACGGACGCCTTCTTCCTGAAGATGCCCGTGTTCGGCTCGCTGCTGCGCAAGGTGGCGGTGGCGCGCTTCAGCCGCACGCTCGGCACGATGATCTCGAGCGGCGTGCCCATCCTCGAGGCGCTCGACATCTGCGCCCGGACCGCAGGGAATCTGGTGATCGAGGCGGCGCTCGTGAAGACGCGCGCCGCGATCTCCGAGGGCCGCACGATCGCGGAGCCGCTCGAAGCCTCCGGCGTCTTCCCCGGCATGGTCGTGCAGATGATCGCGGTCGGTGAGGCCACCGGCGCGATGGACCAGATGCTCAGCAAGATCGCCGACTTCTACGACGACGAGGTGGACACCGCCGTCGCCGCGCTCACCTCGCTGCTCGAGCCGCTGATGATGGTGTTCCTCGGCGGCACGGTGGGCGGCATGCTGCTCGCGATGTACCTGCCGATCTTCAAGATCGCGGAGGCCGTGAAGTAGGGCGCGTCCCGTGAGCGCCGAGGCGGGCAGGGCAGAGCGACCGGTCGTGGGCCGCGAGGGGCTCGCGCGGCTCCTCGTCGCGCGCCTCGTGCTCGCGGTGTTCGCGTTCGGGCTCGCCCTCGCGCTGTCGCCCGAGGGCAAGAGCGAGGCCGCCACGCTCGGTCTCTGGGCCGCGCTCGCGCTGGCCTTCCTCTCCACCGCGATCTCGGCCGCCTGGATGAACCGCGTCCGCCGGCTCTCCACGTTCGGCATCGTGCAGCTCGCCACGGACGTCGCGGTGGTGACCGCGCTGGTGCACTTCTCCGGAGGCGGCGCTTCGGCGTTCGGCTTCCTCTATCTCCCCATCACCGTATTCGGCGCGGTGCTGTTCGACCGCACCGGCGCGTACGGCTCGGCGCTGCTCTCCTCCGCCGCGCACGCGGCCACCCTGGCGTGGTCCGACGACGCGATGCCGCAGCAGGCCGCGTTCGCGCTGTGGTGTGCGCAAACCGGCGCCCTGCTGATCGTTGCGCTGCTCGCGAGCACGCTGGCGCGCGAGCTCCGCGTGACCGGCGAGCGGCTCGACGTGAGCCGCGCGCGCCTGTTCGCGCTGCGCAGCCTGCACGAGCGCACCGTCGAGTGCCTGTCGAGCGGCCTGCTCACCACGGACGCCGCGCTGCGCATCACCTTCTTCAATCCCGAGGCGGAGCGCATCACCGGCCGCGGCGCCGCATCGGCGGTCGGCCACTCGCTCGACGACGTGCTGCCCGGCGCGAGCGCGCTGGCGCGCGACGCGGACGTCGGGCAGACGCGGATGCGCGCGCGACTCCCCTTGCGCGGGCCCGGCGGCGAGCCGCGGCACCTCGGCATCGCGGTGTCGATCCTGCGCGGCGAGGGCGGCGGGGCCGGCGGCTACGTGGCGATCTTCCAGGACGTCACCGGCGTGGTGCAGATGGAGCAGGAGCTGCGCCGCCGGGAGCGCCTGGCCGGCGTGGGCGAGCTCGCTGCGAGCATCGCGCACGAGATCCGCAACCCGCTGGCCGCCATCTCGGGCTCGGTCGAGCTGCTGCGGAGCGGCGAGGGCGCGCCCGAGGAGAGCGCGCGGCTGATGGACATCGTGCTCCGTGAGATCGGGCGCCTCGACGCGTTGATCCGCGACTTCCTCCAGTACGCGCGGCCGGCGGCGCCGAAGCTCGCGCCGGTACCCGTGCCCGCCCTGCTGGACGAGGTCACGCAGATGCTCGCGAACTCGCTGCCGTCCGGCGTGCAGCTCGAGTGCGAGGCCGACGCCGGCGCGCTGGCGCTCGCAGACGCGACGCAGCTCCGGCAGGTGGTGTGGAACCTGGTCCGCAACGGCGTCGAGGCGCTCGAAGGGGCCGGCGTGGTGCGGCTCTCCGCGAGCCGGGTGGCCGGCCCGCCTCAAGATGGCCCTGCCAACGGCCGAAAGCGCACGACGGAGGGCCCCGGCTCCGTGGAGATCGTCGTCGCGGATACGGGACGCGGGATCGCCCTCGCGGACCTGGAACGGATCTTCGATCCGTTCTACACGACCAAGGCGGACGGCACGGGGCTCGGCCTCGCCACCGTGCATCGCATCGTCGAGAGCCACGGCGGCGCGCTCCAGGTGGAGAGCCAGCCGGGCGTCGGCACGCGCTTCCGCGTGCGCCTGCCCGCGGCGGAGCCGGCGGCGTGAAGCACGGCGCCCGCATCCTGGTGGTCGACGACGAGCGCAGCCTGCGCGAGTTCCTGGAGATCTTCTTCCGCCGCGAGGGCTTCGCCGTGACCACGGCCGCCAGCGTGGAGGAGGCGCAGGTCGCGGTCGCGGCGGACGACTTCGACGTGGTGATCTCGGACGTCCAGCTCGCGGGCGTCTCGGGCCTCGAGCTGCTGCGCAACGTGAAGGAGGCCGCCCCGGAGACCGTGGTCATCATGATCACGGCCTTCGCCACGACCGAGAACGCGATCGAGGCGATGAAGCAGGGCGCCTACGACTACATCACCAAGCCCTTCAAGGTGGACGAGCTGCGGCTCGTGATCGAGAAGGCGCTCGAGAAGAAGCTGCTCGCGGACGAGAACCAACGCCTGCGCACCGCGCTGCGCTCGCGCACGCGCTCGCTGGTGGGCTCGAGCGAGGCGATGCGGCGCGTGCACGACCTGATCGCGCAGGTCGCCACCACCAAGACCAACGTGCTCGTCAGCGGCGAGAGCGGCACGGGCAAGGAGCTGGTGGCGCGCGGCATCCACGACCTCTCCGAACGCCGCGACAAGCCCTTCATCGCGGTGAACTGCGGTGCCATCCCCGAGAACCTGCTCGAGTCGGAGCTGTTCGGGCACGTGCGCGGCGCGTTCACGGGCGCCGTCTCGAACAAGCCCGGCCTCGTCGAGACGGCCGACGGCGGCACGCTCTTCCTCGACGAGATCGGCGAGCTGCCGCAGAGCCTCCAGGTGAAGCTGCTGCGCCTGATCCAGGAGAAGACGCTGCGACGCGTGGGCGGCAACAACGACCAGCGCGTGGACGTGCGGATCGTCGCCGCCACGAACCGCGACCTCCAGGCCGAGGCGCAGGCCGGCCGCTTCCGCGAAGACCTCTACTACCGCCTCAACGTCATCCAGATCGCGCTCCCCTCTCTGCGCGAGCGCATGGAGGACGTGCCGGTGCTGGTGCAGCACTTCCTCGACAAGTATCGCCGCGAGCTCGGCAAGCAGGTCACGAGCCTGTCGGCGGCGGCGATGGAGAAGATCCTGGCGCATCCGTTCCCCGGGAACGTGCGCGAGCTCGAGAACCTGATCGAACGCGCCGTCGCGCTCGCGCGCGGGCCGATGCTCGACGTGGACGTGCTCCCGGGCTCGGTGCTCGAGCGCAGCGCCTCCGCGCGCGCGCCCGCGCCTCCGGCCGCGGGCTCGAACCTCGACGAGATCCTCGCGAGCTACGAGCGCGGGCTCCTCACCGACGCGCTCCAGCGCGCGGGCGGCGTGAAGAAGCGCGCGGCGCGGCTGCTCGGCATCTCGTTCCGCTCGTTTCGCTACCGGCTCGAGAAGCTGGGGCTCGACGGCGAGGACGACGCCGACCTCTCGGACTAGGCGCGGTCGTGGAGCGCCGTCCCGGCCTGCAGCGCGAGGTGCTCGCCAGCCTGGCGCTGGTGATGGGCCTCGCGACGCTCGTGCTGGTCGGGCTGATCGTGGTGCATCACGAGCGCACGCTGCGCGCGACGCTCGGCCCGGCGCTCCTCGCGGAGGCGCGCGCGGGCGCGCTCGGCGAGCCGGCGCTGCCCGGCACCCTCTGGTGGGAGGTGGGCGCCGACGGTCGCTTCGAGCCGCGGCGTCCGGGCGGGCGCGCGCCCGACGCGGAGACCCGCCGGCTCGCCGCAGAGGCGAGGGCGCGCGGCGCGAGCCTGCTCCAGCTCGGCGGGCTCGGCGACGCGATCCGCTTCGCGGCGCCGGTGGGTGCGCGCCGCGCGGCGGTGGCGGTGCTTCCGGAGTCGCTCTCGCGCTCGCTCCGCCAGGGGCCGCTGCTCGTGATCGGCCTGCTCGGCGGCGCCGACCTGCTGGTGTTCAGCGTCTTCGCCGCGCTCGTGCTGCGCAAGCGCGTGGTGCGGCCGCTGGAGGAGCTCGCCGCCGCCGCGCGCGCGGTCGGGCGGGGCGAGGCGGCGCGCGCGCCGGTCGGCGGCCCGCGCGAGACCGCCGAGGTGGCGCGCGCCTGGAACGAGATGACGGAAGCCCTCGAGCGGCGCACCGACGACCTCGCGAAGGCCGTGGCCGAGCTGCGCGGCGCGAACGGCGAGCTGCGCCGGACGCGGGCGGGCCTCGACCGCGCCGAGCGCCTCGCCGTGGTGGGACGGCTCGCGGCCGGCGTGGCGCACGAGGTGGGCAACCCGATCGGCGCCATGCTCGCCTTCGTCGAGCTCGCGGCGCGAGACGCCGGCCTCGCGGAGGCGTCGCGCGCGCACCTGGCGCGCGCGAGCCGCGAGGGCGAGCGCGTCCGCGTGATCCTGCGCCAGCTCCTCGACTTCTCGCGGCCGGCGCGCCCGGCGCCGGCCCCGCTCGCCCTCGGCGCGGTGCTGGAGGAGGCGCGCGCGCTGGTCGCGGCCCAGAAGAGCCACCGCCAGATCCGCTTCGAGACGGAGGCCGCCCCGGGCGTCCCGCCCGCCTTCGCGGACTCGGGCGCGGTGCTCCAGATCCTGCTGAACCTCCTGCTGAACGCCGCGGACGCGGTCGAGGGGGCGGATCAGCCGGTGGTGCGCCTCGAGCTGCGCCCCGCGACCCTCCGCAGCCGGCAGCTCGACGCCGACGCGGCGGGGCCCGCGGCGCGGCAGCGCCCCGACGCGGTCGAGTGTCGCATCAGCGACAACGGCTCGGGCATCGCCGAGAGCGATCGCGAGCGCATCTTCGACCCGTTCTTCTCCACGAAGCCGCCGGGGCAGGGCACCGGGCTCGGGCTCTCCACGGCCCTGCGTCTCGCGGAGGAGATGGAGGGCGCGCTGCTCCAGGTGGAGCCGCCCGCCGGCTTCGCGACGAGCTTCGCGCTGCGCCTGCCGACCGCGCCGCAGGAGAGCGCCGGCGGCGTCCGGCGCGCCGACGGCGATGCGCAGCCGGCTGCACACTCCGCAGGAAGTTGCAGCGCCGAGGCGCCGCGGCGCGCCGGTGGCGAGGCCTCTCGCTAAAGCAGGCGGCTCCGCGGGCCGATTCCAGCCCTGGCACGGGCCTTGCTCCCGAGACGTGCCGAAGGAGTGCGGCGGCATGCGTAGCGACGTCGGCCCGTCGAAGGGCGGCTTCACGCTCATCGAGATCATGATCGTGGTGGCGATCGCCGGCATCTTTGCCGCGCTCGCCGTGCCTTCCTGGCAGCGCTACCAGAGCAACAACGAGCTGCGCTCCGCCGCGCGCAGCGTCTCGAACGCATTCGCCCACGCGCGCTCGCGCGCCGTCGCGACCGGGAACCGCCACATCGTGGTCTTCGCGGTGGACCCCGGGAACCCGAACGACGTATGCGGCAACGCGATCGAGAACGAGCAGGGCAAGCCCGTTCCGTTCATGGTCTTCGAGGACGGGGCCCCCGCGGCCGCGAACTGCTGCCTCGATGCGGGCGAGGAGCGCTACTGGGAGTACCCGAACCCGGGCGTGAACTGGGGCGTGACGAACGCGCCCGGTCCGGCGCCCAACGACACCGGGGCGGGGGACTACCTGACGGGCTCCTCGCTGGCCGAGCCCGACGGCAGCGACGCCGCGTGGGTGGTGTTCGGGCCCGACGGCATTCCCGTCGCATTCAACGTCGCGTGCAACCTGGGCACCACCGGCACGGGCGGCGGCGCGATCTACCTGAGCAACGGCGACCGCGACTACGGCGTCGTGCTGAACCCGCTCGGCACGAGCACCGTCGAGCGCTTCGACCCGGCGCAAGGCGCGTGGGAGAACTGATGACGGCAAACACCGACACGACGAGCAAGCGGCGGCGCTCCGGCTTCTCGATGATCGAGATGCTGTTCGCGCTGACCATCCTCGCGGGCGGACTGCTCGCCATGCTGACCGCGCAGATCTCGGCGCTGAAGCAGGGCAAGTACGGCCGGCACACGACCGAGGCGCAGCAGATCGCGCGGGACCGCATCGAGTACCTGACCGGGCTGCCCTGGGCCGCCGCGGCGGCGGGACCGACGGCGTGGACGGCGCCCCTGGCGGTTTCGCTCGCCTACCAGAACGACCAGGGCGTGGCGCAGCAGCAGGTCTTCAACGTGTCCTGGCGCATCACCACGGCGGCCTTCAACCCGGACGTGCGCCGGATCGACGTGGACGTGCAGTGGAACGAGGCGGACGCCGACCCCGGTGCGCCCGCGCGTCGCTACGTCCTCTCCTCCAACCGAAGCAACGATGACTGACCCCATGCGCAAACGAGCCGGCTTCAGCTTGATGGAAATGGTCGTCACCCTCGCGGTGCTCGGCATGGTCACCTTCTTCCTGACCGATCTGCTGGTGCGGCAGAGCCGCACCTACACGGTCGTGGACGACGTCAGCGAGGCCCAGCAGAGCCTGCGGGCGGTGTCGGGCCTGATCGAGCGCGACCTCCGCTCGACCGGCTTCATGGTCCCGTCGGCGGCGATCGTCTGCGGCTGGGACATGCCGACCGTCGCCGGGTCGGACAACACGCCCGACGTGCTCTACGTGACGGACGCCGACGCGATCGACCCGACCGGGCTCACCAGCACGAGCGCACAGGCCGCGTCGATCACCGGGGGCTTCACGGGGATCGGCGAAGACGACCTCGTGCTGTCCGGGCTGATCGTGGACGGCAACGGCTTCTACGACCTCGACGACGACGGCATCGGCGACAGCGACTTCCTCTACACGGCGACGCCGGAGCGCAGCGGCGGGGTGATCGTGGTGTCCCGCAACGACCCGAGCAAGGGCGCCGCCTGTGGCGTGATCACCGGCATCAACACCATGACGAACACCGTCACGGTGGACTTCGAGGTGCGCAACCCGCCGAACGCGCCGGGTGGCGCGGGGGCGGCGCCGGGCGGCACACCGATCGGCGTCGGGGCGACGAACCTCGCCGCGGTGCCGGCGCACGCCTACTGGGTGAACCCGGGCCCGCCGCCGCAGCTCGTCCGCGACGGCATGCCGCTCGCGAACGACGTCGAGGATCTACAGGTCGCGTACTTCTTCGACACGAACGACGACGGCGTCGTGAACGGACTCGATACGAGCTACCCGCCGCTCCCGGCGCACAGCGCGACCGAGTATCCGGGCTCCGCCGCCAACAGCTTCGGCACCGACTACCAGTCGGGCGCGTGGGACAACTCGGAGCTGCGCGAAGTGCGAGTCACGATCGTGGCGCGCACGCGCACGGAGGACCCCGACGTCCTCGCGAACCCGGCGCTCGCCAACAGCGTGGTGCAGGCCTTCGAGAACCGTCCGGCGGGGGTCGTCGCGGACGGCTTCCGCCGACGCGCGGTCACCCTCACCGTCAAGCCCCGAAATGCGAATCGCGTCCTTCCGTAGGAGAGCCCCCATGCAGCGAGAGCGACGTCACGAACGAGGCGTGGTCATGTTCGTCACCATCCTCCTGCTCGCGATGATGGGCGGGCTGGGCCTGGCTGCGCTCGACGCCGCCACGCGCGACCGCGACACCGCCGGCTACTACCAGAAGGAAGCCGCCGCCTTCTACGCCGCGGACGCGGGCATCGAGCACGGGCGCGCGCTGGTGCGCGACGTGACGAGCCCGTACGAGACGCCGACCTTCCCGGTGAGCACCAACATGGCGCGGCTCGGCGACGGCGCGATGTACTCGCACCTCGGCGGCACCCCCGCGGTCCCGGGCTACTACGGCGACCCGGACTTTGCGGACCCCGTGCGCCCGGACGGCAACAGCGCCGGCATGTACTCGGAGGGCATGAACCTCCAGAGCAAGGGCGCCAAGGCCGTGGCGGCGCTCTTCCAGATCAACGTGGTCGGCCAGGGCTCGGACGGCGAGACCGCCAAGCTCGAGGCCAAGGAAATCAAGTTCATCTTCGGCGGCGGGTACTAGCGGCCCGTAGCGCATTCGAGAGGGGGGGACGATGCGTAGGGGGTGGATCGCGAGCGGTCTGCTCGCGGTGGGCGCGCTCGCGCTCGCCTGCGGCGGCGACGAGGAGCCGAAGCCGAGCGGCGCGCCGATGGTGCGCTCGGAGGCGCAGCCTGCCGAGGAGCGCGGCGAGAACCAGGCGCCGGTGGTGGAGAGCGTGCGGCTGAACCCGCCGCGGCCGCTGCCGGGCGGGCGCATCGAGGCGCACGTCGAGGTCAGCGATCCCGACGGCGATCCGATCCGGCTGACGCTCGAGTGGCTCCACAACGGCCGCGTGATCTCGTCCGGCGCCCAGACCACCGTCGCGCCCGAGCACCTCCGCAAGGGCGAGGAGGTGCAGGTGGTGGTGACGGCCACCGACGGGCACGACGAGAGCGAGCCCATGACCGACGAGGTGACGGTCGGCAACCAGCCCCCCACGATCGAAGCGCTCTACCTGGCGCCCGACGGCGAGGTGCGACCCGGCCAGGAGGTGACCGCCGCGCCGCAGGCCAAGGACGCCGACGGCGATCGGCTCGAGTACACGTTCGAGTGGCTCCTCGACGACCAGGTGGTGCGCGGCGCGGACGCCGCCAGCTTCGACACCTCTCGCCTCTCGCGCGGCGACCGGCTGCAGGCGCGCGTGAGCGTGAGCGACGGCGAGGAGTCGAGCCCCGTGGCCGAGAGCATGGTGCTCGAGCTCGCCAACCGTCCCCCCGCGATCGCGGGCGTGCCGGAGATCCAGCCGGCGGGCGGCGGCGGCATCCACGCCGAGCTCGACGCAACGGATCCCGACGGCGACAAGAGCCTGCGCTTCCGCGTGATCGAAGGTCCGAAGGGCCTCACCGTGGACCCGCTCAGCGGGCGCCTCGCCTGGCGGCCCGAGGCGGGCGTCAGCGGTTCGGTGCCGGTCGAGATCGGCGTCGCCGACAGCTACGGCGCGGAGAGCGCGCTGCGCTTCGAGCTCACCGTGTCGGCCCCGGAAGGCGAGGAGAAGGCGCCGCCCGCGAAGCGCGCGGCGAAGGAAGACGACGACACCGGCGACGAAGTCGACGCCGCCGGCGACGAGGAGCTCGAAGCCGACGCCGACGCCGAGGAAGAGGGCGAGGACGTCGAGGAGTAGCCCTGCGCAGCGTCCTGCAGGCTGCGCAAGGGCTTGCAGGGCGGATCCGGCGCGCACCGCGGCCGGCTCCTGCGAAGTCGAGAGCTTGCCGAGCGCGTTGCCGATGGCACCCCGCTTGCTTGATGAGAGCCGCGAGAAGGAGACCGCCATGTTCAGCACCCGACGCTTCGCGCCGCGCCTCGCGGCGTTTGCCCTGTCCGCCGCGCTGCTCCTGCCCGCCGCCGCGGGCCGGGCGGACGACACGGTGCTGTTCTCGTCCGCGGTGCCGCCGAACGTGCTGCTGGTGATCGACAACTCGGGCTCGATGAACGAGGTGGTGTGGCACCCGAGCTACGACCCGTCGGGCGATCCGCCGTGCAACTACTGGACCGACGCCGAGACCTACCAGGTGAAGACCGGCGACCCGGATGGCAGCGCATCCTCGACCGACACCAACGGCTTCGCCGCGCAGAACTTCACGCTGCCCGGCAGCCCGGCCAACTGCGTCACCGTCTCGCGAAACCTCTTCGCGGACCCCGCCGTCGACTCGGACGGCAACTACACGCGCTGGTCCGGCAAGTACCTGAACTGGTACTACAGCACCTCGACGCCGGCCGCGACCATCACGGCGATCACCACCACCAACAACGGCACCTACTCGGCCTGCCTCGGCGGCGGCACCTACTCGCTCTACCGCCGCGCGCGCGTCACCGCCGCGAAGAACATCCTGAAGGACGTGATCTGCCAGGTGAACGCGCAGGGCAAGGTGCGCTTCGGGCTCGCGCAGTTCCGTCTCTCGGCGGACACCAGCGACGGCAACGGCCGCGACGTGAACGGCGGCTACGTGCTGGTCCCCATCAACGACTACAAGACGACCGCGGGCCTGCCGAACGTCTACACGCTGAACGGCACCAACCAGAGCCACGGCGACCATCTCGACGACGCGATCGAATCCCTCGAGGGCGAGACCAACACGCCGCTCGCCGAGACGCTCTTCTCGGTCTACACGTACTTCCACAGCCGGACCACCGGGCAGATTCCGGAGGGCAAGACCGCCGGCACGTTCTTCCCGAAGTACTCGTACCGGCCGCGGGAGACCTCGGGCCTGGGCGGCGACCACGATTCGTCGGGCGCCAACGTGCCCGGGAGCCCGGTCCAATACAAGTGCCAGAAGAACTTCGTCATCATCATCACCGACGGTGAGCCGACCCGCGACGACTTCGACTCGGCCCCGATTCCGAGCGGCACGTCGCAGACGTACCAGGGCTACAGCATCTTCAACACCCTGATCGGCGACTACAACGCCGACGGCGAGGTGGAGGTAGTGGGCAACGACCCGGTGATCTGCGGCGGCTCGACGAACTGCGAGATCACGCGCTACCTCGACGACATCGCGAAGTTCATGCACGACAAGGACTTCCGCCCCGACATGACGGGCGACCAGACGCTCGACGTCTACACGGTGGGCTTCACCACGACGCCCTTCGCGAATGCGGTCCTCCAGAAGACCGCCCAGGTCGCGAACGGTCAGTTCTTCTTCAGCAACAGCGCCGAGGCGCTCTCGGCGAGCATCATCTCGGCCCTCGGCGACATCAAGGAGAAGTCGCAGAGCTTCACCGCCGCCACCGTGCCGGCCAGCCGGACCGCGGACGGCGAGCAGCTCTACGTGTCGCTGTTCACGCCCACGAGCGGGAGCCCCTACTGGGAGGGCCACCTGCGCTCGTACCGCCTGACGGGCTCCGGCGACATCCAGGACGCGAACGGCAACTGCGCCATCGACGACCCGGGCGCGACGTGCTTCTCCGGCCCGTTCCTGCCGACCTCCGTCGCGCCGCCGTTCTGGGATGCGTCCGACGAGATGCCGGCCCCGGCGGTGCGCGACCTGCGGGTCTCCGTGCTCCGGAGCGGCGCGCCGGCGGTGAAGGAGTTCGTGCACCAGGTGACGCCGACCACGACCGGCATCAGCACGGCGGACCTGGGCGTCACCTTCCCGGCCGTGCCGACGCCGCTCGGCTCGGTCGCGGCGAACGCGGACGACTACTCGAAGGAGCTCGTCGCGAACATCCGGGGCTGCGAGTTCGGCACCGGCGTCGGCAGCGTGGCCTGCGTGCTGCGCGAGGGGCAGCTCGCCGACATCTTCCACTCGAACCCCGTCGTGGTGGGCCAGCCCGTGCTGTTCGAAGCCGATCCGTCCTACAAGGACGGCTTCAAGCCGCTCGTGGCGAACCGCCAGCGCGTCATCTACGCGGGCAGCAACGGCGGGTTCCTGCACGGCTTCGACGCCGGCACCTGGCAGCCGTCCGCCACGCCGCCGCAGTACGACGTGGGCACCGGCGTCGAGGTGTTCGGCTTCATGCCCTGGCCGGCGCGGCAGAACATCCGCCAGAAGCCGGTCGATACGGGCACCCGCGACTACTACTTCGTCGACGGCTCGCCGAGCGTCGCCGACACGTGGCTCTACTCGAGCTACACGGTCGGCAGCAAGGCCGCCGACGGCAGCGAGTGGCGCACCGTGCTCGTGGGCAGCATGCGCCAGGGCGGCCAGGCGTACTTCGCCCTCGACGTCACGAACCCGGCGGCCACCACCTGCGCTGCGCCGGCCACCGGCGACGGCTACCCCTGCTACCTCTGGGAGTTCCCGAAGGAGAACGACGGCGCGGCCTACCAGAACTGGGTCGCGCAGACCTGGGGCGACGCGATCGTCACGAAGGTGCGCGTGCAGGTCGGCACGAACGTGATGGAGCGGTACGTGGCCGTGGTCACGGGCGGCTACCACCCCACGAGCGATCCGAACGCGCAGCTCACCTACTCGGCGACCGCGACGGAAGGGCGCTCGATCTGGGTGCTCGACCTGAAGACGGGTGTGCCGCTGGCCTGGCACAAGTTCGACACGGCCGGCGACTGCACGAACCCGGCGTCGGCGGTGAACAACACGCCGCAGCGGCAGATGTGCTCCTCGCTGGCCGCCACGCCGGCGGTGTACGACGCCGACGGCGACGGCTTCGCGGACGTGATCTACGCCGGGGACCTCGGCGGCAACATCTGGAAGTGGGTGATCAAGGCGCCGCTCAACCTGTCGGGCGCCACCACCGCGAGCCAGCCGGCGACCGACTGGCCGTTCCGGAAGTTCTTCTCGGCGCCGGTCTACACGAACCTCGGGCTGAAGTACTACAAGAGCTTCTTCTTCCCGCCCGCGGGCACCCGGAAGAACGGCAAGATCTGGCTGGCCTTCGGCTCGGGTGAGCGCAACGACCTGCTGTTCCTGGGCAACGCGGCGTCGACGGCGGACAACAACCGCTTCTACGTGGTGGAGGAGATCGACATCTTCGACCAGAGCACGCCGGCGCCGGTGGTGACGGAGTCCAACCTCACCAACCTGACCAGCACCACCACCTGTGCCGACATCGGCGGGTTCCGCGGCTACTACCTGGTCGGCTCGGAAGGCGAGAAGTGGGTCACGAACTTCGAGATCTTCGTCGGCTACGTGATCGCGAACTCGTACGTCCCGCCGCCGACGGTGGTCACGGATCCCTGCGAGATCGCAGGCAACTCGTTCCTCTGGGCGTTCCGGGTGGACTGCGGCCAGGGCCTGTTCGACGGCGCGAGCGGGACCAAGGTGCGCACGAAGGACATCGGGGCCGGTCTGCCCACCGACCCGCGCGTGACGGTCGGCGCGGGCGGGGACATCTCGAACCGCGTGATCGTCAGCAAGCAGGGCGGTGACATCGTCAACATCGAGGCGCCGCCGGGCTTCCCGCAGAGCGGCTCCTTCTACTGGCGCGAGCTGCCGGACTAGGGATCCCGCCAGGGACCGTTCCGAACGAACGGCCCGAGGTCCCGCTGGACCTCGGGCCGTTCCACGTTCCCCCGCCCGCACCGAGCCCCGCGAGGCGGGGACGTTCTTTGATTAGTTGACTCGTCTAGTCAACTAGTCAAAGAACGTCCCCGAGCCCGGTGCGCGCGGCTACTCCTCGGCGTCTCCGCCGAGCGCGTGCTCTTTGATCTTGTAGAGCAGGGCGCGGTAGCTGATCTCGAGCAGCTTGGCGGCGCGGGTGCGGTTGCCGTTCGTCGCCTCGAGGGCCCGGCGGATCAGGTCGGCCTCGAAGCGGCGGCGCGCGCGGCGCATGGAGAAGTCGCCGCCGCCCGGCGCGCTCGGGGCGGGGGCGTTCACGCGCTCGGCGGTCACGGCGTCCGGCAGCTCGCGCAGCGTGATGCGGTCGCCGTCGGCGAGGATCATGGCGCGCTCGATCACGTTCTCGAGCTCGCGCACGTTGCCGGGCCAGGAGTGCGCGAGCAGCCGGTCGAGGGCGTCGTCGGCGATCGTGCGCACGGGGCGGCCGAGGGTCTCGCGGAAGCGTGCGATGAAGTGATCCACCAGCAGCGGCACGTCCTCGCGCCGCTCGCGCAGCGGGGGGACCTTCACGCGGAACACGTCGAGCCGGTAGAAGAGGTCTTCGCGGAAGCGGCCCGACGCGACCTCGCGCTCGAGGTCGCGCGAGGTGGCGGCGATCACGCGCACGTCCACGTTGCGGGGCTTCGCGTCGCCGATCGGCCGCACCTCCTCCTCCTGGAGCACGCGCAGCAGCTTCACCTGGAGCGGGGCGGGCATCTCGCCGATCTCGTCGAGGAACATGGTGCCGCCGTCGGCCTCGACGAACAGCCCGCGCCGCGCGCGATCCGCGCCGGTGAAGGCGCCGCGCGCGTGGCCGAACAGCTCGCTCTCGAGCAGCGCCTCGGGGATCGCGCCGCAGTTCACCGCCACGAAGGCCTGGTGGCGGCGGCCGGACTGCGCATGGATTGCGCGTGCGAGCACCTCCTTGCCGGTGCCGCTCTCTCCGGTGAGCAGCACGGTCGCCTTGTACTCCGCCGCGCGTTCGAGCAGCTCGAGCAGGTCGATCATCCCGGGCGAGGCGGCGACGATCGGGCGGTCGCCCACGGCCCGGCTCACGTCGCGCTGCAGCAGGCTGTTCGCGCGGCGCAGGCGCTCGCGCTCCCGGGCCTTCTTGATGGCGAGCAGCACCTCGGCCGGCTGGAAGGGCTTCGCGAGGTAGTCGAAGGCGCCGCGCTTCAGGGCCTCGACCGCGAGGTCGCCCGAGCCGTAGGCCGACATCAGCAGCACAGGCGCGCCCGGCAGGCGCCGGATCAGCTCCGGCAGCAGCTCGAGGCCGTCCATGCCGGGCATGCGGACGTCGCAGAGGACGACGTCCACGGGCGTCTCCAGGCAGGCGAGGGCGGCAGGCGCGTCGCAGGCCGTGGCCACCTCGTAGCCCTCGGCCGCGAGCAGCATCGCCAGGCTCTCGCGCAGGGCCTCGTCATCGTCCACGACCAGGATGCGATCGGACAAGGACACCCCCCGGGCGTTGCCTATCGGCGCACCCGGGCCGCTCCGTGAGGGGCCCCGAAAAACACCCATGCGGACGTGACGCCGGGCCCTGCTTTCCGCCCCGCCGCCGCTTGGCTGCCGGCTCAAGTCGCCCCCAGGGCAGGCCGATAGGCGGGGCGAACCGAGACGCATGGCTGAGGTCAGGCGGCTTGGAGGGGGACACTGGTGCCCGCCAACAACGTCCAGCGCTTTCGTGAGGCGCTCATGCTGAGCAAGGCCGAGCTTGCGCGGCGCGCCGGCCTGTCGACGCTCACGATCGACCGCATCGAATCCGGCCGCCCGTGCCGGCTCGACACGAAGCGCCGGATCCTGATGGCCCTCGGCATGCGCGTCGCCGACCGGGACAAGGTCTTCGGCGCCGCCGCTCTCCTCGATCCGGCCGAGTCGCTCGGCCGCCAGTTCGCCAAGTCGGCCTGAGCGCAAGGAGGTCTCCGTGCAGCTCTTCTCCCTGGGAAAGTCGAAGTCGATCGTCGGTCTCGACATCGGCTCGTCGTCCGTGAAGGCGGTCGAGTGCGCCGTCCGCAACAAGCGCGTCGAGCTGCTCCACGTCGGCGTCGCGCCGCTGCCCGCCGAGGCGATCGTGCAGGGCGCGTTCCTGAACTCGAGCGCGATCGTGGACGCGATCCGCGAGGCGATGGACTCGGCCGGCATCAAGTCGAAGCAGGTGGCCACGGCGGTGTCGGGCCACTCGGTGATCGTGAAGAAGATCAGCCTGCCGAGCATGACTCGCGAGGAGCTCGAGGAGTCGATCCGCTGGGAGGCCGAGCAGTACATCCCGTTCGACATCAACGAGGTGAACCTCGACTTCCAGATCCTGAACGGCGCCGAGATGGAAGGCCAGATGGACGTGCTCCTCGTGGCCGCCAAGAAGGACCTGATCGACGACTACGTGCAGGTGATCAGCGACGCCGGGCTCCAGCCCGCGGTGATCGACGTGGCCGCATTCGCGGTCGAGAACGCCTTCGAGGCCAACTACGACCTGCGCAACGACGACGTCGTCGCGCTGGTCAACATCGGCTCGCAGGTGGTGAACATCAACATCGTGGCGAACGGCGCGCCCGCGTTCACGCGCGACATCTCGACCGGCGGCTCGGCCTACACCGAAGAGATCCAGAAGGCGCTGTCGGTGGGCTGGGACGAGGCCGAGCGCATGAAGATCGGCGGCAAGGGCGAGGGCACCGCGCAGGACGTCGTGCCCCACGAGGTCGAGGAGGCGATGCGCAGCGTCACCGACACGGTCCTCGGCGAGATCAGCCGCTCGCTCGACTTCTTCGCGGCCACCGCCGCGGAGAGCCGCATCAGCAGGGTGTACCTGTCCGGCGGCGGCGCCCGCGTCTCGGGCCTCGACGCCGCGTTCCAGCAGAAGACGAACCTGGCCGTGGAGCGCATGAACCCGCTCGCGCGCGTCTCGCCGGCTTCCAGGCTGGACGACGAGTTCCTCAAGGAGATCGGTCCGTCGCTCGGCGTCGGCATCGGTCTCGCGCTGCGAAGGATGGACGACTGATGATCCATATCAATCTCCTTCCGGTCCGCGAAGAGCGCCGCAAGGCGGGCGCGCGACAGCTCGCGCTCGTGCTGGCGGCCGCCCTGGTGGGCTCCGTCCTGCTGGCGGGCGCGGTGCACACCAAGGTGCGCCACGACATCTCTTCTACGCGCGAGCAGACCGTCGCGACGCAGAAGGAGATCGATCGCTTCGAGCCGCAGCTCAAGCAGGTCGAAGAGTTCAAGAAGACGAAGGCGGAGATCGAGCAGAAGCTCGACGTGATCCAGGGCCTCAACGAGGCGCGCTCCGGCCCGGTCCACATGCTCGACGAGCTCGCGACGCACACGCCGGACCGCATCTGGATCAGCAAGATCTCGGTGCACAACGGCCGCCTGATCATGGAAGGCATGAGCCTCGACAACGAGCTCGTGGCCCTGTTCCTGACGGCGCTGGAAGAGTCGCCGTACTTCAAGAACGTCGAGCTCGTCGAGACGCAGGCCAAGGAGAAGGACGGCTTCCGCCTGAACGCCTTCGAGGTGAGCGGCGTGCTCACGGCGCCCGGCGCCGAGAAGCGCGCCACCGAGGCGGCCCCGGAGGCCGCTCCGGGGCCGACCCCCGCCAAGGGTCGCCGTGGCAAGACCGCGCAGACCGGCGCCGCCGTCGCCGGGCCGGCGCGGTAGGAGGCGAGCATGGATCTCGGTCTCGACAAGCTCCAGGTCCACCTGGACAAGCTCGCGAAGCTCCCCAAGGGAGCGCGCATGTCGGTCGTGCCGGCGCTCATGGCGATCGTGCTCGGCGTCTACGGCTACATGTTCTTCATGCCCGCGCGCGAGGAGCTCGCGAAGGCGGAGCAGGAGCGGCTGCAGCTCCAGCGCAAGCTCTCCGAGGTGCGCGCCGTCGCGGCCAACGAGCAGGCCGTGCGTGACGAGATCGCGATGCTCGAGAAGAAGCTCGCGGTCGCGCTGCGACAGCTCCCGGACAGCAAGGAGCTGCCGGTGCTGCTCACCGACGTGACCAGCCTCGGCAAGAACGCCGGCCTCGACTTCCGCGCGTTCCGCCCGCAGCAGGAGATCCGCAAGGCGTTCTACGCCGAGGTGCCGATCGACATCGAATTCACGGGCGGCTTCCACGACATCGCGAGCTTCTTCGATCAGATCGCACGCCTGCCGCGGATCATCAACATCACGGACCTCGAGATGACGATCGGCAAGGAGAGCTCGATCAAGACGCTGCTGAAGGTCGAGGGCAAGGCCACGACGTTCCGCTTCGTCGAGCCGGATCCGGAGCCGAAGGTCGATCCCGACGCCACCAAGGGCAAGGGCCGCGGGGCGGCGCGGAAAGCGGCGGCGAAGGCGGCGGTGCAGGGGGGTGCGCGATGAAGCGCAAGGGGTGGATCGCTACCGCGCTGCTCGGGGCGCTGGGGCTGGTCGCCGGCTGCTCGCAGCAGTCCGGGGGGCCGACCACGGCGGACTTCCAGAAGCAGCGGACGCAGGTGGTCGAGAAGCAGAAGCAGATGGCCGCGCTCCAGCTTCCCGAGAAGCACGGGAAGAAGGGCGAGGGAGAGAAGGCCGCGGGCAGCATGGGTGGCAGCGTCGGGTTCGTCTACGACCCGGTTGGGCGCCGCGATCCGTTCCGCTCGTTCATCCTCGATCGGCTGCACGAGGACGAGACCGAGACCAAGGGCCCGCTCGAGGAGTACGACCTCGCGCAGCTCGAGGTGGCCGGTCTGGTGTGGAAGGCGGAGAAGCGCCGCGCGCTCGTGATCGACCCCTCCGGCCAGGGCTACGTGGTCGAAGAGGGCGACAAGATCGGCAAGAACAATGGTCGCGTCCTCGAGATCGGCGACAGCTCGATGCGAGTCCGTGAGGAGTACGTGGACTTCCACGGCGAGGCGACCACGAAAGAGATCGACATGCGAATTCGGCAGAGCCAGGGAGGGTGAGCCCGATGTTCCCGCAACTCGTGAATCGATACCGCGGGGCCGCGCTTGCGGCCGCGATCGGTCTGCTGGCGGCGCTCGGCGGCTGCGCCAGCGCGCCGGCGACCATGGACGGCGCGGAGCTGAGCGGCGTGCGCGTCGAGACGGGCAGCGACACCACCCAGGTGGTGCTGCTGGGCGTCGCGGGCGCGCACCCGACGGCGGTGCAGGAGCAGAACCCGGCGCGCATCGTCGTGGATCTGCCGACCGGCGTCGCGGCTTCGGCCGAAGGCGCCACGCCCGTCTGGGACGGCACGCTCGAAGAGGTCACCGTCACGCGCGAAGGCGCGAGCGAAGAGGAGATGCACACGCGTGTCGTGATCGGCCTCGCGGCCGACGTCACGTGGGAGATGCAGACCGGCGACGACGGCCTGGTCGTGAAGGTGCAGCGCGGCGCGGAGGACGCCGCGAGCGAGGCGGCGTCGAGCGAGACGCCCGCGGACCCGTGGGCGGCGAGCGCGTCGGAGACGAGCGCGCAGGCTGCGGCCGAGACCGCGACCGCCGGCATGAAGCGCGCGACCGAGCTGAAGGGCGTCGCCGCGCGCATGGAAGGCGACGGCGTCGTGATCGATCTCCAGGCCGATGGCCAGATCGAGGGCGCCCACTCCTTCATGCTCGACAGCCCGCCCCGCCTGGTGGTGGATCTGCCGGAGATGAAGAGCGCCATGTCGCAGAGCCGCGTCGCGGTGGAGCACGGGGTGGTGAAGGCGGTGCGCGTCGGCCAGCACGAGGGCAAGGTCCGCGTGGTGGTGGACGGCGCCGATGACGCCACGGGCTTCGCCGAGAAGAGCGCCCCGCACGCGGGCGGCCTCTGGCTCGCGCTCGCGGGCGCGGAGCTCCCGGCCGCGGCCGAGGCGATGCCGATGGTCGCGGAGAGCGAGAGCGCGCCGGCCGAGGCCGCGTCGTCCGAGACGGCGCCTGCCGAGACCGCGGAGGCGGTCCCCGCCGCGCCGGCCGAAGGCGGCAAGGCGCAGATGGTGCACGGCGTCCAGCTCGACTCCGCGGACGGCCGCGATCGCGTGGTGATCGTGACCGACGCGCCGGCCGACTACGGCATGACCGAGGTCGACGAGAAGACGCTGATGGTGCAGGTGCGCGGCGCGCACATCCTGCCGGAAGCCGCGGTGCGGCTCACGCCCGAGCAGCCCGGCGTCGTCTCGATGGTCGCGGCCTTCGAGCAGCCCGAGCTGTCCACGCCCGAGGTGCGCGTGGTCGTGGAGCGCGCGCCCGGCGCCAAGCCGGTCGTCACGCAGCACGGCACGATGCTGATGCTCGAGTTCGTGAACGAGGGCGCAGTGGCCGAGCCCGTGCCGGTGATGGCCGCAGGCGACGTTCCGACGCCCGCCGAAGGGACCGAGGCGGCGATGGGCGAGGAGGAGGCCCAGAGCGGCGCCTCGGCCAAGGCCATGAAGCAGGCGAAGCGCGGCAAGCATCCGGGCCCCGCCGCCATCGACCCCGACGGCCACGGCATCGAGGTGCTCGAAGAGGGCGGCCTGCTCGAGGGCAAGGTCTACACGGGCCGCCGCATCTCGCTCGACTTCAAGGACGTCGAGATCGACGACGTGCTGCGCCTGATCGCCGAGGTGTCGGACCTCAACATCATCGCCGGCGACGAGGTGCAGGGTCAGGTCACGATCCGCCTGGTGGACGTGCCCTGGGACCAGGCGCTCGACGTCATCCTGCTCACCAAGGGCCTCGGCTTCATCCGCGTGGGCAACGTGCTCCGCATCGCGCCCGGCGAGGTGCTGAAGAGCGAGGAAGAGGCGCGGCTCCAGGAGAAGCGCGCGAAGGAGAAGCTGGAGGACCTCGTGGTCAAGCTCCAGCCCGTGAACTACGCGAACGTGAAGGAGGTGGCCAAGATGGTCAAGCGCCTCCTCACGCAGCGCGGCACGGTCGACATCGACATCCGCACCAACACGATCATCCTGAAGGACATCGCCAACGTGATCGACGAGGCGACCGCCCTGATCAAGGCGATCGACACCCAGACGCCGCAGGTGATGATCGAGGCGAAGATCGTCGAGGCGAACCTCGACTACCTCCGCGAGATCGGCAGCACCTGGGGCGCCGGCGTGGTGCAGACGGTCGACGCCTTCGACCCGGGCAGCGCGCTCGACCAGGACATCGGCAGCGACGGCTTCAAGCTGCACAACATCGGCGGCGTCGGTGTGGCGCCCTCGGGCAACAACTTCGCCGTGGCCAACCCGATCACCGAGCTGGCGACCGGCGCGTTGAACCTCGGGGCCTTCCTGCTCGACGAGCGGATCGACCTCGACGTGCAGCTCGAGGCGGCCGAGAGCGAAGGCGAAGGCAAGGTGATCTCCAGCCCGCGCGTGGTGACGCTCGACAACCGCAAGGCGTCGATCGAGCAGGGCGTGTCGATCCCCTTCCAGACCTTCGAGAACGGCGACGCGAAGCTCGAGTTCATCGACGCGGTGCTGCGCCTGGACGTGACGCCTCACATCACCCAGGACAAGAGCATCATCATGAAGATCGAAGTGCAGCGGAACGCGCCGGACGACAGCGTGCCGACGCCGACGGGCTCGCCGGCCATCGCGAAGAACGAGGCCGAGACCGAGACGCTGGTGAAGGACGGGCAGACGCTCGTGATCGGCGGCATCTACGTGGTCCGCTCCTCGGAGCGCCAGTCCCGCGTGCCCTACCTGCACAAGATCCCGATCCTCGGGAACGCGTTCAAGAACAACGGCACCCGCGAAGTGCGCCAGGAGCTCCTGGTCTTCGTGACGCCGCGCATCGTGGTGAACCCCGACCTCGGCACCTGAGCCGAGCGCCGGAAGACCGCAACCGAACGGGGCGGATGGGAGAAATCCCATCCGCCCTTTCGTTATGTTGGCTTCGTGCGCGACGGGACGCTGTGGCTGGTGGGGATGATGGGCGCGGGCAAGTCGTCCGTGGGTGCCCTGCTCGCGGCGCGGCTCGGGCGGCCGCTGGTGGACCTGGATCGCGCGATCGAGCGAGCGGCGGGGCGCAGCATCCCCGAGCTGTTCGAGAGCGAGGGCGAGCGGGGCTTCCGCAAGCGCGAGCGCGAGGCGCTCGAGGCCGTGGCCGGCCAACGCGCCGTGGTGGCGCTCGGCGGCGGCGCAGCGGCCCAGCCCGGCGCGGTGGAGCGCCTGCTCGCGACGGGGGCGCTGGTGTACCTGCGCGCGCGCGCGGAGACGCTCGCGGCCCGCGTGGGCGCCGCGGAAGCGCGGCCGCTGCTCGCGGGGCTGGACCCGGCGGCGCGCCTCGCGAAGATCCGCAGCCTGCTGGCCGAGCGCGAGCGCTTCTACCTGCGGGCCCCGTGCGTCGTGGACACGGACGGGCTCGACGCCGCGGGCGCGGCGGCCGAGGTGCTGCAGCGGCTCGAGGCGGCCCCGTGAGCGCGCCGGCGAGGCGCCGCGTCGAGGTGCCCCTCGGCGAGCGCAGCTACACGATCGAGATCGGCCTCGGCACGCTCGACGAGCTCGGCGCCGCCGTGAAGCAGGTGGTGGAGCCGACGCGGGCGCTCCTGGTCACGACGCCGCCCGTCGGCCGGCGCTACGGAGCGCGCGCCCTGGCCTCGCTCCGCGGCGCGGGCCTGCGCGCGCGCCGCTTCGACGTGCCGGACGGCGAGCGCAGCAAGAGCCTGGCCCAGGCCGGGCGTCTCTACGACGCGCTGCTCGCCGGCGGCGCCGATCGCGGCTCGGTCGTGGTCGCCCTCGGCGGCGGCGTGGTCGGCGACCTCGCGGGCTTCGTGGCCGCGACGCTGCTGCGCGGCGTGCCCGTGGTCCAGGTGCCGACGAGCCTGCTCGCCATGGTGGACTCGAGCGTCGGCGGGAAGACGGGCGTCAACGTCGCGCGCGGCAAGAACCTGGTGGGCGCCTTCCACCAGCCCCGGCTGGTGTGGATCGACGCCGCCACGCTCCGCACGCTGCCGCCCCGCCAGCTCCGCGCGGGGCTCGCCGAGGTGGTGAAGCACGCGGCCATCGCGGACGCCGGCCTGTTCGAGGAGCTCGAGGCGCAGGGCGAGCGCCTGCTCGGCGGTGAGCTCGAGCGCTGGCTGCCCATCCTCGAGCGCAACTGCGCGATCAAGGCGCGCGTGGTGGCGCTGGACGAGCGCGAGACCGGGCTCCGCATGACCCTCAACTTCGGCCACACGCTCGGCCACGCGGTCGAGAGCCTGGCTCGCTACCGCGGCGTGCTGCACGGGGAGGCCGTGGCGATCGGCATGGCCTTCGCCGCGCGGCGCTCCGAGGCGCTCGGCCTCGCGCCGGCGGGCACGGCGGAGCGCCTGGTGGGCCTGCTGGCGCGGCTGGGCCTGCCCACCGCGCTGCCGCGCCACCCGCGCCGGGCTTATCTCGCCGCGCTGTCGGTCGATAAGAAGAAGCGGGATACGCGCATCCGCTTCGTGGCGCTGCGCGGCATCGGGAGGGCGGACACGGTGCCGCTGCTCCCTACGGAAATCCTTCCGCCGGAGGTGCGGTGAGCGAATCGAGCTGGGTGAAGGACGCCGAAGCCGCGCGCCGCGCGGGCCGGCCCGAGCAGGCGCGCCGCCTCGCGGAAGCGGGGCTCGTGGACGAGCCCTTGGACGCCGCCGGCCGGCTGGTGCACGCGCTCGCGTGCCTCGACCTCGGCGACGCCGACGCGGCGCGGCGCACGCTCGAGGCGGGCGTGGTGCGCTTCGCGTCGGGTGCGCCCGAGCCGCTCGAGCTCGAGCCTTCCGGCGACGACGAGCCGTTCCAGGTGCAGTCGGATCCGCTCGCGGACCTGGCCGAGAACGAGCTCGAGCGCGCCTTCGATCACGCGCACTCCGAGCCGGTCGAGGCATGGACCACGAACCGCGTGGCGGAGGCGGCGCTGCACGCGGCGGAGGCGGGCGAGCCCGAGGTCGTCCCCAGCGAGCCGCCCGAATCGCCCTTCGCGACCGAGACGGTCGCGACCCTGTACGAGCGCCAGGGCGCTCCCGAGCGCGCGCGCGCGATCCGCCGCTCGCTCCAGGCCGAGGCGCGCGAAGAAGGGCCCGACGAGCGCAAGCGTTGGGTCGGCACCCTCGAGCGTTGGCTCGACAACCTGCGGAGAGCATCCCGATGAGCTTCGAGTCGATCCTGGGTCAGGTGCTGGGCGAATGTCCGGGCGCGCTCGGCGCGGCATTGATGGGCAGCGACGGCGTGCCGATCGCGGAGGCGACGGCGCCCGCGGCGTCCGAGCTGACGGACGAGCTCGGCGTGCTCGGCATCGAGTTCGGCCGCGTGCTCGACGAGGCGCGGAAGGCGGCCGACGCCGCGGCCGCGGGCAGCCTGGTGGAGCTGGCCGTGCGCACCGAGCGCTTCCACGTGCTCATCCAGGCGGTCGATCCCGACACGTACCTGGTGCTCGTGCTCGCGCCCGAGGCCAACGTGGGGAAGGGCCGCTACCTGATGCGCCGCCACCAGCTCTCGATCCGGCAGGAGCTGTAGCTACCCTCCGGCGCCATGTCCGAGCTGCAGCGCATCCTCGTCCTGCACGGGCCCAACCTGAATCTGCTGGGCACGCGCGAGCCGGACGTGTACGGGCGCGCCACGCTCGAGGAGATCGAGGCGGAGCTGCAGGCCGTCGCGAAGACGGGCGGCGCCGAGGTGCAGTGCTTCCAGTCGAACCACGAGGGCGCGCTGATCGACCGCATCCACGAGGCGCGGAGCTGGGCCGACGGCATCCTGATCAACCCGGGCGGCCTCACGCACACCAGCGTCGCGCTGCGCGACGCGCTCGCCGCCGTCGCACTGCCCATCGTCGAGGTGCACCTCTCGAACGTGGCGGCGCGCGAGGACTTCCGGCAGCGCTCGCTGATCACCCCGATCGCCGTCGGCGTGGTGAGCGGCTTCGGCCCGACGAGCTACCGCCTCGGCCTCGAGGCCTTGCTCGACGCCATCGCGCGCTGACGGGAAACGCCCGCAGGGGCGGACCACTCGTCTCAAGGGACCCTGCCGCCGGCCCGATATCTACGGGTGGGAGAGGCTGCCCAAGCCTCGCCCTGTGGGCGCTCGTCTTCCTCGGGGGCGGTGTTGGCGATCAACAAGCGGAAGATCCTGGAGTCCGCGCAGAAACACCTGCAGCGCGGCGCCCTGGACAAGGCCCTCGAGGACTACCGCACCCTCCTCAAGGCCGATCCCCACGACTCGAACGTCCTGCTGAAGGTCGGCGACCTGTACCTGAAGCAGGGCAAGCGGGACGAGGCGATCAACTCGTACCTGCGCGTCGCCCAGCACTTCACCCGCGACGGCTTCGATGCGAAGGCCGTGGCGCTCTACAAGCAGATCTCGCGCCTCGATCCCAAGCGGCACGACGTGTCGGTGCCGCTCGCCGATCTATACGCGCGCATGGGCCTCGTGCCCGATGCGATCGCCGCCCTGCAAGCGGCGGCCGATGCGGCCTATCGCGCGGGTGACAAGGACGGCGCGCTCGAGCTGCTGCGCCGCATGGCCGCGCTCGATCCCGCGAACACGCAGAACCGCCTCAAGGTGGCCGAGCTGTTCGCGAAGGAGAACCGCAAGCAGGAGGCCGTCGCCGAGTACCAGGCGGTGGCCGACGAGCTCGAGCGGCGCGGCGAGGAAGAGGAACGCATCCGTGTGCTCGAGCGGATGCTTTCGGCCGATCCCGATCGCCCGGTGGCGCTGCTCGTCGTCGGTCGCGCGAAGCTCGCGACCGGCCAGTTCGCCGCGGCGCGCAAGTGCGCGGAGCGGCTGCTCGCGTCGCAGCCCGACGACACCGACGGCCGCGAGATGCTCGGCCACGCGCTCGCCGGCGAGGGCGACGGGGAGCGCGCGCGCGAGACCTTCCGCGAGCTCGCCGAGATCTTTCGCCTGCGCGGCGACGAGGCGCGCGCACGCGACCTGATGCAGCGCTTCGGCGGCCTCGAGGCGCTCGCACCCGACGAGTCGGATCCGCCGCAGGACACCGACGTGCCCGTGCTCGAGCTCGAAGCCGAGGCGCCCGAGGACGACTTCCTGCTCGAAGCCGACCCGCTGCCCGTGCCGAAGGGTCCGCCGCTCGGCAAGCCCGCGCCGGCGGGCCGGCCTGCGCCCGCCGCGAAGCCGGCGCCCGTCGCGAAGCCCGCGCCCGCACGCCCGGCCGCGCCTCCGCCCGCGCCGCCGCGTCCCGCGCCCGTCGCCGCGCGCGCGCCCGCCCGCCCGCGCGCCGAGAGCACCGACGTCGAGACCCCGCGCAAGGCGCCGCCCCCGCCGCCGCCCAAGCCCGCGCCCGTCGTCGAGACCGTCGGCAGCTCCGACCCCGAGTCCGCCGACCCCGATCAGCTCCTCGCCGAAGCGACCGTGTACCTGCGCTACGGGAAGTTCGAGCGCGCGGTCTCCGCGCTGCGCACGATCCTCGCGCAGGTGCCGGACCATCGCGCCGCGCTCGAGAGCCTCGGCGAGGCGCTCGGCGCGCTCGGCGAGACCGCGCACGCCGTCACCGCCTTGCAGCGCGCCGGCGAGGGCGCACGCAGCGCGAAAGACGACGAGGCCGTGGAGCGCATTCGCGAGCGCCTCGCGATCCTCGACGGGGCCGCGGCGGAGGCGCTCGCGCCGGCGCCCGCGGCGGACGCGGGCAGCGACGACGTCGAGATCGACATCGACATCGGCGGCTCGCTGGAGGCGATCGAGGATCCGACGCTCGAGCCCGGCGAAGACGAGCTCGAGTCTCTCACCATCGACATCGATGGGCTCGAGCCGCTCGGCGGCGACGAACCCGCGCCTGCGGCCGCTCCTGCGCCGGCTGCCGCTCCGGCGGTCGGGCCCTCGCTCACGGTCGTCGAAGAGCGCACCGCCACCACGCCGGCGCGCGTGGCGGAGGAGCTCGAGGAGGCGGAGTTCTACTTCGAGCAGGGCCTGCTCGACGAGGCGCGCGCTCTCTACGAGCGCATCCTCACGGCCGCGCCGAACCATCCGCAGGCGATGCTGCGGCTCGGCGAGATCAATGCGCGCGCGGCCGCGCCGCCCGCGGCCCCGCCGCCGGTGTCGCCCGCCGTCGCGCCCGTCGCCGCGAAGGAAGCCGCTCCCCGTCCCGCGCCCGTTCTGCCGCCGCCCATCGAGATCGATCTCGCGCCCCCGGAGCCCGACGTCGAGATCGACATCGAGCCCGACCTCGATGCGCCGGAGATCGAGGCGCCGCCGCC
>Ga0187892_10002916_pt1 | contig 32621 bp, 27 predicted proteins | sample MA1701073metaG_FD_139345 | JGI IMG/M metagenome (GOLD analysis project Ga0187892, IMG submission 139345) | Bio-ooze microbial communities from a basaltic lava cave in the Kipuka Kanohina Cave System on the Island of Hawaii, USA - MA170107-3 metaG ...
GAAATTATCTACCTGTGCAAGCACTTTGTGAAACCGCAGGCCTGACAGAAAAAGGGGGGCAGAAAAATAAAAACCATTGCGGCCTTCTTATTTTTTCTGCCCATCTTTTTCTGTCAGTCTCTTTCTGTACTCGCACAGGTCGAAATTATTGATCGCCGGATTCCTGATAAAACCCCGCCCTTCGATACGACTCATCCAGCAATTCGACGATGTGAACGACGCGGTATTCGGCGTCGAACATTCGCGCGCCCGCGCCCAGTTGCATGTGGCAGCCGGGATTGGCTGTGACCAGGAGCTTCGCGCCGGTGGCTTTGACTTTGCCGATCTTGTCGGAGAGCAGACTCTCGGACATTTCCGGCTCGCTCAGGTTGTAAATGCCCGCGCCGCCGCAGCAATCCTGCATCCCTTCGAGTTGTTTGTATTCGAGTCCGGGAATCGCCGCGAGCAGCGATTGCGGCGCAGTCATCACGCGCTGGGCGTGGTAAAGGTGGCAGGGCGCGTCGTAAGTCACTCGCTCGTTGATTTCGGCGCCGCGGCGGATTTCGCTCTGAGCCAAGAATTCAGTCACGTCGCGCACGCTCTGGCTGAAATGCTTTGCGCGTTCGGCGTATTGCGGATCGTCTTTCAACAACTCGCCGTATTCTTTGAGCAACGCGCCGCAGCCGGCGGCGTTGATGATGATCGTCGCCGAAGCGCCTGTCGCCAGAAACCGGTCGAAGGCGTCAATGTTGCGGCGGGCAAGCTGGCGCGCGGTTTCGACCTCGCCCGCGTGCGCGTGCAGAGCGCCGCAGCAGACCTGGGTCTCGACATCGTTGAGCTGGCAGTCGTTCGCTGCCAGCACACGTTTCGTGGCGTCGTTGGCGGGTTTGAACAAACCTTCCATCACACAACCGGTGAAGACGGCTACGGATTGGGGATTGGGGATTGGGGATTTGAGATTTGAGATTTGAGATTCTCCTTGTCTCCTTGTCCCCAGTTCCGGACGCGTTGTCATCAGCAGCGACAAGGCGAAATCGGCTTTCGCTGAGACCTTGCGAACGATCCCTTTGTCGAACGCAAACCTGACGAGCGGGTTGTCGCGCAACAGCCGCGACAACGCGAACACGAACTTCAACCGCTTCGGGTAAGGGAAGACGTGGCGCAGCGCGAGCTTGAGCATCGTCTTTTGAAACCCTGAGCCACTTTTCGATCCGTGTTCGATGATCGCTTCGCGCGCGGATTCGAGCAGGAACCCGTAACGCACTCCCGCCGGGCAAGCCGTTTCGCACGCGCGGCAACCCAGGCACAGATCAATGTGGCGGGAAAACGTTTCCGACGCCACGTTCAAACGTCCTTCCGCGACGGCGCGCATCAGGTAGATTCGCCCACGCGGGCTGTCGTTTTCGTTGCCCAGATGCTGGTAAGTCGGGCAGGCGGGCAGGCACAGGCCGCAGTGAATGCAGCCCAGCAGTTTTTCTGTCTCGGCGCTGAGCGCGGTTTGGAGATTGGTTGTGTGGTTGTTCATTGTTAAGTCAGCAAAGGTGGAACAAGATGCCATCTTGTTCCACGATCAGAAAGCCCGGTCAAATGCCCGCCACGAATCTGCCGGGATTGAGTTGCGCCTGCGGATCGAATTTCTCTTTCAACGCGCGCATCAGGCTTGCTGTCTGACCGACTTCGCCCCAAACATCGAGTTGTTCTTTGATCCTATTAGGCGCGCGCAAAATAACCAGTTGTCCGCCGCGCGATTGGGCGCGTTTGCGCAACTCGGCGACGCGGCCTGGCTCGATTTCGGTTTCGGCGTGAATGCGAACGACGCCGTTCGCGGCGTGCGCGCGCCAGTTGATTTCGGGAAGCGCCAGGTCAACGTCGGCGAGCGCCGCTGGCAAATCGGCGGGCAGCGCGCTCATCCGCAGCGAAGACGCGATCTGCGACGAGGTTTCGCTCTCGTGGTAGCCACGCCAGAACGCGTCGGCATCTGATTCGCTCAAAACCGTATGTTTGAAATCCGCTCCCAGCTTCGCCGCCTCTTCGATCTGCGAGTCAACCGCTTCGGCTTCGTTGAGGAATCGCAGCGCGAGCGCGAACTGGTTGTCTTCAATCGCGAGCGCCAGGTTGTTCGACGGCGAGATGAGTTCCATCGCCGCTGGCTGAACGTCGGAATCGTTGACGCGAGCAACCAGCGCGCACAAAGACTCTACGTCGTTAGCGTAAAACACCAGCGTCTTCTCGACCGGCGGCAAGGCGCGCAGTTTGAAACTCATCTCGGCGATGACGGCCAACGTGCCGAAGCTGCCGGCGTAAAGTTTGCACAGGTCGTAACCCGCGACGTTTTTGACCACCTTGCCGCCAGCTTTCGTGACGCCGCCGTCAGCGTGAACAACGCGAATGCCGATCAGCCAATCGCGCGGCGTTCCGTAAGCGCATCGCAGCGGCCCCGCGCTGGCGGTGGCGATGACGCCTCCCAGCGTCGAACGTTCGTCGCCGAAAGGATCGAGCGGGATGAACTGGCGATGCTCCGCCGCATTTTTGTTGAATGACGCGAGCGCGCATCCGGCTTCGACGGTGGCGGTCAGATCAGCCGGTTCGTATTCGATCACGCGGTTCATTTTCGCGGTCGAGACGATCAGATCGAAACGCGTGGGCCGATTGCCCATCTCCAGCCACGTCCCCGCGCCCGCGGGGATCACACGCCAGCGTTCGTCGCTCGCGAGTCTCATCATCTCGCTCAGTTCTTCGAGGTTGTGCGGGAGGGCGACGGCGCGTTGCCGTTCATTGTCAATGCGGAAATCTCCGCCGGTTGCAATGACCGCGCGGTCTTCGCCGAACATCTCGCGCAGGCGGTAGACGATTCTGACCAGAGATAGGTCGCGCGCCGCCTCGGATTGAGAATTTTCCATAGAGTGAATTTTTTGCGCTGCTTGTGACAACGGTATGTGGCCGGTATGAGCGGCCGGCGGATTTATATCACGCCGTTTCGGTTTCAGCGAGAGCATTCATCAGGATTGTCCGGCGAGCGCCGCGCGCAAAGCGTCAATCGCCAGCACGGAACAATGCTCTTTGTTGCGCGGCAAAGATTCGAGCGCGCGCGTGATGTCGGCGGGCGTAAGCTTGCGCGCTGCTTCAATCGTCAACCCAATGATCAACTCGGTCAGCGCGGAGCCGGCGGCGATGCTTGGCGGGCAACCTTGAACTTTGAAGCTGGCCGCAGCAATCTTTCCGTCGGCGAGCTTGAGGTAAAGATGCAGCAAGTCGCCGCAGACGGGATTGGTCGCGTCGCCACGGGCCGTAGCGTCTGCCATTTCGCCCACGTTGCGCGGGTTTTCCAGATGCTCAAGAACTTTCGGACTATACATCTCTACGTCTATTTTAATGAGGTGATGATCTGCGCCGGAGTTTGACCGCCCAGCGGCTTGCGTTTCAGGTCTCTATCGAATGTAACCAGCGTCAGTCCGTTGAGTCTGGCGGCAATGTATTGGTATGCGTCATCGAAATCGAGCCTGTGCCGCTTCATCGCTTTGATCAGTTCCGGCGTCTTGTCCGGTGGAATCGAAACCAACAAGACATCACCATCAACAAACAGGTCTTGCACAAAATCGAGCAACGCCGGTTGTTTCTTGAGCCTGATCAGGATTACGCACAGCGAATGGAAGGCGAAGTCGGTGATGAAAATCTCGTCGGACTGGATGAGGCTAAGCAACCGCCCGACTTCATTGGCTTTCGGCTGTCCCAGCAAACGCTCCAGCCAGATGTTGGTATCCAGAAGGTACATTGGAGGGGAAGGTAGAGATCAGTTCGTGCGCCATTCCAGCGCCAGTTTCTGAAGCTCGATGGAAGTGTACTGATCGCGGTAATCGGAGAGCGCGCCTGCCCACGACTGCCGCAATTTTCGCCGCACCTTTCGCTTGCGCTTTTTCGCGAGAAACTCTGCGAAATTAATCACCTCGGCTTGTGAGGCCGGAGGCAAAGATTTAAACAGTTCGTTCAAAGTTTGAAGAGATAAACTCATAAAGCATCCTTAATCGAATCAAAAATCTCAAGCTCATCTTAGGATGACGGCAATTGCTGCGCCTTCACCCACTGCCGAAAGTCGCGTAACGTGGCGGTCTGGCCGTCGATCTTGCTGCGTTCCAGAAGTTGAAACAATACGTCGCCGGTCAGGAAAGGGAAGGCGCGGCTCGCCTCAGCTTCAACGTAGTCTGTTCCTATCAGGTGATAAATCTGCGCCTGATGCTGGTCGTAGCGCCAGATTTCGGGCACACCCAGGTTAGCGTAAATGTGAAAGCGGCTGAGCGATTCGCTGGTAATGTCAATCTCGACCGCGATATCGGGCGGAGGCGGAGACGAATCCGGGTCGAAGCGTTCAACGCCAATCACCCGCGCGACGTTCTGCACATAGAAGCAGGTGTCCGGTTCCAAGCCTTGCAGCCAATCTTCGTACTTGTAGGTGGTCGAGCCGAGACATTCCAAATCCAGTCCCGACTCATCAGTCAAGACATACACCAAGTGAGAGATGAACTCTTTCTGTCTTTCGTGAATCGGCAACGGCAGCGCGATCTCCAATCCTCCGTGATCGTAGCTGATGCGCGCTCTGTAACCCGCGCCTAAATCTTCGAGCAGGTCTTCATATTCCTCCCAAGGGACGTGATAGAAAGTGAGCGTGGCGCCATCCGGCAGATGGGTTATTGCCTCGCGGTAATTGGTTCCTACAGCAATCATCAGTTTTACCTTTGTCAATTTACAATGACGCGCGCCCTCGCCCGGATTGTTCCGGGAGCCGAAGCCGCTAAATGAACAATTCCGCCGAGACCGAGAATCGTTCCCCCAAGGCTTTGGCGATCCGCTTACTGATTGCGCGCTTGCCGCTCAAGACCTCGCTGATGTAGCCGCGCGATTTGAAGATCGGCAGCAGATCGGTTTGCGTCAACTCGTTATGCTCCATCAATGCGCGCAGGATTTCGTGCGGTTGGCTTTTGGGGAATGAATAATTCTGATCGTCGTAATCTTCGATGAGTTTGGTCATCAACTCGAGCAGGGCGTGTTCTTCCGGCGAGAGGTTGCGATGTCCTTTCTTCAAGAGGCTCCCGATCTCGGCGTCAATCCGGTCGTAGTCCTGCTCGGTCTGAATCACGACCGGCAGGACGCGCGACAACAGACGCCCATATTTACGCGAATCCAGATTCTTAACAGCTACAGTCATCTTTCCAGGCTCCTTTGTCATACTCCTACCGCAGGCTGTTTTTTCCGCGCGAGCGGAGAAAGTTTCCTCAGCTTTTCGACCACCGCTGGCAGCGTCTCAAGCACGTAATCCACATCCTCTTTCGTGTTGTCTTTGCCGAAGCTGAAGCGCAGCGAACCATAGCCGGTGTCGCGCGGCAGCCCGATAGCCATCAGCACGTGCGACGGTTCGTGCGAACCCGACGCGCAGGCCGAGCCGGTCGAAACCGCCACGCCTTTCAGGTCGAGCGAAATCTGTAGACCTTCGCCTTCGACGTGGTTGAAATTCAGATTGGCGATGTTCGGAACGCGGCGGTCTTGGTCTCCGTTGCGCGAGATGTCCGGGATGCGTTTGAACAACTCTTCTTCCAGATAATCTCGCAACACCCGCGCGTGTTCCATCCGCTCGGCCAGATGCAGTCGAACGAGTTCGGCGGCTTTGCCCAGGCCGACGATCAGTGGGACGCTTTCGGTGCCGGCGCGGCGGTCACGTTCGTGGTGGCCACCGTGCATTTGCGAAGCGAGGCGCACGCCGCGGCGGACGTAGAGCGCGCCGACGCCTTTCGGCCCGTGAATTTTGTGCGCAGTCAACGTCAGCAGGTCAACGCCCAGTTCTTTCACGTCAACCGGAATCTTCCCAACCGATTGCACGGCGTCGGTGTGCAGGTAGAGATGTTTCTGGCCCGCCTGGCGGCGCTCTTTAACCAACGCGCCGATTTCGCTGACCGGCTGGATCGCGCCGATCTCGTTGTTGGCGTGCATCACTGTGATCAGCACGGTTTCATCGGTCAATGCGGCGCGCACGTCTTCCATCCGCACGATGCCTTCGCGGTAAACGGGCAGGTAGGTCACGCGCCAGCCTGCTTTTTCAAGATGCGCGCAGGCGGCCAGCACCGCCGGATGTTCGATCTGCGAGGTGATGACGTGACGGCCTCTTTCCCGGTGCGCTTCGGCGATGCCTTTGATCGCCAGGTTGTCGGCTTCGGTGCCGCCCGAGAGGAACGTGATCTCGGTCTTATCGGCGTTGAGCAGCGAGGCGACCTGCTGGCGGGCGTCTTCGATGGCCTGCCTGGCCTGCTGTCCCCATTGGTGCGTAGACGAGGCGTTGCCATAGATTTCGGTGAAGTAGGGCAGCATCGCCTGCGCGACTTCGTCGTCAACTCGGGTGGTGGCGCTGTTGTCGAGATAGATTCTTTTCAATGTCATAACGGCCTAAAACCTCATCCAGTTTGACTTGATCAAGCTCCGGCTCACGATCAGAATAACCAGGTTCACAATTTTCGCCACCAGCCAGAGCGTGAAAGACTTGCTCACCGCTTTTTTGGCGGCCTCATATTCAGGCTCTGGCGATTGCCATTGCCCGTGCTTCGCCAGCCAACTTCCGACCACCATCACCGCGTAAATACAAATAATAGTGAAGGCGAAGTCAAAGCGAATCGGCGATCTGATCCAGCTCAAGTAAGGGGTAATCACCGAGACAATCAGGAACAACACCGCGGCGGGATTGAAGGCTCTGATCGTATTGGCGGAACTGATGGCCTGATCGATGGCAAAGTTGTTCATCGCGCTGATTCGCATCTTTTCCTGATCCAGCGTGATTCCGCAATACGGACACTGCTCTCGCCCATAAAGCATGACCTCGTTGCAGGCATCGCACCTGGCGGTAAGGGTGAGGTCAGGGTTAAGAATGTTTTTGTCCATCGTGATTTCCCCCTTACGAAGTGGAAGCATACCTCAGATTGTCGCTTGTGTTGAACCCGGTGTTAGTGTAGAAAGTGTTTACCCCTTTATATTTCCCAAAGTCAATCCAAACCGTATGGCTACTGAAACACAGAAGGAGGAAGTCATGAACGCAGGCTTTGTTCGCCGGGCGGCGGCATTCGCAGCCCTGAGTGTCGCTCTGCTGGCGATGTTTATCAGCGCATCGGCTCAGACCACGCGCACGCGGCCCAAGATTGTCACGAACGATCCGGCCACTTATCGTTACGCTTACCAGCACGGTTACCGCGCTGGCTACGAAGACGGATTCACCAAAGGCAAGAGTGATTTCAACGAAAACCAACCGCGCGATTTCGCCGGCAGCGACGCTTACAACCGCGCTGATCGCGGTTACGAAGAGCGGATGGGGACTCGCGCCGAATTCGAGGAGGCTTATCGCACCGGCTTCGAGCTGGGTTACAACGACGGTTATTTCGGGCGGCCTTTCACGGTTTCGATCCCGGCGAATGTCGGCAAAGTGGTGATCGCTTCGGTCAACGCCAATAGCGCTCCCGCGCCAGCGGCTCCCGCGACTGCTTCGACGAATTCAAGCTCGGCGTCCAGCCGCCCACGCACGTCCGATTCCGGCGATTCAAGGGTAGCGGATGACAGGCCCGTCAGCCGTCCATCATCGCGCGCGCAGGTTGTCATTCCCGACGGCACACAGATGAAGCTTCGCCTGACTTCGCAGATCAGCACGAAGACGAACAAAGCCGGTGACCGTTTCACCGCCGTCGTGCTCGACCCCAGCGATTATGCCGACGCTATAGTCGAGGGCCACATCGCTCAGCTCAACAAATCGGGCAAGGCTGCGGGCAAGACCGAGTTGTCGCTGGCGTTCGATTCGATCCAGGCGCGCGATGGACGCAGCGGCCGTTTCGCGGCGCAGGTTGAGAAGGTTTACGAGAGCGAGACCGTCAAGACCGTTGACGAAGAAGGCAACGTCGAGACCGGCAGCCGGACGAAAGACACCGCTACGCGCACCGCTGGCGGCGCAGCGCTCGGCGCGATCATCGGCGCAGTCGCGGGTGGCGGCAAAGGCGCGGCCATCGGCGCAGCCATCGGCGCAGGCGTCGGCGTTGGTTCCGTTTTCGTTCAGGGTGGTAAGGATTTGGTGCTCGATCCTGGAACCGAGATATTAATTCGCAGCGCATCCCCGGCGCGGACAAGGGATTGAGGATCGAGGATCGAGGATCGAGGATCGAGGATCGAAGAGTTGGTTACGATCCTCGATCCTCGATCCTCGATCCTCGATCCTCGATAGAATGATCACACTGCTCACCGATTTCGGCTCTTCTGATTATTTCGTTCCCGCAGTCAAAGGCGTCATCCTCTCGATCAGCCCCGGCATCCGGATCGTAGACATTACGCACGATGTGGCGGCGCAAGACATTCATTTCGCCGCCTTCACGCTGGGAGCGTGCTATCACAACTTTCCCGCCGGTGTGATTCACCTGGCCGTGGTTGATCCTGGCGTGGGTTCGTCACGCCGCGCGATTATCGTCGCAGCCGGGGGGCATCTTTTCGTCGGTCCCGACAACGGCATCTTCAGCTTCGTTTATGCGCGGGAATCCGGCGTCCGCGTCTTCCACATCACCCGCGATCAATTTTTCCACCATCCGGTCAGCGCGACTTTTCACGGACGAGATGTGTTTGCCCCGGTCGCCGCGCATCTTTCGCGCGGCGTGAAGCCCGAAGAGATCGGCGAGGAGATTGGCGACTACGTCAGACTCGAAATTCCACGCCCAGCGCTGGTTGGCCAGAGCGTGGTCGAAGGTCACGTCATTCACATTGATCATTTCGGCAACTGCATCACGAATCTGACCGAAGCCGAGTTGGAACCGGACAAAATTTCGCCCGCGACGCGACTCTATTTCGGAGGCCGCGAGATCAGCCAATTCGGCCTCTGTTTCTCCGAAGCGGCGAACCGGAACGACCTGTTCGCTTATCCGGGCAGCGCCGGTTTTTGGGAGATCGCGTTGTGGGGCGATTCGGCGGCGAAATTCGTTAACGCGCGATGCGGCGATGAAGTCATACTTGATTGCGGATTGCGGATTGCGGATTGCGGATTGGCGAAAGAATGAGCGACTCGACGCCCATTCGATTTACCATCCGCAATCCGCAATCCGCAATCCGCAATCCGCAATCCGCAATCCGCAATCCGCAATCCGCAATGAAACTGATTCGCTCCATCCTCGACCTCAATTCCCGCGTTCAGGTGATGGGTGTGCTCAACGTCACGCCCGATTCGTTTTCCGACGGCGGAAAGTACGGCGACGTCGAGCGAGCCGTCGCTCGCGCGCTTGCGATCGAAGCCGAAGGCGCGGACATCCTGGACATCGGCGGCGAATCAAGCCGGCCCGGATCGAAACCAGTCAGCGTCGAAGAAGAACTGGATCGCGTCGCGCCGGTGATTGTCGCGCTTCAAAGCCGGTTGCGAATTCCGATCTCGATTGACACGACCAAAAGTGAAGTCGCGCGAGCGGCGGTCGAAGCCGGGGCGGAGATCATCAACGACATCAGCGGACTCAGGTTCGACCCGGCGCTCGCGGACGTAGCGGCGGAGACCGGCGCGGCTCTGGTCTTGATGCATTCGCGCGGAACGCCTGAGACGATGCAGCAATTGCCCCCCGCTTCCGACATCTTCGACGAGGTGATCAACGAGTTGCGGCTGGCGATTGATCAGGCGCAGCGGCGGGGAGTGGAGCGCGAGAAGATCGTCATTGATCCCGGCGTCGGATTCGGCAAAACTCCTGAGCAGAACCTGCAATTGATCAACGGCCTCGACCGCCTCGTCGGCGAGTTCGACCTGCCAGTTCTGCTCGGAACATCGCGCAAATCCTTCATCAAACGGACGCTGGATCGCGTGATGGAGGCGCGCGCGCGCAACGATGAACGCGAGCGCGTCGCCGGCACGGCGGCGAGCGTCGTGATTGGGATCGCACGTGGAGCGCGCATCGTGCGCGTTCACGACGTGGGCGAGATGGTTGCGGTGACGAGAATGGCGGAGGAGATTTTGCGGCGCAGTTGAGAATTGCCAGTGTGGGGAAGTGGTAGCCGGGAAGGGCGTTGCTTCAGTTTGCGATTTGGTTCTGTTACCATCGGCCTTGAGTTCGCGTGTCGCGCGGCAATAACGAACGAGATCGGATTGGCTATGAAACTTCGAATCAAGCCACGAAGCCTGGTTTTCATCGGATTCGGCGCGGGCCTGTTCGTCGCTGGCGCGTTCTGGCTGGCGGACGCCGCTGATGTCATCAGCGTCAAGCAGGCGCGCGAACTGATCCAAAACATCGCCGGCGCGAACCTGAAGAAAGAGCAGGTGCAGATCAAAAACATCTCAGGCGGCATTGGCGGCGGCGGCGCGATGGTCGAGGCGCAGATCGAAACGATTTTTCGGGTCACGAAGGATAAAGACGGCTGGCGGATCGTCGAAGTCCGGCTGGGCGACCGGCAATGGGAATCTTTCGAGTTGATCGAAGAGGCCGTGCGCCGCGAGAAGGTTCGCCGGACGAACGTTCTGCTCCAGCAGATCGCCGATGGCATCAGCGCCTACCGCAGCGAGCGCGGACAATTCGTGGCGGCTGACGACATCGCCCAACTACTGGATTTCATTTCGCCGCGTTACCTAAAAATCCCGCAACGATTTGATCTGTGGGGAAATCAACTCGAGTATCGCGGTTCGGCGACCAGCTACCGGTTGACCTCATCTGGCCCGGACCGTAAATCGGGAACAAAGGACGACCTGATCATCGAAAACGGCGCATTGAAGACTGCGACGGAATAACAGCGCCGGCAACCGACCATCCCGTATGCAATACATTTCAGTCGAACACCAAAGAGCCATCAGCGGGCGTTACAAAACGGCAGTGATCATCGTCTTCGCGCATTGCGTGACGGTGCTGATCTTCATCGCCGTCGCCCGTTTCGTCCAACCAGCGGAGGTCGTGCCGGGCAGCGAGAGGTTGATGACGTACGCCCCGATGGCGGTGATTGTTCTCACTCTGGCGGTCATCGTTTTCCGGCGCGTGTGGTTGTCACAAGTGATTTTCGGCAGCGCGATGAGGATGGGTGTGAACGCCGTTCTGAACAGATTGATGCAGATGACGGTCATCTGCTCAGCCATCTCGGAATTAGTGGCGATCTTCGGATTCGCGTTCTACCTGTTGACGGGCGGCTATCAATACAGTCTGGTTTTGAGCGTAGTCAGCCTGTTGCTGCTCTTTTACACGGCCTTTCCGAGACGCGGCGAATGGGATCGCGCCGTCGTCGCCAGCGCCAATCCGAAAGCGACATAAAGGAAGTGAACGAAGGATGAAAGTAAAAAGACTAATGGCGGCGGTTTTATTTGTCGTCCTGTTCGGCGTCGTCGCCAACGGCGAAGCGATGATCATCGTCTCGCCGCAAACGAAGCCGGAGCAAAATCCCGCGGCGAAATCATCGCCGGATTCGCCGCCCGCCACGCCAGCTTCTCCATCAACCAGCGGGCTTCCGCAGCCGAACACTCCTGACGCGCGCGCGCGCCAGCAGGCGTATCTGCGATTTATCGAAGCCCAGCGTCTGAAAGGCGAAGCTCAACGATTGAACAACGCGCGCCTGCTCGAGGAAGCGATCCAGGCTTACAAAGAGACAATTCAGCTCGATCCGGCCGCCGCCGAGCCGCACGTTGATCTGGGCGAGCTTTACTTCTTCTTCCGCTCGCGCCGCGATCTGGCCGAACAGGAAGGGCGAGAAGCCATCAAGCTCGATCCGAACTGCGCTGGCGCGTATCTGCTGTTGGGGCGTCTGTACCTTTTCTCCTTGCGGTCGGAGAACGGCGCCCGCTCGATGTTGGTTGAGCGCGCCGTCCGCAATTACGAGAAGGTGGCGGAGCTTGATCCGCGCCACGCCGAGTCGTGGGCGATGTTGGCCGAGTTGTATTCGATCAAAAACGACACGGCCAAACAGATTCACGCGCTGGAAAAATGGGCCGGCGCGCCCATTCCCGGCGACTCGCTGTTCTACAACTCCGTGATGAACAGTGAACTTTCATCGGATCAGGCTTACTCTCGCCTCTCTCGCCTCTACCTGAGTCAGAACAAAAACAAGGAAGCCGTCTCGGCCGCCAAACGCGCTTACGAATCCAATCCCGAATCGAACGATTACGCGCGCAACCTGATCGGCATCCTGCGCGTGGCGGGCACGAGCGCCGAGGAGTTGCGCATCTATTCGCATCTGATGAAATCCGCTGCGAGTCCCGCGTTGATGATCGGTTATGGCTCCGCGCTGGTCCGCGCCGGACGTTATTCTGAAGCCATTGAAATCCTGCGCGAATACGTCAAGCTCGATCCGGCGAACGCCGCCGCTGTCGGATTGCTGGCCACCTCCGAGCGGCGCGCCAATCAACGCTCTGCCGCTATCGAAACGCTCAAAGCCGGAATCGCCAAGGTTGAATCCGGCGTGCGCGCCGACCTCCAACTCGAACTCGCGCAGACTTACGAAGAGTTGGGGCGCAACGACGAGGCAATGGCGCAATACGAACAGGTCTTCGAGAACCTTCTTAGCAGTTCGAGCAGAGGTGAATTGAACCCTGCCAACACGCCATTGTTCGGCGAGGTGGTCAACCGTTTGGTTCGCGTTTGCCGCCGGGCGGGGAATCAGGCGAAATTGCAGGCCGCGTTGGAGAAGACCCGCCGCGCGATTGACGAGCAGAATCCGCTGCTCGACCTGATCAACATCGAATTGCTGCGCGAAGACGGCAAGCGCCGCGAAGCCCTGCAACTGGCGCAGGCTGCCGCCCGCCGCCGGCCCGAAGACCGCGCGCTGAAATTCACTGAAGCTCTGATTCTCAGCGAGATGAAACGCTTCAACGAAAGCGCCGAATTGCTGCGTTCGATGATCAAAGGCGCCCAGGACAACGCCACTGACGACGCGGGTGTCTATCTGATCCTGAGCAACGTGCAGATGCAGTCAGGCCAGTTGAAAGCGGCTGAGGAATCGGCCCGTAAGGCCCTCGAACTCAACCCCGACGACCCCGAAGCGTTGATCCAGCTCAGTTCGGTCTTCGACCGGGCGAAGCAGCACGACGCGTCGGAGAAGATTCTGCGCGACCTGCTCAACCGCGAGCCGGACAACGCGACGGCGCTCAACAACCTCGGCTATTTCATGGTTGAGCGCGGCGTCGGGTCCGAAGAAGCGTTGAAGCTGATCGAGCAGGCCATCGCGATTGATCCGATCCAGGGCAGCTTCCTCGACAGTTTGGGCTGGGCGCATTTCAAACTGGGCAACGTCGAAAAAGCGCGACAGTGCCTGGAAAAAGCGCTGATCTATGCTCGAAGAAATTCGACCATCCACGAACACCTGGGCGATGTGCTGCGCGAAACGGGCCGGGTGGCCGAAGCGCGGAAGCAGTGGGAGAAAGCTCTGGAATATTCAATCGAGACCGATGAGATTGCGCGGTTGAGAGGTAAACTCAAAGACGCGCGATAACAAAGTTGGCGCCAGAAAGGAAAATGTGGGAAAGGAAGATAGGTGAGGAATCAGGGATTTATCTTCCTTTCCCACATTTTCCTTTCTGGCGCCGGCTCGTGAGACCAATCGTTATGTGGATATGAAACTTGCCGAAAAAGACTATTTTCCGCCGACCAGACTTTTGATTACCGCGACCAACTCCTCAGGTTCGACCGGCTTGGGCACGTGCATTTGGAAGCCCGCCATCAGCGCCTGCACCCGGTCTTGGGCGCGGCCATAAGCGGTCAGCGCAATCGCCGGCAATCTGCCGCCGCGCTCTCGCTCCCATTCGCGGATGCGGCGCATCAAGCTATAGCCATCTTCTTCAGGCAATCCGATGTCAATCACCAGCGCGCCCAGGCGTGTCTCCTGCGGCTGATCCGTGATTGTCGCCCAGGCGTCAGCGGGGGAACTCACGGCGGTGACGCTCGCGCCGTGAGCGCTGAGCACTCGGCTGACCAACTCGCGCGCATCATCTTCGTCATCCACCACCAGCGCCCACAGGCCGGAGAGCGGGGGAGAAGGGGAGACGGGGGGAAGGGGAGACGGGGAGACGGGGAGAAACGATCCCTTGCTCTCCCCCTCTCCCCGTCCCCTTGTCTCCCTGTCTCCCTGTCTCCTTGTCTCCCCCTCTCCCCCTCTCCCCCTCTCCGTCTCTCCGCTCACGGCGCGGACCGGCAAATTGACGATGAAGGTCGCGCCGTGGCCTTCGCCCGCGCTGGTGGCTTCGATCGTGCCGCCGTGCAGTTCGACCAGATGCTTGACCAACGCCAGTCCCAGCCCCAGCCCGCCGTGGCGCCGCGTGCGCGAAGCGTCCTGTTGCGTGAAGCGTTCGAAGACGTGCGGCAGGAATTCGGGCGCGATGCCTTTGCCCGTATCGCTCACCGCAATCACGACGCGCGGGCCGGCGCGTTTCAACTCGATTTCGACGCGCCCGTTTTCAGGCGTGAACTTGATGGCGTTGTTGACCAGGTTCCAGACCACCTGCTGCAACCGCTCCGAGTCGCCGGTGATCTGACCGGCCTGCGCGTCGAGCTGGGCCACGAGCACAATGTTCTTTGCCTTAGCCGCCAGCCGCACTGCGTCGAGCGCCTCGTTGATGACCGCTACCAAGTTGACAGGATGCGCATCCAGCCGCAGCTTGCCGGTGATGATGCGCGCCGTATCGAGCAGGTCATCAATCAACTCTTTTTGCCGCTCGCCGCTGCGTTTGATGACCTCGAAGGCGTGGCGCGCTTCCGCTTCACCGAATGCCGGTTTGGCGCTGAACATGCGCGCGTATCCGAGCATGGCGTTCAAAGGCGAGCGCAATTCGTGCGTGACCACGGCCAGAAATTCGTCTTTGGCCCGGTTGGCCTCTTCGGCCAACGCGCGCGCCGCCTGTTCCTGCTCGTAGACCCGCTGGTTCTCCAGCGCCACCGACGCCACCTGGGCCAGTTGCGCCAGCAGCGCCTCGTCCGCCGCCGTAAACTCGGCGGGCTTCCCGTCCACGCGTTTGTCCGAAAGTTGCACGACGCCGCAGAGATCACCGTCGCTCGTCACCAGCGCCGCCGCCAGCCAACCGCGCAGCGCCCCGCTCCGGAGTGGATGTTGGCCGTTCTCGCCGCTGAAATTGCGCCACGCCGGGCGCGCTTCCAATTCGGCCTGCGTCATTCGCATCGTCCGGTTCTCGCGGTTGATGAGCCGGTAAATGCCCTCGCCGGTCGGCGGCGGGTCGTAATCCCGCCACGCGGCGTATTCGTCCGACATCCAGCCGGCGGACTTGGTCCGCGACCAATCGCCGTCGTGCAGCAAGTTGACGGCGGACATCCGCGCACCGATCAGTTCGTGAGCCTTGTCGTTGATCAGACGTAACAACTCCTCCACTGACGCTGCCGCGTTGATGGCCAGCGAGGCGGCGTTCAACTCCTGCAACTTTTGGGTCTGGCGCTGCTCTTCGGCCAGCAGCCGCGCGATCTCTTCCTCGGCTTGTTTGCGCTGGGTGATGTCAACCGTGTTGCCGATCACTCGCGCCGGGCGCCCCGTCCGGTCGCATTGCGCCAGCCCCTGATCCCACACGTAGACGTAATGGCCGTCTTTGTGGCGCAGGCGATATTCGATGGAATATCCGGCGCCGCTCTTGATGGCAGTCGTCATCTCCTCCCGCACACGGTCGAGGTCATCGCGGTGAACGAGCGATTCCCACCAATCAAGGCGCCGTTCGATTTCATCCGGGCTGTAGCCCATTGCCAGGCCGAAGCCCGCGGTGCATTCGACCTCACGAGCCTTCAAATCCCACTCATAGACGTAGCCGCCGGAGGCCGATTCGGCGCGCTCGAACCGCGTATTGGCGCGGCGCAACTCGGCGTCGAGCCGCAGCTTCTCGACCGCCAGCCAGGCGCGCTCGGCGACGGTTTCGAGCAGGTTGATCTCGCGCTCGCTCCATTTGCGGGCCTCGACCTCGCTGAGCATGAGAGAAGAGACTTGGCGCCCGCCACGCAGCAGCGGGGCCGCCGCGAAAGCGCCGCAGCCGATCTGCCGGTAACTCTCGCCGTACGCGGCCGTGCGTTCGTCACGCGCGACGTCACGCACAACCACCGTGCGCCCGGCCTTCAACTCTTCCACCAGTTCCGGGCTGAAGGCGCTGCGCGAGTATGTGCCGGCTACCGACGGCGCGTGCGGGTGGTAGTCGCGGTAGATGGTGAAGCGATCCTGGTCAGCTTCGATTTCGGTGAAGAAGCACCGCGCCGCCTGCAAATGTTCGCCGACCGCCACAGCCGTCTCCCACATCAGTTCATCCGCGTCACGGGCCAGCCGGATGCGCTCGCTGATGTTGGCGAGGAAGCGCGCGTCCCGTTCTTCCTGGACCTGCTCGTGGACGTCCGTGCACGTGCCAAACCATTTGACGACGCGGCCTTCCTGATCTTTCAGCGGCTTGCCTCGCACGAGTTGCCAGCGCCATTCGCCCGTGTGGCGCCGGAAGCGGAGCTTGCCCGCGACCGAAGCTCCCGTCTGCAACGCTCTCTCCCATTGCTTCAGCGCGCCCGGCAAATCTTCCGGGTGAATCATCTGCCGCCAGTCCCAGCCCTGGAGCTTGCGCGGGTCGAAGCCGAGGAAGTCGAACCACTGCTCGTTGAGGTAGTCCGCGCTCCCGTCGGGCGTCGTCGTCCAGACCAGTTGCGGCATCGAATCGGCCAGCGTGCGGAAATGCTCTTCGCTCGCGCGCAACGCCCGCGCGGCGCGCGCCTGCTCGATCAACGGCCAGACGTGGGTTGCCGTCTCACGCAGGAGTTGAAGCTCATCCTCGCGCCAAACGCGCGGCTGGCGGCGGCTGGCGGTCAGCGCCCCCATCCACCCGCCTTTGTAGGAGACCGGCACGCTGACTACCGCGCCGACCTCCACTTGGGCGAAGTTGGCCGCGGAAGCGCGCGTGCGCGGGTCGGTCGTCACGTCATTGACGACGACCATCGGATCCCGTTGGTACTCCACGCCGGCCTCCAGGGTGAGGAAGTCGGCGATGGAATGCCGGCCAATGACGCTCGACACGTCGCGCCGCCACTCGTGACGGATGAGGGAGTGGTCGTCCTCGATCTCCAGGAATGAGCACCGCTCGATGTTGAGGTATTCGCCCAACCGGTTGACGGCGGTTTGTTCGATTTCTTCCGGCTCGGTCAGGCGGGCCAGTTCGAGGTCCAGCTCGACCAGGAACTTCGTGTTGAGTTCATCGCACCGGCGCCCGGTGATGTCGGTGAACATTCCGAGCGAACCGATGAACTCGCCGTTTTCATTGTGTCTCGGACTGGCGGACACATGCGCCCACAGGACCGACCCGTCCTGGCGGCGGTAGCGATGGTCGAACTCATCACTTAGCCCCTGCATTCGCTGCTCGCGCCTTTGCCGAACCTTGGCCATGTCTTCTTCAAAGACGAAATCGTAAAGGGAACGCCTGGCCATCTCCTCCACTGTGCAACCGAGCATTGCGGCCATTCGCTGATTGACGTACTCGGTGCGCCATTCCGCGTCAATCGTCCAGATGCCCTCGTTGGCCGTCTCGACGATGCAGCGGTATCGTTCTTCGCTTTCGCGCAGCGCCTCCTCTACCCGTTTGCGTTCGGTGATGTCGTTCGAGATGGACAGAATGTAAGGTTGTCCTTTGAGGTAGATGACCTCGGCCGACATCAGAAGCTGCCTCACTTGGCCACTCTTCGCCCGCATCCTGATTTCGAAGTCGCGAACGGAGCCGTTCTTGAACGCCCTGATCAACTTTTTCCGGCCTTCCGGCTCGGCGAAGATCCGCAGTTCGCCGGACGTGTGTCCGATCATCTCCTCGTAGGAGTAGCCGGTGGCGCACAGCGCCGCCTCGTTGACATCAATGTAGCGCCCTTCGTCGAGAGTCGTAATGGCGATCAGGTGCGGGCCGGCTTTGAAGACCTTCGAGAACCGCTCCTCGCTCTCGCGCAGCGCCAGTTCCGATTGCCGTTGCGCCGTGATGTCCCGCAAAGCGCCGTAGATTCGCGTCACCCGGCCATCTTCATCCAGCGCCGGACAGGCTTGATACTGTGACAAAATCACCCGGCCATCCCTGGCGACGACCCGCGACTCGCCCTGGATCGTCTCGCCTGCCAGCAGCCGCTCCACTTGCCGTTCGGCCTCCGGCAAATCGTCGGGATGGATAATGATCAATAAACCTCCCAACCCCCGCAGTTCTTCGAGCGTGTAGCCGAGCTGCTTGTGAAATCCCTTGCTGACGGCCTCGATTATCTTCGAACCGTCAGGCTCGACCCGGACGCTGAAAGCCCAGTCGCTGGCCAGGTCGGCGATGACCTCGTGGAACTCGTTGCTGCGTTGCAGTTCCTCTTCCATCCGCTTCCGCTCGGTGATGTCGCGCCAGCAATTGATCGCTCCGGTGATCTGTCCGTCGGGCGTGCGGATGGGGTTGACGTCAACCAGCGCCGTGATGCGGCTCCCGTCGGGGCGGACGACCACCCACTCTTCGTTCTTCACCGTTTCCCCGAGATGCGAGGCTCGGTAGAGCGGCGCCTGCTCAGGCGTGGGGCGCGTTTTGCCGTCCGCCAGAAACAGACCATAGGCTTCGATGTGTTGCCCCACAGGGATGCCGACCAGCGTTTGTGGTGGGCGACCCAGGAGTCGCTCGGCCATTGCGCTGTTGGCTTTGAGCGGGAAATCCGGCGGGCCTTCGACAACCGTGATGCCTTCGGGCACGTGTTCCAGCAGCGTCTCGAGCAACGCGCGGGCTGCTTCCGCTTCGCGCGCGCGCTGCTCGGCCTGGCGGCGCAACTCTCTTTCGCGCTCGGCCATCTCCTGGCGGACGCGCGCCATCTCCCGCTCCTCGTCGCAGGCGCGAGCATTGGCGATCACCGCGGTCACGACGTTGCCCAGCATAAGGTAAAACGCGCGGTAAGCTTCATCCAGCGCCAGTCGCGAGCTGACGCCCGCCACCAGCAGGCCGAGCGGACGATCCGGCCCTGGCGCGCTGATCGGCAGGACCAGCGCGTTCCTCGGCGATTCCGCGTAAGGTCCACAGTGGAACGCGCCGAACCGCTTTTCCAAATCATCCACCTCTGCGGCCTGTCCCGAACGGACGACTTCCGCCAGCGGCCAGGACTGTTTCCGCTGTGTTTCGAGGTCAATTACTTCCGGGCAGGCGACGGTTCCTGGTTGAAGGCCGGCGCAGCCAGTCAATCTGGCCAGTTGGCCCTCGGCGTCGAGTTGATAGATCAACGCGAAGGGGAGGTCACGTTCGTGTCTGGCGAGCGTGCTCGTGATCAGCGCCCAGGCTTGCTCGACCGTCTTGGCGTCCGTCGCGCAATCAGCCAGCTCGCGCAACGCCTTCAGCCGACGCTCCGCCAGCTTCTGGTGAGTCAGCTCGATGACCGGGTGGAACAATCCGCCGACTCCGCCCGTTTCGTCGCGGACGGGTGAGAACGAGAAGGTGAAGAAGGTCTCTTCGAGATAGCCGTGGCGGTCGAGAAACATTCGCTGGTTTTCGATGAAGGATGTTTCGCCGGCTAACGCCCGGTGGAAGGCTTCGCCGATGGCGGGCCAGGCCGAGAACCAGCACTCCCGGAAATCTTCGCCCATCGAGTCCGGGTGCTTCGCGCCACAGATTGGCCAGAAACCGTCGTTGTAAATCTGGACGCGGTCGGCTCCCCACACAATAGAGATCGGAAAGTTGGACGCCAGGCACAGGCTGACCGTCGTGCGCAAACTTTGCGGCCAGGATTGAATCGGTCCCAGCGGCGTTCGCTTCCAATCCATCGAGCTGATCAACTTTCCCATCTCCCCGCCGCCGGCCAGCCAGTCCGCCGGCGGCGCATTCTTCAGCTTTTCGGATTTGCTCTTCATAACGCCTCCTCAAGGGCGCCTGGAAATTACCGCGGTTTTCAGTTGGATGCGGCCTCGAGTCAGCAGGAGAGACCGCGAAGAGCAGGCTCGATCCCGGTATATTTCATATGAAATATTACATATTACATATGAAATATACCGGTTCGCGCGCGCGCGTCGCCCGGTTGCCTTTATGCTCGTTATTCTCCCTGACGGTGTTCGGAGGCCGGCATGTGGCTGGGAACGTAATGCTTGAGCAACTCTACCAGATAGTCGAAATCAAGCGGCTTGGTCAGAGCTTCAACTGCTCCTGCCGCTTTCGCCTCACTCATCTCGCCGCTCCGCGCTGCGGACATGGCCACGATGGGGATGTCCGCCAATTCCGGCTTCGATTTGACGTGGCGTATCAATTCTACCCCAGTCGTCTTGGGCATCATCAGGTCTGTGATGATGATCGCCGGGCGGAATTGTGTGAGCATTTCGATAGCTTGCTCGCCGTCGGTCGCGACGGCGACATAGAAACCCTCGCCTTCCAACACCAACTGCATCAGATCAATCATATCCTGATGGTCTTCGACTACCAATACGCAAGCTTTATTCATTGAAATAAACCCTTTCGGCGTCGAGTTGGTTGAAGATGATGTACGGGAGGCTGTCGAGCCCCTGCCGCAGTCTCTCGCAGACGAAATCTTCGGCAGACCAAACCGCTCTACCGGACATTGATTGGCAAACTGCTCTAAACGGCCGTGGCCTGGCGCTTGTAATTACTATTCAATCTGCCCACGACGCTGGCCAGCACCGTAACCAGTTCGGCGGGTTCGACCGGCTTGGCGACGTGCATTTGGAAACCGGCTTGCAGCGCGCGTAAACGGTCTTCGACGCGCGCGTAGGCGGTGACCGCCACCGCCGGGATCGCGCCGCCTTGTTCAATTGGCAAAGTCCGCACGCGCCGCAAAAGCGCGTAACCGTCTTCGCCCGGCAATCCGATGTCGCAGACCAGCACGTCCGGGCGTTCATTCGGCGCCCGCCGGGCGAGCAGTTCAATCGCTTCGGCGCCGGAAGACGCCGCTTGCACTTGGGCGCCGTAATCGTGCAGCGTGGTGGCGATCATCTCGCGCGCGTCCTCCTCGTCATCGACCACCACTACTCGCACGCCAGCGAGCGCTGCTGCTCCACCTGGCGCTTCCACATCCATCGCTTCTTCATTGGCCGGGCGGCGGCCATCCGATAGTTGTGGAGTGTAGACGGCGCGCATCGGAAGTTTGACCGTGAAAGTCGCGCCCCGGCCTTCGCCCGCGCTCGAGGCCGAGACCGTTCCACCATGCAGTTCGACCAATTGCTTCACCAGCGAAAGTCCCAGACCCAAACCGCCGTGGCGGCGCGCGGCTGAGCTATCCGCCTGCCGGAAGCGATCGAAGATGTGCGGCAGAAACCCAGCTTCGATGCCTTTGCCGGTGTCGCTGACCCTGATTTGCACGTGCGGGTCGGCGCGTTCGAGCCGGATTTCGACGCGCCCGCCGTCGGGTGTGAACTTGATCGCATTCGAGAGCAGGTTCCAGACGACTTGCTGCAAGCGGTCCGGGTCGCCAGTGATCTGTCCGGCGGAGGGGTTGAGCCGGCTGATCAAATCAATCCGTTTGGCTTCGGCCGCCGGGCGCATCACGTCAAGCGTGTTAAAGATCACCCCGACCAGCTCGACGGGCCGCGGTTCGATCTTCAATTTGCCGCTGATCACGCGCGCCGTGTCCAGCAGGTCTTCGATCAATTGCAATTGTTGACGGGCGCTGCGCTCGATGATCCCGGTGGCGCGCTGCACCAGCGGGTCGTCGGCCTTCTGTTTGCGCAGAATGCGCGTCCAACCGAGCATCGCATTCAAAGGCGAGCGCAACTCGTGCGAGACGACGGTCAGGAATTCGTCTTTGGCCTGGTTGGCCGCCTGCGCCTCAGCGCGAGCCGCCTGCTCTTGTTCGAGCAGCGCCGCCCGCTCCTCTTCGGTGCGTTTGCGCGCAGTAATGTCCATCGCAATGCCGAGCACGCGCAGCGGGTTGCCTACGTCGTCATAGTCGGCGCGCCCGCGATTGGCGATCCAGCGCATCTGGCCGTCCGGGCGGATGATGCGAAACTCGGCTTCGTATGCCTTGCGATTGGCAATTGCCGAGTCAATCGTTGTCCAGAGATCGTCGGCGTCATCCGGATGCAGCAGCCGTCCAAAGGCCTCTGCCGTACCATCGAATCTTTCGACGCCGAAGATTTGATAGGTTTCAGGCGACCATTGCACCAAGCCAGTCTGCAGGTCCCACGACCAGGCCCCGGCTTTGGCCGCCGCGAGCGACATCCGCGCCTGCTCTTCGACCAGCTTCCGCTCGGCGATTTCGTTCTGCAGACTGGCGTTAGCTTGGACCAATTCCTCCGTCCGTTCTCGCACGCGTGTTCCCAGCCCTTCGTTGGCTTGCTGCAACAGAGTCTCGGCGAGCTGGCGGCGAGCCAGTTCGCGACGCATCCCCCTCAGATGCAACAATGCGACGATCAATAACGCCACCCCGCCCGTGAGGTAGAAAACGTTCAACGTGCGGAGCGCGCTTTGGATTGAAGCGCTCCTTCGCGCTTCGAGCTGGCGCCGCTCTTCGGCTTCTATCTCACGCACCACTTGTCTCATCTGGTCGATCAGCCGCGAGCTTTTTTCCAGGCTGGCCTTTTCGACAGCCTGCCGGGTACCACGGGCGCGGCGCGTCTCGATGATCTCGTCGGACAGAACCAGATTTTGAGTGACCATTCGCTCGAAGCGGGCGAAACGCTCACGCTGTTCAGGCTGCGTGGCCAACGCTTCGCGCAAGACCTTCACCTTCGAGTCAATCTGGTTGGCTGCGTCATGGCGCATGGAGAGATGATCCTCCACGCCGCTGATTACGTAATCGCGCTGCGCCATCATCACATCCTTCACGTCCGAATAGACGTCTTCGAGGCCCAGCAAAATCTTTTGTGGGTACTCTTCCTGCTGGTTGACGGCGATCAACTTGATTGTGCTGCGGAAGGCGATCACGCCAATGAATATCAAGAGTATCATTGTCAAGATGAGATTCACCATGGCGACGAACCCGGGTGTGCGCTTCATGCAATTAACCTCCGTTTGATCAGTAGCGCGATACTCACGAGGCGAGCAACTTTAACCTCCTGCAATGCGCATTCTGCCGGAGTTCCGGGTCGCTCACGTTCCCAGTGTCGCTAATTCATTCTTTGTGACGCCTGCCCGCCCTGCCAGCCAGACTCGCCAGCGCCGTGACCGGTTCAGCAGATACGACCGGTTTGGCGGCCGTGAGGAATTGTTTGGTCAAATCAGGTAACTGGCCTTGAACAGGCCGCTGCAAAGCTGCCAATTCTAAAAAGGGGCTTGATAACTGAAGCTGAAATCGAAAATACAACGCCCTGTGGCCAGACAAAGCCACGCCCACAAAACGTACCTGGAAGTGAGAGGAAAGAAGGGAAGATCAACAACTATGTACATCCCTAATGCGCAATGTATCGGGGCAATACGCACACAGCGACTTTTCCCCAGACACCGGAGCGAGAAAATTTAGCCCTGACTCGCCCGATTCGATGATTCGCAACTGGCAGGCCAACGAAGGCAGGCGCCTGAAATATTTCCGGTCTTCTTACTCGGTTATACCGGAACAGGCATAAATTGAGCTTTTGGCGATGGAGGTTGCGGAGAGAAGACGGAACAAACGGAAATAACGGAACAGACGGAAAGGTCAAGGAAATGGCTCTGTTCCGTCTGTTCCGTTATTTCCGTTTGTTCCGTCTTCTCCTTTTTCTGGTATTGGGAGAAGTTGGGATGGCGGCTCTACTGCTCCCTGCTCGGACGATCTCGCGGTTGCTGTGGTTTTCGCTGCGCCGGCTTGTCGAGGTCGGTGAGGAAGGAAGGACGAGCGGCTCGAATCATTTGGCGATCAGGCGGTTGGCCGCCCGGTTGGCGAGGCGCTCTGGCCGGAACCGATCCCACGCAATTGCCGCAATCATCATTATCGCCATCCCGGTAAAAAGTGATCAGCCACTTTGACTGGCCGAGCAGAAACAGGCGGCCTGACCTTCCGACCAGCTTGTCAGTCTCGCCTTTTTCGAGCCCGACGATTTGAGGATAGGCCATCGCCTGTGGGTCCAGCGGCAATCGTTCAGGCTCGCTCCAGCCTTGCGGATCGGCCACGTCGAAGTTGTAAGAGATGTAGACGCCTTCCTGCAGCCAGTATTTGTCGATGGCGCGATTCATCACGATCACGTACATATTCAGGTAAGTGTTGTAATGGATCGAAGGGCCCCAGTAGGCGTCGGGAGCTTCGCTGTGCCAGTCGTTCGTGACGTTGAACACAGGAGTGGAGCGGCCGCCCAGCCCCGGCTCGTTCCATTGTCCGTCGCGCCATTTCCAGACTTTGCCGATGGGATCGTTGCGGTCCTCGTAACTCATCCGCGCGATTGAAACTCCCTGCTCTTCGATCTGACGATTGTACGTGCCGATGTAGAAGTAGAAATATTTCTTCTCGTTATCGAGGATCACCGAGAAATCGCCAGCGCCTCCAGCGAAGTAATAATTCCGGGTGTCACAGTTCAACGAATCCGCTGGCGCTTCGAGAACGATGCCGAGGTCTTGCCAGTTCAACCCTTCGTCGCGCGAGATCATTGCGCCGATGCGCGGCGCCGACAGGTGCGGGTCGTTCGAGCAGACATCCTCTGGTTCGTTGTGATACCAGCCGTAGAGCGTCCCGTCGCTGTCGTAATGCGTCGCTTCGAGCCATTTGCCGCCTTCGACGCCTGGTTTGTGCTGGATGGTTGTGCGCGTAGAGGGCGAGGTCAATCCGTAAAGATTGTTGCCTGTGCTGCGAAACGGATGCCTGACGGAAGTGAAGACGGTCAGGTTGCCCCCGTTGTCCCAATGCACAGGGCTGTTGCAGTCCACGGCGTCTTCGATCCCGGCTTCGGGCAATCTGCCGCCGGGCAATCTGATTGGATAAGCTTCCTGAACTGCTATGGAGGGAGACAGCCGCTTTGCGGTTTTGGCGCCGGGCTGAAGAATGAAAGAACAGGTGATCAGCAGTAAAACAATCGCAATTCTCGTCAACATCTTTTCCTTCCCGTTTATCAATCAATTGAATGTTTGTTTGAGGTCGGTTGCAATCGGATGCGAATTGGCCGGGCTTTGTTGGTTCGCGCAATCACAATTTCACGCTCAATTGCGTTGGGGCGCGACGATTTGACAGAAGCAACTTCAACGAAGACCAAAGAATTTCGGGAGAACGTTTGATAGGCTTGAGGCGATTCAAGCTGAGTCAGACGCTTACTTGAGAAACTGACCCGGGTCGGGCAAAGGCATTATAGCCACAAAAGTGATGCGGGCAACCCAAAAGATTGGCGCTGAATTGACTTGAGAAATCAAAGGTCGGATGATGCCCCCTCAAACTCAGTCCCCGATGAAAGTGCGCAGATCGAGATCAATCGTTTGGGCAGGATATGGCAGACATCTTTCTCAGTTATTCCAGTCAGGATCGGGAGCGCGTCAGGCCGCTCGTTCAATCGCTCGAACAGCAGGGCTGGTCGGTTTGGTGGGATCGCCGGATTCCGCCGGGAAAGACCTGGCGTCAGGTGATTCAGCAGGCGTTGGACGATGCGCGATGCGTGGTTGTCGTGTGGTCAAAGAATTCCATCGAGTCCGATTGGGTAATCACCGAAGCCGAAGAAGGCCAATCGCGTGGCGTGTTGATACCGGCGCTGATTGATGACGTGCGACCGCCGCTGGGACTCAGGATGATCCAGGCCGCGAGGCTCACGGATTGGCAGGGCGAATCGTCGCATCACGAGCTTGAGTCGTTGCTCGACGCCATCCTCGCCATTCTCGGCGAACCAGAACCGGCGAAAGAAACAACCAGGCAGGCAGGGCAAATATATGAGGTTCTGGTCCAGCCACCTGAACCGGCGAAAGAAGAAGCCCCTCAAAGGCCGCAGGTGAACGAAGCCACTGCGCCTTCGTTTGAATTCGATGTCGTCACGCTGGACGCGCAAGGAAACGTGACGGAGCGGCGCAAGGGGCGGGCGCGTTATTTTGTCGAAGACCTCGGCAATGGCGTGAAGCTGGAGATGGTGGAGATTCCCGGCGGCGAATTCACTATGGGATCGCCGGACACGGAAGATAGGCGATATGACGATGAAGGCCCGCAGCATCGGGTGAAGGCGCCGCCGTTCTTGATGGGTAAGTATCAGGTGACGCAGGCGCAGTGGCGAGCGGTGGCTGGATTCCCGAAAGTGAAGATTGATTTGAAGCCTGACCCGTCGAGTTTCAAAGGCGACAATTTGCCGGTCGAGCAGGTGTCGTGGGAAGAGGCGGTGGAGTTCTGCGCGCGGCTGAGTCGCTCGACAGGCAAGACGTATCGGCTGCCGAGCGAAGCGGAATGGGAGTATGCGACGCGAGCGGGAACGACCACACCATTTGCTTTCGGCCCGACGATTACACCAGAGATCGTCAACTAGGACGGCAACTATCCTTACGGCTCGGCGCCGACAGGGAAATATCGTGAGAAAACAATTCCAGTCGGCAGCCTGGGGGTGGCCAATGCGTTCGGCCTGTACGACATGCATGGCAACGTGTGGGAGTGGTGCGAGGATGACTGGCACGACAGCTATGATGGCGCTCCAAATGATGGTAGCGCGTGGACGGATATATCTGGGAGTGCTTCGAACCGGGTCTATCGGGGCGGCGGTTGGTACGGCAACGCCGCGAACTGCCGGTCGGCGTTTCGCTACCGCTACTCGCCGGGCTACCGCGGCCACAACCTCGGTTTCCGCCTCTCGAGGACGTATCGCTAGGCGCTTTTTACGCTCTTTACCCTTTTTCGAACGAGGCTTGACAGGGGCGAAGCAATCAAAGAAGCGGAGGGGGAAATGAGCGGAGCAGTGCTGAGCGGAGGCGTCAAGCCGGAGCGAAGCCTGCGGAGCGAATCCCCCGGAGCTGATCGGGACCATCAGGATCAGAAAAAGACCGCCGCGAAGCGGTCGAATTTTTTTGGATTTTTCAGGCAAACGCAGAAGCGCTGTTTTCTTGACTCGGAACATTGACGCGCTTGCCCTTTGCCATTGATTTTTTTACTCTCTGGCGAGCGAGAGCCGAAGGAAGTGATTTCGTCGAGCGCGCTTTCAGCGAATCCTGTAACGCTTTCAGGAGGGTGACCATGAATACGACAATCTACGCTACGATTCTGACCGGGTTAGGCATCGTCATCACCATCATCGTGACGATGTACAATCTGGCCAAACTCAATCAGCAAGACACCAAGCGGTGGATTGACGAGACCAATCGGCGGATTGAGGAATCAAAGCAAGAGACCAATCGGCGGATTGAGGAATCAAAGCAAGAGACCAATCGGCGGATTGACGAAATGAAACAGGACACCAATCGGCGGATTGACGAATTGCGGCAGGATACAACCAGGCAGTACAGCGAATTGCGCCAGGATTTGTTGGCGGCGATAGACAACAAGTTCAAGGTCACCGATGCGCAATTCGAGGTTGTCGGCGTCAGGTTTCAGAAGTTGGAAGAAGATGTGGCCGAAGTCCGGCAGGAAGTGCAGGACATCAAGAAAGTGATCTTCAAATCCGCCGCTTGAAGCCTCAGTCCCCGCCGTAAGTTGACCTTCAATTTTAACGCTCACTCGATCCAATCGGCGATGAAGACATTAGTATCACCCTGCTTCGCCGCATTGCGGTTCGAGCAGAAGACGATCTTTCTGCCGTCGGGCGAAAACATCGGGAAGCCGTCGAAGGTCTCGTTGAACGTGATGCGTTCGAGGCTGCTGCCGTCAACGTTGATCGCGTAAAGCTCGAAGTCGCGTCCGCGCGGGTCGTCGAGGTTCGCCGAGAAGATGATCCGCAGGCCGGAGGGGAAGAAGTAGGGCGCGAAGTTGGCCTTGCCGTTGTTGGTCACGCGGCGCTTGTTCGATCCGTCGGCGTTCATCACCCACAGGTCCAACTTCGTCGGACGGATCATATCGTCTTTGAGCAGCGCCAGGTAATCGGCCTTCTCTTTTTCGGTTTCGGGGTGATGCGCGCGGTAAACGATCTGTTTGCCGTCGTAGCTCCAGAATGGCCCGCCGTCGTAGCCCAACTCATTGGTCAGCTTCTTCACGTTCTTCCCGTTCCTGTCCATCGTGTAAATGTCCAGGTCGCCATCGCGCAAGCTGGTGAAGACAATCGTGCCGTCTTTGCGGATTGTGGCCTCGGCGTCGTAGCGAGCAGTGGTCGTCAGCGGTTTCGGGTTCGATCCGTCGAGGTTGGCGCGATGGATGTCGAAGCCGGGGAACAGCGACCAGACGTATCCGCGCGAATAATCAGGTTTCGGCGGGCAGACGGGCGAGGCTTTGAAGGTCGAAGCGTAGACGATCTGTTTGTTGTTGGGCGTGAAATACGGGCAGGTGGTCTTGCCCTCGCCATTCGACAGCCTTTTCATGTCCGACCCGTCAACGTTCATCGAAAAAATCTGGTCGCAGCCGTCGGCTTTGACCGTGCGCTGGAAGATCAATTTTTTGCCGTCCGGTGAAAAATAGGCTTCAGCGTTTTCGCCTTCAGTGGTTAGTTGCTTGATGTTGGCGAAGTGTCGCTCGCGCGGGTCAGTCAGAACGGAGTCAATCTCGAACTTGGTGGATTTACCGTGAGTCGCGGATGGCTGTGATTGCGCTCGTTGCGAGACGAACAACGACCCGGCGATCAGCGATAACAGAATCAATAACAAGCCAATGGGCATTCGCATGCGTTATCCTCTTTAAAAAATGACGAGTGATAAGCCCTACAGTTGCTCACCACTCGTCACTCGTCACTCATCACTCATCACTCATCACTTCCGATTGCTTTACCTGGTTCCGCCCTTCACTTTCTTCTCGTCTTTGAGCACGGCCTTGCGGCTCAGGCGGATCTTATTGCCTTCGACGTTGATGCATTTGACCAGAATCTGCTGGCCTTCTTTCAACTCGTCGCGCACGTCGCGGACGCGGTAATCGGCGATCTCCGAAACGTGCAGCAATCCTTCCGTTCCAGGGAAGACCTCGATGAAGGCGCCGAAATCAACGATGCGGGTGACCGTGCCGAGATAGGTCTGGCCGATTTCGGCTTCGGCGGTGATGTCCCGGACCATCTGCATCGCCGCCTCGGCGGCTTCGGCGTTCGGCGTGGCGATCGCGACTCGCCCATCGTCCGTGATGTCAATCTTCGCGCCGGTCTTCTCCTGAATGCCGCGAATGACTTTGCCGCCTGGGCCAATGACGTCGCGGATTTTATCGGGATGAATCATTATCGTGACGATGCGTGGCGCGTACTGGCTGATCTCCGCGCGCGGCTCGGCGAGCGCCTCCTGCATCTTGTCCAGGATGTACAGGCGGCCTTTCTTCGCCTGTTCGAGAGCTTCGGCCAGAATCTGTGAATTCAATCCGGTGACCTTGATGTCCATCTGCAACGCGGTGATGCCGGCGCGCGTTCCGGCGACTTTGAAATCCATGTCGCCGTAATGATCTTCGGCGCCCGCGATGTCGGTCAGGATCGCGTACTTCTTGTCTTCCATCACCAGCCCCATCGCCACGCCCGCCACCGCCGATTTGATCGGCACTCCGGCGTCCATCAACGCCAGGACCCCGCCGCAGACCGTGGCCATCGAAGACGAGCCATTCGATTCGGTGATGTCTGACACGACGCGGACGGTGTAGGGGAAATCTTCTTCTGCGGGCATCATCGCATCAATCGCGCGGTGCGCCAGAGCGCCGTGGCCGATTTCGCGGCGGCCGGGGCTGCCCATCCGGCCCGTCTCGCCGACCGAGAATGGCGGAAAATTATAGTTGAGCAGGAAGCGCCGTTTGACTTCGCCGAATTCCAGGCTGTCAATGTATTGCACGTCCTGCGAAGTGCCCAGCGTTACGGTGACCAGCGCCTGGGTCTCGCCGCGCGTGAAGAGCGACGATCCGTGAGTGCGTGGGAGCCAGCCGGCCTCGCACGAAATCGGGCGGATCTCCGAAAACCGGCGGCCATCGGGGCGGCGGCGGTTGTTCAGAATGTCATCACGGAAGATGCCTTCTTTCAAATGATCGAACAACTCGCCGGCTTCCGCGCGGAGTTCCGCGTTCTCTTCCGGGTAGCCTTCGACGACGCGCTTCTTCAACTCGTCAATCGCGGTGTAGCTTTCGATCTTAGTCTTGTTCTGGACGCTCAAAGCCTCGCGCATGTCGCCGGAGTATTTCTCGGCGATCTGTTTCAGCATCTCTTCGTTGATCGGCTTCGGCGTGAATTCGCGCTTCTTGATGCCCAGCGCTTCGAACATCGAACGCTGCAACTGGCAGAGCTTTTTGATCTCGCCGTGGGCGAACATCAAGGCTTCGATCATGACCTCTTCGCTGACTTCCTTCGCCCCGGCTTCGACCATCACGATGGCTTCTTCGCTGCCCGCGACGGTCAAATTGAGCAGCGAACCGCGCAGTTGTTCGTAGGTCGGGTTGACGACGTATTTGTTTTCGACCAGACCCACGCGCACCCCGGCGATCGGGTTGTGAAACGGGATGTCAGAAAGGTAGAGAGCGGCGGAGGCGCCGGTGATCGCGAGCACGTCGGGATCGTTCACGTCATCGGCGGAGATCACCATCGAGATGATCTGCGTCTCGTGCTGATAACCCGTGGGGAAGAGCGGGCGAATGGGACGATCGGTCAATCGTGAAGTCAGAATCTCTCTCTCGGTCGGACGCCCTTCGCGTTTGAAATAGCCGCCCGGAATCCGTCCGGCGGCGTAACCGTATTCGCGGTAATCAACCGTGAGCGGGAAAAAACTGGCCCCCACTTTCGGTTCGCGCGCGGAGACGGCGGTGATCAGCACAATCGTTTCGCCCTGGCTGACGAGCACTGCGCCATCGGCCTGTTTGGCGATGCGGCCCGTTTCGATGGTGAATTCGCGGCCGCCTAAATTTATTCCTTGCTTTAAAAACATCTTTATCTCCTCTCAACAACAAGCGGTGGTTGGCGCCTGGCGCCTGGTGGTTGGCCGTTTTACCAACCACCAGGCGCCAGGCGCCAACTACCGCCAAAAAAGCCGCGAACTCGCGCCGCGCTGTGCGCAATTCGATTGTGAGACGTGCGCAAGGCGGCGTTCGTGGCTATGATTCGGGTGTGAACTCTTAATCTCGCCGGGGAAATCAGAGCAGTCTTCTAAATTGGTGTTCACTTTTCACTCGACATTGAGTTGAGCAGCCCGGATTGATGATGGCGCTGAGGGCATCCGAAAACGTTTGAACAAACGCGGGAGCAGTTTCGGATGGGATCATCGTCTTCCCAGCGTGCCTGGTGGCGGGCCAACTCGCCTGAATTTCGGCGCTCTTCGGGCGGCCCTCAGGCGATTGGAGCGGGGATTACGTTGCCGTCACGTTCGGCTGCATAACGAAAGCGGCGTCTCAACGGTAGACGCCGCCAGCCAATTTCCAAATTACTTTCTCAGTCCGAGACGACTGATCAGGTCGTGATAGCGATTGATGTCGCGCCGCTTCAGATAATCGAGCAGGCTGCGACGCTGGCTGACCAGCTTCAACAAGCCGCGGCGCGAATGGTTGTCCTTCTTGTGAGTCTTGAAATGATCGGTCAACTCATTGATGCGTTTGGTCAAGATCGCGACCTGAACCTCCGGCGAGCCGGTGTCGGTGACGTGCGTCTTGTACTGGGAAATGATGTCTAGTTTAGCTTCCTTTGCTAAAGCCATTACTTCTTATTTGCCTCCAGATGTGTAGCGTGATGGTTACTTACTGAATTAAGGCGTAAAAAGTAGCAGAGCACCCGGTAAAGTTCAAGCGGCGCGAGAATCCGGTCAGACTCTTGCGGCCTGCGCGCCTGATTGGCTAGTATCAAGCCGTTATGCAAAGCAATGACAGCCCAACGAGAGACGCCAAAGAATTGGCTTATCTCTACGACCTGTATATCGCGCCTGGTTGGCGCGCAGCTTTCGATCAGATGGTTGACGACGAGGTTGAATTGCCGAAGGAAGGGAAGTTTCTCGACGCCGAATGCGGGACCGGCGGTTATGCGATTGACCTGGCGGTCAGGGGCGGCGCGAAGACCGAGGTCGTCGGTGTGGATCAAAGCGTTGAACGGCTGGCCCTGGCGCGTGGCAAAGCCGAAGCCGGAATGGTCAAACGCGTGACATTCCAACAAGGCTCGCTCGGCGCGCTTGATTTCGCCGAGGGCGCATTTGATCTGGTGATTGGCGACGCTTCAATGCTCCCGCCTTCGGAGATCAACGCGGCGCTGGCCGAATTGCTGCGGGTGGCGAAGAAAGGCGCGACAGTCGTTTTGAAACTGACGACGCGCGGCAGTTTCGACGAATTCTTCTCGATCTACTGGGAGGCTCTTTACAACCTTGAGATGCTCGAATACACGCCGCAGCTTGAGGGGCTGATCACAGAGCGGCTGACGGTGAGTGACGCCGAGGAGATGGCGATTGACCTCGGGATGGAGAACGTCCGCAGCGTGACGCGCAAAGAGCGGTTCGATTACGGCGACGGAAAAGTTTTTTTTGAAGCTCCATTGATCGGCGCGTTCTTCCTGGACGACTGGTTTGCGATAGTGCCCGATCAAGAATCACGCCAGCGCGTTCGCCAGCAATTGATCAAGCTCATTGATGAAGAGCGCCACGCGATGGATTTCGACGTTTCGATTAAAGCGACGCTGATCGTCGGCCGGAAGTAGAGATTGTCTGGCGCCAAAGGGTGTGGGAACTTTGGCGCCAAACGCCTACCCTCATGGCGTCTAACCTTCGCGCTGCCGGCGGGCGAAGGTAGTCGCGACAGAATCATTAAACGCGC
>Ga0187892_10002917_pt1 | contig 32618 bp, 30 predicted proteins | sample MA1701073metaG_FD_139345 | JGI IMG/M metagenome (GOLD analysis project Ga0187892, IMG submission 139345) | Bio-ooze microbial communities from a basaltic lava cave in the Kipuka Kanohina Cave System on the Island of Hawaii, USA - MA170107-3 metaG ...
GAGGATCGCGCGGCGGCGGGACTGATCGGGCTCGCGGGGCTCGACGAGGCCGTGATCGTGCCGCGCCGCGACCTGCGCGCGCGTCACCCGGGGCGCGCGCTGCGCACGCTGCGCGCGTTCGTGACCGAGCTGCGCGCGCGCTCGTACGACCTGTCGGTCGACTTCCACGGCATGTTCCGCGGCGCGCTCCTGCCCTGGGCCGCGGGCATCCCGCAGCGCGTCGGCTACGACCGCCCGTTCGCGCGCGAGGGCAGCGCGCGCCTGCTCACCCACCGGCTGCGCATCCGCGCCGAGCATCTGTCTCGCTTCCAGCGCAACGCGGCGCTGGTCGAGTATCTCGGCGGCGCGGTGCTGGCGGCGCCCGCTCCGCTCGCGCTCGACATCGAGAGTGTCGCGCTGCCGGAGCTGCCCGCGCGCTTCGCGCTGATCCATCCCGGCACGAGCCCGAAGACGAGTTACAAGCGCTGGGAGACCGAGCGCTTCGCGTCGGTCGCGCGCGCGCTGCAGGCGCGCGCCGGACTCACGAGCCTGGTCGCGTTCGGCCCGGTGCCGGGCGAGCAGGCTGCCGCGCACGACGTGGTCGCGAAGGCGGGCGGAGCCGCTGCGCTCGCGCCGCCGACCTCGTCGCTCCAGGAGTTCCTGGGCCTCTTGCGCCGCGCGACGCTGTTCATCGGCTGCGACTCCGGGCCGATGCACCTCGCCTCGCTCGCGCGCACGCCGCTGGTCGCGATCTTCGGCCCGACCGACCCGATCGAGAACGAGCCCTTCCCCGGCGTGCCGAGCCGGGTGGTGCGGGTCGACGTCGGCTGCAACCCCTGCCGCGAGGGCTGCTCGGTGCGCGCGTGCATGCGCGCGGTCGCGCCCGAGGCGGTCGCGGAGGCCGCGCTGTCGCTGCTCGCCGCGTTGCCCGCGACCGCCGGGAGGAGTATCTAGGAAGGGCACGGGCGAGCGTGCCCGCGATGGACTAAGTGGCCGGAGAGAAAGAGAAAATATCGGTCGTCCTGCCCAACCACCTGGGCGACGTGGTGATGGCCACGCCGGCGCTCCGGTCGCTGCGCCGGGGCCGGCCGGACGCGCACATCCAGGCGGTTCTGCGCAGGAGCCTGGCCCCGGTCCTGCGCGGCTCGCCCTGGCTCGACGGCTTCGCGCTGCACGACGTCCCGGCGGCCGGGGGCCGGCCGCTCGCCAAGCTGCGGGCGCGGCTCGCGCTCGCCGCCGAGCTGCGCGGCACCGCGCTCGCGATCGTGCTCCCCAACTCGTTCGGCAGCGCCGTGCTGGCGCTCGCCTCGGGCGCGCGCAAGCGCGTCGGCTACGCGCGCAGCGGGCGCGACCTGCTGCTCAGCACGGCCGTGCCGGCGCCGCGCGAGTCCGGCCGCTTCGTGCCGACCGCGATGGAGCGCTACTACCTGGATCTCGTGCGGGCGCTCGGCTGTCCCGACACCGGCACGCAGACGGAGCTCTTCCTCGAGCCCGCCGCCGAGGCGCAGTGCGACGCGCGCTTCGCCGCCGCGGGCATCACGCGCCGCTCGCCGCTCGTGTGTCTCGCGCCGGGCGCGGGCTTCGGTCCGTCGAAGCTCTGGCCGCTCCCGTACGTCGCCGAGGTCGCGCGCGAGCTGCGCGCCGAGGGCGCACAGGTCGCGCTCGTGCACGGGCCTGGCGAGGAGCCGCTCGCGGCCGAGATCACGAGCCGTGCGGGCCCGGGCGTCGCCTCGCTCGGCGGCGCGGACATGGACCTGTCGCTGCTCAAGTCGGTGCTGGCGCGCGCGCAGCTCCTGATCTGCAACGACGCGGGCGCGCGGCACGTCGCGGCCGCGTTCGAGGTGCCGACGCTCGTGCTGATGGGACCGACCGCGATCGAGTACACGAACCTGAACCTGAAGCGCACCAAGCTCCTGCGCGAGCCGGTCGAGTGCGCGCCGTGTCAGCTCAAGGTCTGCCCGATCGACCACCGCTGCATGACGCGGCTCCTGCCGGCGCGCGTGCTGGCCGAGGCGCGCGCGGCGCTCTCGTCGGGCGATTGGCGCGGCAGCCTCGACCTGGAGCTCGGCGCATGAGCGAGCCCGCGAGCGTCGACCTCTCGATCGTTATCGTGGCCTGGAACGTGCGCGACCTGGTGCTCGACTGTCTGGCCTCGATCCGCGCCGCGAAGCTCGGCGTGAGCTACGAGGTGATCCTGGTCGACAACGGCTCGGCCGACTTCACGGTCGAGGCCGTCTCGCGCCAGTTCCCGGACACGCGCATCCTCGCGCTGCCGAAGAACATCGGGTTCGGCGCCGGCAACAACCGCGGGCTCGAGATCATGCGCGGCCGCCACGCGGTGCTGCTGAACTCCGACACGATCGTCATGCCCGGCGGGCTCGAGGCCTGCGTGCGCCATCTGGACGAGCACCCGCGCGTGGGCGTGGTCGGCCCGCAGCTCTTGAACCCCGACCGCAGCAAGCAGAACTGCATCCACAACTCGCCCAACCTGGTGTCGGAGGTCGTGGGCCAGTCGCTGCTGCGCCGCCTGCTGCCGCGCCGCTACCCGAGCAAGCTCGTCGACTACGGCGCGCCGCTCGAGGTCGAGGCCGTGCTCGGCGCGTGCCTGTTCGCGCGCCGCGAGGTGATCGAGCAGGTGGGCATGATCGACGAGGCCTACTTCTTCTTCCTGGAAGAAACCGACTGGTGTCACCGCATCCGCGCGGCGGGCTGGGCGATCGTGCACCTGCCCGACGCCTTCGTGATCCACCTGTACGGCGAGTCGACCAAGAAGAAGGCGCCGCTGCGCACGCGCATCGAGTTCTACCGCAGCCGCTACCTGTTCTTCCGCAAGAACCGCTCGCGCGGCGCGTACCTGGCGCTGCGCGGCATCGTGATGGTCAAGATCCTGCTCGGCGCCGCCTTCGGCGGGCGGCGTGCCGATGAGTACCGCAAGATCCTGCGCTGGCACCTCGCGGGCGAGGACTCGAGTGCGGGGCTGTCGGGCACCTGATCGAGCCCAGGGAGAGAAACGCGTGAACATCCTCGTCACCGGCGGAGCCGGCTTCATCGGCTCGCACCTGGTCGACGCGCTGGTGGCCGAGGGCCAGCGCGTGCGCGTGCTCGACTCGCTCGATCCGCAGGTGCACGGGCAGGACGCCGACTGGCCGTCGCACGCGAACCCGAAGGCGGAGTACCGGCGCGGCGACGTGCGCGACCGCGAGGCGGTCGGGCGGGCGCTCGACGGCGTCGACATGGTCTACCACCAGGCCGCCGCGGTCGGCGTGGCGCAGTCGATGTACGAGATCGAGGCCTACGTGTCGGCGAACTCGCTCGGCGCGGCGGCGGTGCTGCAGGAGGTGGTCGCGCGCAAGGACCAGATCCAGCGCATGGTGGTCGCGTCCTCGATGTCGATCTACGGCGAGGGCGCCTACGTGGACCAGGACGGCAAGTCCGCCGCGCCCGGCCTGCGGCCCGACGCCCAGCTCGAGAAGCACGACTGGGAGCTGCGCGACGGGCTGGGCCGGCCGCTGCGGCCGCTCGGTACGCCCGAGACCAAGCCGCTGCTACCGACTTCGGTGTACGCGGTCAGCAAGCGCGACCACGAGGAGCTGTTCCTGGCGGTCGGCAACGCCTACCGGATCCCGACCGTCGCGCTGCGCTACTTCAACGTGTACGGCTCGCGCCAGGCGCTCTCGAACCCGTACACCGGCGTGGCGGCGATCTTCAGCTCGCGGCTGCTGAACCGGCGCTCGCCGCTGGTGACCGAGGACGGCCAGCAGTCGCGCGACTTCGTGCACGTCTCCGACATCGTGCGCGCGAACGTGCTCGCGCTGCGCTGCGACGCGGCGGGCGGGCGCGTGTGCAACGTCGGCACCGGCCGGCCGACCACGATCCGGCGCATCGCGGAGCTGCTCGCGGAGCGGCTCGGGCTCGAGCTCGCGCCGGAGATCACCGGCCGCTTCCGCGCTGGCGACATCCGGCACTGCTTCGCCGATCCCACGCACGCGCGCCGCACGCTCGGCTTCGACGCCAAGGTGCGGCTCGAGGACGGCATCGACGAGGTGATCGCGTTCGTGCGCTCGCAGAAGCCGGACGACAAGGTCGACGGCTTCGAAGCGGAGCTGCGGAATCGAGGGCTCGTCCGATGAGCGGGAAGCCCGCGGCGACGAGCGGGAAGCCTGCGCAGACCGTGCGCCGCTCGATGACCGGCTTCGGCCGCGCCGACGGGCCGCAGGGGCTGTCCGCGGAGGTGCGCAGCGTGAACGGCCGCCACCTCGAGCTGCGCGTGCGCCTGCCGCGCGAGCTCGCGGCGCTGGAGCGCGAGGCGCGCGCCACGGCCGCGCGCCACTTCGAGCGCGGCCAGATCGAGATCTCGGTGCGGCTGCCGCGCGACGGCGAGCTCGCCCCCCAGCTCGAGCTCGACCTCGAGGCCGCGCGCCGCTACGCGAGCGCCGCGGAGGAGCTGGCGGCGAGCCTCGGCATCACCGCCGAGCTCACCGCCGCGCGCCTGCTCGCGCTGCCCGCGGTGGCGCGCGTGCGCGAGCCGGAGCTCGAGGCCGAGGCGCTCGCGCCGGCGGTGCTCGAGACGATCGCGCGCGCGTGCGAGGCGGCCGCCGCGATGCGCGCGCGCGAGGGCGAGGCGCTGGTGCGCGAGCTGCGCGCCCGCCTGGCGACGATCGAGGTGCTGGTCGCGAAGGTCGAGGCGCGCGCCGCGGCGGTGCTCTCGGGCCTGCGCGAGCGGCTCGAGAAGCGGCTGGCCGCGCTCGCGCCCGAGCTCGAGACCGACCCCGCGCGGCTCGAGCAGGAAGTCGTGCTGTACGTCGACCGCCAGGACGTCACGGAAGAGACCGTGCGCCTGCGCAGCCACCTGGAGCAGTTCGCCGAGACGCTCGACGCGCCGGGCGCGGTCGGGCGCAAGCTCGAGTTCGTGCTCCAGGAGATGGGACGCGAGACCAACACGATCGGCAGCAAGGCCGCGGACGCGGTGCTGACGCGCGTGGTGGTCGAGCTGAAGACCGAGCAGGAAAAGCTCCGCGAGCAGGTCCAGAACGTCGAGTGAAGCTCTTGAACGTCGGCTATGGGAACGTGGTGGTCGCCGCGCGCGTCGTGGCCGTGGTCGCCCCCGCGGCCGCACCGATCCGGCGCCTGCGCGAGGAGGCCGGCCAGCGCGGGAAGCTCGTCGACGCGACGCAAGGCAGGAAGACGCGCTCGGTGATCGTCACCGACTCGGATCACGTCGTGCTCTCCGCCGTGCAGCCGGAGACGCTCTCGGCGCGGCTCGCCGGCGACGACCCGAGCGAGGACTCGCCGTGAGGCGCGGCAACGTCTTCGTCGTCTCGGGGCCGTCCGGAGTCGGCAAGAGCACGATCGTGCGGGCCGTGCTCGAGCAGGACCGGCAGGTGCAGTTCTCGATCTCGCACACCACCCGGCCCCAGCGGCCGGGCGAGGTGGACGGCGTCGACTACTACTTCGTCGACAACGACAAGTTCCTCCGCCTGTTCCAACAGGGGTTCTTCCTCGAGAACGCCGTGTACCAGGGCAACCACTACGGCACGAGTCAGGCTGCCGTCGACGGACCGACCTCGAAGGGCCTCGACCTGATCCTCGAGGTCGAGACGCAGGGCGCGGAGCTGCTGCGCTCGCGCCTGCCGGCCGCGACCAGCATCTTCATCGTGCCGCCTACGCCGAGCGTGCTCGAGGAGCGTTTGCGCAAGCGAAACACGGAATCGGACTACGTGCTGCAGGGCCGCCTCCAGCGCGCGCTCGAGGAGCTCGAAGAGGCCAAGCACTACGACCATCGAATCGTGAACGACACGGTCGAGAAGGCCGTCGAGCAGCTGCTGCGGATCATCCGCGACAAGCGCGAGGTCACGGGCTAGCGATGCCGCGCATCACCGAGATCGTCGAGCAGGTCCAGGGGCACTTCCCCGGCGTCGACATCTCCCTGCTCGAGAAGGCGTACGTCTACTCGGCCAAGGTGCACCAGGGGCAGATGCGGCTCTCGGGCGAGCCCTACCTGACGCACCCGCTCGCGGTCGCGGAGCTGCTGGCCGAGATGCGGCTCGACCACGTGACCGTCGCGGCGGGGCTGCTCCACGACACGGTCGAGGACACGTTCGCGACCGACGACGACATCCGCGCGCAGTTCGGCGAGGAGATCGGCGAGCTGGTCGCCGGCCTGACCAAGCTCTCGAAGATCGAGTTCCAGAGCCGCGAGGAGGCCCAGGCCGAGAACTTCCGCAAGATGCTGCTCGCGATGTCGAAGGACATCCGCATCATCCTGATCAAGCTCGCCGACCGCCTGCACAACATCCGCACGCTCGAGTACATGAAGGACGACTCGCGGCGGCGCATCGCGCAGGAGACGCTCGAGATCTACGCGCCGCTCGCGCACCGGCTCGGCATCTACTGGATGAAGGAGGAGCTCGAGGACCGCGCGTTCCGCGTGCTGCACCCGGAGCTGTGCGCGCAGATCGAGGAGAAGGTCGCGGGCACCAAGCAGGAGCGCGACCGCTACATCGCCGACGTGAAGGCGCGCTTGTCGGCCGAGCTCGAGGGGCGGGCCTTGCGCTGCGAGGTCACCGGACGGCTGAAGGAAGTCTACAGCCTGTTCAAGAAGATGAAGCAGCAGAACGTGTCGGTGGAGCAGATCTACGACCTGATCGCGTTCCGCGTGATCGTCGACGGCACGCCCTCCACCTGCTACGAGGCGCTCGGCCTCGTGCACGGACTGTGGAAGCCGGTCCAGGGCCGCTTCAAGGACTACATCGCGATGCCCAAGCCCAACGGGTATCAGTCCATACACACGACGGTGATCGGGCCGTTCGGCGAGCGCATGGAGGTGCAGATCCGCACCCAGGAGATGCACCGCGTCGCCGAGCTCGGCATCGCCGCGCACTGGAAGTACAAGGGCGCGGGCGCGACCAGCTCCGGCGACGAGCAGCAGTTCGCCTGGCTGCGCCAGCTGGTCGAGTGGCAGCAGCAGCTCAAGGACCCGAACGAATTCCTCGAGACCGTGCGCATCGACCTGTTCTCCGACGAGGTCTACGTGTTCACGCCCAAGGGCGACGTGCAGGCGCTGCCCGCGGGCGCGACGCCGATCGACTTCGCCTATGCCGTGCACAGCGAGGTCGGCAACCACTGCCAGGGCGCGAAGGTGAACGGGCAGCTCGTGCCGCTGCGCCACAAGCTCGCGAACGGCGACACGGTCGAGATCGTCACCTCGCCGCACCAGCGCCCGCGCCAGGAGTGGCTCGACTTCGTCGTGACCGGCCGCGCGCGCAGCCGCATTCGCCACGTGCTCAAGGCCGAGCAGGTCGAGCGCGCGCGCGACCTGGGCCGCGACCTGCTGCAGCGCGAGCTGCACAAGCGCAGCCTCGCGTTCGAGAAGCTGGTGAAGTCGGGCGAGCTGAAGAACGCCGCGAAGGACCTCGGCGTGCGCGACCTCGACGGGCTCCTGCAGGCGATCGCCTACGGCAAGCTCGACGCGCGCGCGGTCGCGCGCACGGTCTCGGGCGCGGCCGAGGACGAGCCGGAGCCGAAGCCGTCGCTGTTCCGGCGCGTGCTCTCGGTCGGGCGCAGCACCGGCCAGGTGCGCGTGTCCGGCATGGAGAACGTGATGGTGCGCTTCGCCAAGTGCTGCGCGCCGGTGCCGGGCGACTCGGTCGAGGGCTTCATCACGCGCGGCCGCGGCGTCACCGTGCACGCGCGCGACTGCAGCAAGATCTTCCACCTCGATCCCGAGCGGCGCGTGCCCGTCACCTGGGAGAGCGCGCCCGGCGAGCAGCACACGGTGCGGGTGCGCGTGGTCTCCGAGGACCGGCCGGGCCTGCTCGCGGCGGTCTCGAACAAGATCTCGGCCGAGGGCGTGAACATCGACAGCGGCCAGATCTCGACCAGCGAGGACGGGCGCGCGATCCAGCTGTTCGAGCTCGAGGTGAAGGACCGCAAGCACCTCGACGGCGTGCTGCGCCAGATCGCCAAGATCCGGGGCGTGCTGACCGTCGAGCGGGTGCGCGCGTGAGCGCGGAAGCGAATCCGCGCACGCCGGTCACCGGCATGGTGATCTGCCTGAACGAGGCCGACCGGATCGGCCGCTGCCTCGAGTCGCTCGCGTTCTGCGACGAGATCGTGGTGGTCGACTCGGGCTCGACCGACGGCACGCGCGAGATCGCGCGCCGCTACACGCAAACCGTGATCGAGCAGCCCTTCCTCGGCTACGTGAAGCAGAAGAACTTCGCGCTCGATCACGCCAAGAACGACTGGGTGGTGTGCATCGACGCCGACGAGGCGCTCTCGCCCGAGCTCGCCGCGAACATCGCCGGGGCGCTGGCGCGCAACGACGGCCGCATCGCCGGCTACGAGCTCGACCGCGTGACCTACTACCTCGGCGTCTGGCACGACCGCGGCGAGTGGTACCCCGACTGGCAGCTGCGCGTGTTCCGCCGCTCGCGCGGACGCTTCGGCGGGCTCGACCCCCACGACCACGTCGAGCTCGACGGCCCGGTCGAGCGGCTCTCCGGGCGTCTCCTGCACTGGAACTACCGCGACCTCTCCGACCACGTCCAGACCATGGACCGCTTCTCCGCGCGCATGGCGCGCTCGCTCGCCGACTCGGGCGTGCGCTTCCGGCTGCGCGACATCGTGCTGCGGCCACCCGCGCGCTTCCTGAAGAGCTACTTCCTGCAGCAGGGCTTCCGGCGCGGCCTGCCGGGCTTCATCGTCTCGATCGCGGGCGCGTACTACGTGTTCATGAAGTACGCGAAGCTTTGGGAGCTCGAGCGGCGCTCCGCGCCATGAAGATCCTCGAGCTGACCAGCGACTGGAAGTGGACCGGACCCGCCGAGCCGCTCGTGCACGCGGTCGTGGGCCTGCGCGCGCGCGGGCACGAGGTCGACGCCGCCTTCCCCGACGCTCCGGCCGGCCACGCGGGCGCGCTGCCCGAGCGCGCGCGCGAGCGCGGCGTCGTGTCGGCGCACGCGCTGGAAGCGGGGCAGGGCTACGTGCCGCTGCGCGACGGCGGCGCCGTGCGCCGGCTGCGCGCGTTCCTGCGCGCGAACGACTACGACGTCGTGCACGCGCGCCACGCCCGCGCGCACATCCTGGCGCGGCTCGCCGCGCGCGGCTCGCGCACGCGCGTGGTGGCGAGCTTCTCGCACGGCGATCCGATCCCGCGCGGCTTCTGGAACGGCTGGCTGTACGGCCCGCGCGGCTGCGACGGCCTGGCCGTGCTCTGCGAGCGGCTGGCCGCGGACGCGCGCGCGCGCTTCGGCGGAGCGCCCGAGCGCGTCGGGGTCGTCCCGGGCGTGGTCGACGCGTCGGCCTTCGCGCCGCGCGCGGCGTCGGCGGCGCTGCGCTCGGAGCTCGGGCTCGAGCCGGACCAGCGCGTGATCGGCCTGGTCGCGCGGCTGCAGCCGCACCGCCGCGTGGAGCTCGTGCTCGACGCGCTCGCGCTCGCGCTGCGCGAGGCGCCCGGGCTGCGGCTCGTGGTGGTCGGGCGCGGCACGCGCGCGAAGACGGTGCTCGAGGAGCCGGTCGCGCAGCGCGGGCTCGCAGGCTCCGTCGTCCGGGCCGGCTATCGCCGCGCCGACTTCCGCGACGTGCTCGCGCTGTTCGACGCCCTGGTCTTCGTGGTGCCGGGCTCGGACGGCTCGTGCCGCGCCGTGCTCGAGGCGATGGCCATGGAGATCCCGACGATCGCGAGCCGCCGCGGCGTGCTGCCCGAGACCGTGGCGGACGGGCAGACGGGCCTGGTCTGTGACGAGACCCCGGAGGCCTTCGCGGCCGCCTTCGCGGAGCTGTGGCGCGAGCCCGCGCGCTGGCGCGCGCGCGGCAAGGCCGCCCGCGAGCGCGTGCTCTCGCAGCACACGGTGGCGCTGCAGGCCGAGCGGCTCGAGCGCCTGTACCGCGCCAGCCTCGAGACGCGTCCGCGCGTCTAGATCCGCGGCGCTGCACTGTTTTGTTGCGCCGCCCGAGCCCGGCGATCGCCTTGACCCGGCCCTGGGTTCCGAGTAAACAGCGACTGCGATTGTGCGATCCCCAAGGGCTCCGGGCGTCGCGGCGACGACGGCAGTGCATTTGGGGGAACCTTGGGGGAGGGTACGATGAAACGGCGACGAGCCCTCCTGACGTTCGTCACGACGGCTGCGCTGGCCGCGAGCGGGATTGCGCTCGCGCCGAGCAATGCGCGGGCGCAGGACCTCGAGCGCGGCGCCGAGCTGTTCGCGCTGTGCAGCCAGTGCCACGGCGATCAGGGCCAGGGCAGCCGGCTCGCGCTCGCGCCGTCGATCGCCGGCCTCGAGAAGTGGTACGTCGTGAAGCAGCTGCAGAACTTCAAGGACGGCCTGCGCGCCCGGCACTTCGACGATCTCGCGGGCATGCGCATGCGGCCGATGGCGCTCTGGCTGAAGACGCCGGAAGACATCGACGCGGTCGCCTCCTACGTCGCCTCGCTGCCGTCGGTGCCGATCGTCGTGACGCTCGAGGGCGGCGACGCCGCGCGCGGCGCGGCGCTATACGCGACCTGCTCCGGCTGCCACGGCCTGAAGGGCGAGGGCGTGGAGCCGGTCGGCGCGCCGTCGCTGATCCACACCAGCGACTGGTACCAGCGCACGCAGCTCCTGAACTACAAGCAGGGCATCCGCGGCACGGACCCGCGCGACGTGCAGGGTGCGGCCATGCGCGGCATGTCGATGCTGCTGGCCGACGAACAAGCCATCAAGGACGTGCTCGCGCACATCGCGACCCTGTCGCAGGCGCCCGCGACGCAGCCGCCCTTGCCGGCGGGAGGAGCGGAGTAGCCATGGCCAAGGACTATCCCCCGGACCAGATGGCGTTCCGGCTGTTCGCGATGTCGACGGCCGGCATCCTCGTCTGGGTGGCTCTCGCGTTCTTCTTCGTGATCCTGAAGCAGTGAGGCCGCGATGATCGAGAACTGGGTCCCCGCGCTATCGAGCTACGCCAAGGACATCGATCTCGTCTTCGACGTGATCTTCTGGATCGTCATCGCCTTCTGGTTCATCCTGGTCGAGGCGGTGTTCCTGTGGCTGATCGTGCGCTTCAAGAAGCGCGACGGCGTGCCCGCGCAGTACATCACCGGCGAGCTCAAGTCCGAGAAGAACTGGGTGCACTACCCGCACCTCGCGGTGCTCGCCTGCGACGTGGTGATCCTGTTCCTCGCGATCCGCGTCTGGTACGACGTGAAGCAGCACGTGCCGCCCACCGACGAGACCGTGCGCATCGTCGCGCAGCAGTGGGCCTGGAGCTTCGTGCACGCCGGCGCCGACGGCCGGCTCGACACGCCCGACGACATCAAGACCGTCGACGACCTGCACCTGCAGGTCGGCAAGACCTACCTGTACAAGCTCGAGAGCCGCGACGTCCTGCACAGCTTCTCGATCCCGGTCTTCCGGCTGAAGCAGGACGCGATCCCCGGCCGCGTCGTGACCGGCTGGTTCAAGCCGATCGCCACCGGCGAGCACGACATCCAGTGCGCCGAGATCTGCGGCATCGGCCACGCGCTGATGCCCGGGCGTGTGCTGATCGAGACCCCGGAAGAACACGCCGCCTGGATCGCGTCGAAGAGCGCGTCCGGCGCAGGAGAGTGACGCGATGGTCGTGAAGCACGCGGACCACGCCCACGAGCACGGCGATCACCACGCCGAGCAGGGCTGGGTGTCGAAGTACCTGTTCTCCACCGACCACAAGATCATCTGCTTCCAGTACATGTTCACGGGCATGGCGCTCGCGATCGTCGCGGGCTTCTTCTCGTACGTGTTCCGCATGCAGATGGCCTTCCCGGGCGTGCCCGTGCCGGGCTGGGGGCTGGTGACGCCGGCCGACTACAACATGCTCGTCACCAACCACGGGGCGATCATGATCTTCTGGGTGGCGATGCCCGTGCTGATCGCCGCCTTCGGGAACTACCTGATCCCGCTGATGATCGGCGCGGACGACATGGTCTTCCCCAAGATCAACCGGCTCTCCTACCAGATCTTCCTGCTGTCGGTGGTCGTGCTGTTCATCTCGTTCTTCGTCGACGGCGGCGGCTTCGCCGGCGCGTGGACGATGTACCCGCCGCTGATGGCGAAGGCGGAGTACAGCCTGACGGGCACGGGCTCGTCGGTGTTCCTGCTCGCGATCGCGCTCGAGTTCGTGGCCTTCCTGCTCGGCGGCATCAACTTCGTGACCACCGCCATGAACGCGCGCGCGCCGGGCATGAAGCTCTACGACATCCCGATCGTGGTCTGGATGATCGTGATCGCGAGCATCCTGTTCATGGCGTCGGTGGGGCCGCTGATCGCGGGCGCGGTCATGATGCTGTTCGACCAGCAGCTCGGCACCGCGTTCTTCGACCCCAACCGCGGCGGCGATCCGATCCTGTGGCAGCACCTGTTCTGGTTCTTCGGCCACCCCGAGGTGTACGTCGTGCTCTTGCCGGCCATCGGCATCACGGCCGAGATCATCACCGTGTTCTCGCGCAAGAAGCTGTTCGCCTACAAGACCGTGCTCAACACCGCGATCGGCACCGGCATCCTGTCGTTCACGGTCTGGGCGCACCACCAGTTCATCGCGGGCATCGATCCGCGCATGGCGAACATCTTCACGATCACGACGCTGATCATCTCGATCCCGATCGCCGAGATGATGTTCGTGTACATCGCGACGCTGTACGGCGGCTCGATCACGCTGAACACGCCCATGCTCTGGGCGCTCGGCTTCATCGGCACGTTCCTGATCGGCGGCGTGACGGGCATCTTCCTGGGCGCGAGCGGCGCGGACATCTACCTGCACGACACCTACTTCGTGCTCGCCCACTTCCACTACACGTTCTTCCCGATCGCGATCATCGGCACCTACGCCGGGCTCACGTACTGGTTCCCGAAGATGTTCGGGAAGGAGATGAACGACACGCTGGGCAAGATCCACTTCTGGGGCACGTTCATCGCCTTCAACTGCATCTTCATCCCGCTGTTCTTCACGGGCATGCTGGGCGACCACCGGCGGATCTTCGACTACACGAACTTCCCGGAGCTCACGACGCCGATGCTCGAGAACCTGCGCGCGTTCGCGACCATCTCGCTCGTCGTCATGCTCGGCTTCCAGCTCGTGTTCTTCTACAACTTCGTGACGAGCCTTCTGTGGGGCAAGAAGGCGGACGTGAACCCGTGGCGGGCCAACACGCTCGAGTGGACCACGGCCTCGCCGCCGCCGCACGGCAACTGGGCGGAGCTGCCGACGGTGTACCGCGGCCCCTACGAGTACAGCGTTCCCGGACGGAAGGACGACTTCTGGCCGCAGGACGCGAAGAGCTGAGGCCGGGAGAGAAACGATGTCTGCAGCTTCCAGCCGACCGATCGCGACCGGGCGCAGCGCAGCGGGCATGCCCACCGGGCGGCTCGCCGTCTGGTGGATCATCGCGTCGGAGATCGTGATCTTCGGCGGCCTGCTCGGCTCGTACATCATGCACCGCCTGGCGCACGACGCGTTCGCCGAGCAGGCGGCGCACACCAACACCTGGATCGGCGCGTTCAACACCTTCGTGCTGCTGACCTCGAGCCTGTCGGCCGTGCTCGCGCACAAGGCGGCGGATCACGGCGACGGGAAGAAGGCCGCCCGGTTCCTGTACTACACGATGGGCGGCGGGCTCGTGTTCCTGGTCGTGAAGGCGTTCGAGTGGACGACCGAGATCCAGGCCGGCTACACGCTGGCGTCGAACACGTTCTGGTCGTTCTACTACACGGCCGCGGGCATCCACGCCGCGCACGTGCTCGCGGGCGTGATCATCATGGGCTTCGTCGCGCACACCGCGAAGCGCCAGCTCGAGATGCAGCGCGTCGAGCTGATCGGCCTGTACTGGCACTTCGTCGACGTGGTCTGGATCTTCCTCTTCCCCCTGCTCTACATCGCGAAGTAGGAGCGCCCGCATGGCCGACCACGCAGCCCACGATCACGCGCACGAGGCGCACGGCGAGCACACGCACCACCCGGACTACGTGAAGATCTGGGGCGTGCTGCTGGTGCTGCTGGTGATCAGCGTCGCCGGCCCGTTCCTCGAGATCCAGGTGATCACCCTGATCACCGCCTTCGGCATCGCCATCGTGAAGGCGTACCTCGTCGTCAAGAACTTCATGCACATCAACGTCGCGGCGAAGCTCGTGACGTACCTCGTGCTGACGATGCTGCTCTTCATGCTGCTGTTCTTCGCCGGCACCGCGCCCGACGTGATGGAGTCGCACGGCTCCAACTGGGAGAAGCCGGACTGGATCGCCGGTACGGCCCATCCGCCGGCCGCCGGACACGAGGAATCCCACTAGGAGAAGAGCTCTTTGGCCGCGCCCATCCCCCTGCGCCGGAGAGAGCCGCCCAGAGCGCCGAGCCGCCGCGAGCTCGTGCCGAGCCCGGTGCTGGCGATGGTGATCTTCGTGATCACCGAGCTCATGTTCTTCGCCGGCTTCATCTCGGCGTTCACGATCATGCGCGGCTCGGCGGTGATCTGGCCGCCGCCCGGCCAGCCGCGGCTGCCCGTCGGCGAGACCGCGTTCAACAGCGCGCTCCTGATCGCGAGCGGCCTGGTGCTGTTCTTCGCCAGCCGGCGCTTCCACTCCCAGCCGGCGAACATGCGCCGCGCGCTGCTGGCGGCGATCCTGCTCGGCGGCGCGTTCGTCGGCCTGCAGGGCCGCGAGTGGGTGCTCCTGCTCGCGCAGGGGCTGACCATGAACTCGAGCGCGCTGGGCAGCTTCTTCTACCTGATCGTCGGCGGCCACGCGCTGCACGCCGTCGTGGCGCTGGGCGTGCTGCTGTTCCTGTGGCTGCGCATGGGCCGCGGCTCGGTGCCGCGCCCGACGCTGGCCGCAGCCGAGATCTTCTGGTACTTCGTGGTTGGAGTCTGGCCTGTCCTGTATTGGAGGGTCTACCTGTCGTGACGCGCCCCTGGACGCCGGTCTGGCTGACCGTTCCGCTGCTCGCGCTGCCGGAGACGGCCCTCGCCTGTCCCTCGTGCCTGGCCGCGCAGGACAGCGACGTGCAGATGGCGTTCATCCTGGCCACGGCGTTCATGACGGCGACGCCGCTGGCGCTGATCGGGGCGCTCGTGCTCTGGCTGCGGCGCAGGCTGCGCAGGCTCGAGGCCGAGGAGGCCGCCGGCGTCGTCCGGCTGCCCGGCCCGCCGCGCGCGAACCGCGCCGCGTAGGCGCTCGAGCGGTCCGGTGCTTCGCGTTCTGCTCGCTTTCGCTCTCCTGTTCGCGCCCTCGGCCTGCAGCCGGAGCGACGTGCACGTCTACCGGGGCCACGGCGAGGTGAAGAGCGTCGACCTCGCTCAAGCCCAGGCGGTGATCGCGCACGAGGACATCCCGGGGCTGATGTCCGCGATGACCATGAGCTTCGACGTGCCCGACGAGCAGCTGCTCGCGCAGCTCTCGCCCGGCCAGCACATCGACTTCGAGCTCGAGGTCTCGAAGCAGAGCTTCCGCATCATCTCCGCGTCGAGCTCCGACGCGCGCGCCGGAGCGTCGCGCAAGCCGACCGCGACCTCGGCGCTTTCCGCGAACGACCGCGCGCCGGACTTCTCGCTGATCGATCAGGCGGGCGAGGGCGTGACGTCAGCAAGGCTGCGCGGCCAGATCCTGGTCGTCGACTTCGTCTTCACGCGCTGCGCGGGGCCGTGCCCGATCCTGACCGCGCGCAACGTCGAGCTGCAGCGCGCGCTCGACCCGAGCCTGCGCGAGCGCGTGCGCTTCGTCTCGATCTCGCTCGATCCGGCGAACGACACGCCCGAGGCGTTGCGCGCCTACGCGAGCGAGCGCGGCGCCGAGCTCGCCAACTGGTCGTTCCTGACCGGCCCCGAAGCGGACGTCGCCGAGGTCGTGCGCCGCTTCGGCGTCGGCACCCTGCGCGCGCCCGACGGCAACATCGACCACGCGCTCGCGACCTTCCTGGTCGACGGCGCCGGGCGGATCGAGACGCGCTGGCTGGGGCTCGAGCACAAGGTCGAGGAGATGCGCGCGGAGATCGCGCGGCTCGCGGCTGCGTCGCAGCCCGCGGGCAGCTGATCCATGGCCGGCTTCCGGCCGGGGCGGGGCCCGACGCTGCTCACGCTCGCGGCCGTGCTCGCGTTCTGCGCGCTGGGCGTGTGGCAGGTCCAGCGCCACGCCTGGCGCAGCGCGGACCTCGCGGAGAAGAGCGCGCGCAGCGAGCTCGCGCCCGTGTCGCTCGCCGACGCCGAGCGCGATCCCGACGCGTTCGCGTTCCGGCGGGCGGAGCTCCGCGGGCGCTTCGAGCTCGCCGACACGATCCTGGTCGGCCCGGTCGAGCGCGAGCGCGAGCTCGGCGCGCGCGTGTTCACGCCGCTGCGGCTCGACGGCGCGGGCGCCGGCGCGCCGCGCGTGCTGGTCGACCGCGGCTTCGTGCCGCAGGAGAGCACCGAGCGCTTCCTGCCGCCCGCGTCCGGCGAGAGCGAGCCGGTCCTCGTGCGCGGGCTCGCATTGCCGCTCGCGCTGCGCGACGCCGTGCCGGGCAGCCGCGAGCAGCGCAAGACGCACTTCCCGCGCTTCAGCCCGGACCGCCCGGGCCTGGTCGCGAAGCTCTCCGCGCAGCTGCCCTACGCGCTCGGCCCGGTGATGGTGCAGGCGTCGCAGCCCGAGCCGTCCGGCCTGCCGATCGGCGAGGCCGCGCGGCCGGTCAGCCCCGTCGATCACCGCGGCTACGCGTTCGTCTGGTTCTCGGTCGGCGCGCTCTCGCTCGCGGCCTGGATCGAGTACGGCCGCCGCCGCGCGCGTGAGACTTATTGACTTCGCTCGCCTTCGGCTCGCGGCGCGCGCCTCCGGCGCTTGCGGGCGCGGCCGCCTCCCGCGGGACATCGGCCCGCGGACCGATGTCGGGCCGCGGACCGCGCCCGTCTCGAGCCTCGGGTCAGATCTCTAGACGGTCTCGGCCGCGCCGTCGCTGAGCTGCAAGCGCACGAGCTCCTGGTACAGGCCCGGACGCGAGGAGAGCTCGTCGTGGGTGCCGGTCGCGCTGATCCGGCCGTCCTCGAGCACGGCGATCTTGCCCGCGGCCTGCACGGTCGAGAGCCGGTGCGCGATCACGATCACGGTGCGGCCCTTCATCAGGTTCGCGATCGCCTCCTGCACGACCTGCTCGGAGCGCGCGTCGAGCGCGGAGGTCGGTTCGTCGAGGATGAGGATCTGCGGGTCGCGCAGGATCGCGCGCGCGATCGTGATGCGCTGGCGCTGGCCGCCCGAGAGCTGGCTGCCGAGCTCGCCGACGCGCGTCTGGTAGCCCTCGGGCAATTTCTCGATGAACTCGTGCGCGTTCGCGGCGCGCGCGGCCTCGACCACCTCGCTCGTGCTCGCCTCCTGCCGCCCGTAGCGGATGTTCTCGAGAATGGTCGCGTCGAACAGGAACGGCTCCTGCGACACCAGCGCGCACATCTCGCGCAGGCTCGTGCGCGTGAGCTTGCGGGCGTCGACGCCGTCGAATTCGACCGCGCCGGACTCCGGATCGTGGAAGCGCAGGACCAGGTCCGCGACCGTGGTCTTGCCCGCGCCGGTCGGGCCGACCAGCGCGACCGTCTGGCCGGCGGGGATCTCGAGGTCGATGCCGCGGAGCACCTCTTCGCGCCCGTAGTTGAACACCACGTCGCGGAAGCGGATGCCGCTCTCGAGCCGCGTGATCGGCTGCGCGCCCGGCTCCTCCAGCCGCTCCTCGGGCTCGTCGATCACCTCGAAGATGCGGTTGGCCGAGGGCAGGGCGTCGTGCACGCCGTTCCAGACGTTGGTCAGGGCCTTGAGCGGCTTGTACAGCATGCCGGAGATGAACGAGAACGCGACCAGCGTCCCGAGCGTCAGCCCCCAGAAGTCGCCGATCACCGCGTAGATGCCGAGCACGAGCACGGTGACCATCACGCCCTGCGAGAGGAACTCGACCAGCGCGCGCGAGGCGACGCGGTTCTTCACCACGCGCACGGCGCGGCGGAAGAAGCGCATCAGCTCGTGCTGGAGCCCGTCGGCCTCGAGCTTCTCCGCGCCGAAGGCCTTGATCACCTTGATCCCCGACAGGATCTGCATGATCCGCTGCAGCACCTCGGAGACCTGCACCTGGCGGCGGTGCGCGGCCTTGCGGACGCGGCGGCCGAACACCGACATGACGATCGCGACCGGCGGTCCGATCGCGACCAGCGCCAGCGCCAGCTGCCACGATAGGATGAAGCAGGCGGTGACCGCGACCAGCACCACCGCGATGTCCTCGATGAAGTCGCCGTAGATCATCGACTGCATGCGGTTCGCGACGCCGGTGTCGCTGGTGATGCGCGAGATCGCGTCGCCGCGCGAGTCGCGCTGGTGGCGCGCGAGCGGCAGCCGCAACAGCTTGCTCGCGACATCGCGCTGCATGTCGACCAGCACGCGCGACATCACCCACTCGGACGTGTAGTCGCGCACCAGCCGCACGAGCGGCATCACGAGCACCAGCACGACGCTCGCGAGCACGATCTGCTGGAAGTTCTCGCGCACGCGCTCCTTGAGCTCGCGCCGCTCCTCTCGCAGCTTGCGCCGGTCGAGCTTCTCGGAGTTGTGCTTGAGCAGGTCCTCGATCGAGTCGACGCGCGCGTTTTCGACCGCGACGTCGTCGACCAATCCCTTCAGCAGGAAGAAGCGGCCGGTCAAGCCGCCGCCGTAGACCAGCGAGAACAGGATCACGATCGCGACCAGCCACGCGTAGGGGCGGGCGTAGCCGAGCAGCCGGAGTACGGATCGTGTCTGGGTCGCCTGCGGCTCCGACACGAGGCTCAGGCGACCTTGGTGACTTTCCCCGAGCGGATGCACTGCGTGCACACGCGCAGCTTCCGCACCCGGCCGGACACGCGCGCACGCACCGACTTCAGGTTGGGCAGGAAGCGCCGCCGCGACTTGTTGTTCGCGTGGCTGACGGTGTTCCCGGTCGACGGCCGCTTGCCGCAGAGTTCACACGAAAAGGCCATGGCTCGTCCCTCTCTAGCGCCGGGGGGGCTTGTACCAAAACCCCCTGCCGCTGTCATGCCAATCCGCGCCGGGCTCCCAGCCGCTCGGCCAGGCGCAGGGCGGCCTGGCGGGCGAGCAGGAGCTCGGCCTCGAAGCCGAGTCCGGGCGCGAGCTCCGCGCCGACCGCCACGACCGGGGGCTTGCCGCGCAGGCTGCCCTCGACCCGGGGCTCGAGGAAGCGGTGGTCGGAGGCGTCGCGGTCCCAGCGCGGGGTGGCGCCGAGCTCGACGGGCGTGAGCCCGCTGCCCGGGAAAGGCGAGAGGTCGCCGAGCGGCTGGTCCGCGGGCAGGCGCGCCGCGCCGGGCCCGCCGACCAGGACCCACTCGACGCCCTTCTGGACCGGGTCCGAATGGCGCGCGATCCAGTGCAGCGCCTCGGGCGGTCCAGGCGCGATCACCGCCCGCGGGGCCAGGCCGACCGGCAGGCTGTCGGGCTCGGCGCGGAACAGCCGCGCCGGCATGTCCACCGGCGGCGTGCGCGCGGCCAGCCAGCGCGGCACCGAGCCCGTGGCCGCCGCCATGCGCCGGATCGACTCGAGCGGCGCGGCCAGCACCACCCCGCGCGCGAACAGCCGGCCGCGCGGCAGCTCGACGCCGAGGTCGCCGCGCTCGCTGACCAGCGCGAACTCCGATGTCGAGCGCAGCTCGCCGTGCAGGGCGAGCAGCCGGCGCCGGAACAGGTCGAGGAACGGCGCGCCGGCGTCGGGCATGAAGAAGCCGCCCTCGCGCGAGCCGCGCAGCAGGAGCGCCGCGTCGCGCCCGGGCGGGCCGCTGGGGAGCGCGCGCGAGAGCCCCGCGACCATGGCGTCGACGATCGGGCCGAGGCCCGCGGGGATCGGCCCGAGGCCGGCCTCGGGCGGCGCGGTGCGCGCGGCGCGCGCGAAGATGCGCGAGACGGCGTTGCCGCCCGGCTCGGCCGCGGGCTCGCCCTCGACCAGGCGCGCGCGCTGCTCGTCGCCGCGCGCGTCGCACTGCTCGAAGAAGGCGCGCGCGGCCTCGGGGTCGCAGAGCTGGTAGGCGTCGAGCTCTCGCGCGAGCTCGCGCCGGCCCGCATGCAAGTCGACGCGCGCGCGCGGCAGCAGCACCTGCAGCGAGACCTCCGTGTGCGCGATGCGGCGCTGCTCGATCAGCGGCAGCGCCAGCTCGCGCATCACGCGGTGCGCCGGGCCCTCGGTCTCCAGGCCCGACAGCACGAACGGCTCGCGCAGGAGCGGCGGGCGCTTGCCCAGGCACTCCTCCTCGACCAGCGTCACGCGCAGGCCCGCGCGGGCGAGGTAGGCGGCCGCGACCAGCCCGCCGAGGGAGCTGCCCAGCACCAGCACGTCGGAGCGCTGCGTGGTCATGAGTCCTGCGATCCCCCTTCATCGCCCCGCGGCCCTACCATCCGGGCGTGCGCCCCGACGGCGTGGCGATCAGCGTAGTCATCCCGACCCTCAACGAGCAAACGCAGATCGAGCGCGCGCTCGCCTGCACGCGTGTGCCCGGGGTCGAGCGGATCGTCGTGGACGCCAACTCGAGCGACGGCACCAGCCAGACGGCCCGTTTCCTGCGCGCCGAGAAGGTGATCCAGGCACTGCCCGGCCGCGCCCACCAGATGGACGCCGGCTATCGCGAGGCCTCCGGCCCGGTCGTTTTGTTCCTGCACGCGGACACCCGGCTCGAGCCGGGCTGGAACGGGGCCGTGCTCGCGGCGCTCGAGGATCCGGCCGTCGCGGGCGGCGCCTTCGCCCTGCGCTTCGAGGCCGCGGGCTGGCGCTACCGGCTGCTCGAGCGCGGCGTCGAGCTGCGCTCGCGCCTGGGCGGGCTGCCGTACGGCGACCAGGCGCTGTTCGTGCGCCGGCGCGTGCTCGACCAGATGGGCGGGATCGCGCCGGTCCCGATCTTCGAGGACCTCGACGTGGTCCAAGCGATCAAGCGCGCGGGCCGGCTCGCGCTGCTGCGCCACCCGGTCCACACCTCGGCGCGCCGCTACACTCGCAACGGCTGGCTGCGCCAGGTGCTGCGCAACAACACTGCGCTGGCCGGGTATCTGCTCGATCTCGAGCGCGACCGGATTGCCCGCTGGTACCGCCGCCGGCCGGCTTTGTGACGCGCGCGTGAACGCGCGCGTGACCTCGCGCGGTCGAGCGGCATCGACGGTGTGATAACCTGACGACCCCCCAGGAGCTGGCTTGACCCCGAGAGAGCGTGTCGCGGCCTACGTCCGCCAGTTCCGCGGGCGCTACCTGATCGGCGCCGCGCTGACCGTCGCTTATGCCGTGGTGTTCCAGATGGTGCCGCTCGCGGTGCGCGACGTCGTGGCCCAGCTGGAGAAGCATGCGTCCGTCGAGGCGGTGACGCCGACCGCGCTCGCGCTGGTCGCGGTCTCGGTGGTGTTCGCGGTGCTGTCGTTCGCCTCGCGCAGCGTGCTGTTCACGGCCGCGCGCGAGATCGAGTACCGGCTGCGCGGCGAGCTGTTCGCGCACCTGCAGCGCATGCCGCAGTCCTACTTCGCGGGCCAGCGCACCGGCGACCTGATGTCGCGCGCGGTCAACGACGTGAACAACGTGCGCCTGTTCCTGGGCATGGGGCTGCTCAACGTCGTGCAGACGCCCGTGCTCTACGTCGGCGCGATCGCCGTCATGCTGTCCGTCGACTGGCAGCTGACGCTGTGGGTGCTGTCGCCGTATCCGCTGTTCATCGGCGTCGCGCGCTTCTTCGGGCGCCGCATGCACCAGGGCACGATCGACGCGCAGGAGCAGCTCGGCCAGCTCTCCTCGGCGGTGCAGGAGAACGCGGCCGGCGTGTTCGTGGTGCGCTCGAACGCGATGGAGGACCGCGAGCGCGCGCGCTTCGCGCAGGAGGCGCACGGGCTGTACGGGCGCCAGCTCTACCTGGCGGTGATCAACACCGGCATGATGACCACGATCCAGATGCTGCCGACGCTGGCGCAGATCGCCGTGCTGGCGGCGGGCTCGTACGGCGTGATCGGCGGGCGGCTCGGCACCGCGGATCTCTGGCTCTTCTACCTGTACACGATCCAGCTGACCTTCCCGACCTTCATGGTCGGCTGGGTGATCAACATCGTGCAGCGCGGCCTGGCCGGGCTCGAGCGGCTGGGCGAGATCCTCGACGCGGAGCCGTCGATCCGCGACCGCGCGGACCGGCTCGCGCTCGACCGGATCACGGGCAGCGTCGAGCTCCGCGACCTGCGCTTCGCCTACTCGGGCCGCACCGAGCGGCCGGCGCTCGCGGGCGTGTCGTTCCGCGCCGAGGCCGGGCAGACGATCGGAATCGTCGGGCAGGTGGGCTCGGGCAAGAGCACGCTGGTGGCCGCGATCCCGCGCCTGCTCGAGATCCCCGACGGCTCGGTGCGGATCGACGGCCACGACGTGAACCGCATCCCGCTCGCGCTCCTGCGTTCGAGCTGCGCGGTCGTGCCGCAGGACAGCTTCCTGTTCTCGACCACGATCGAGGAGAACGTCCGCTTCGGCTGTCCCGACCGGCCGCGCGCGCACGTGCGCGAGGCGGCGCGGCGCGCGCACGTGCTGGAGGACATCGAGGAGTTTCCGGACGGCTTCGAGACCGTGGTCGGCGAGCGCGGCATCACGCTCTCCGGCGGCCAGCGCCAGCGCATCGCGCTGGCGCGCGCGCTCGCACTCGACCCGGCGATCCTGATCCTGGACGACGCGCTCTCGAGCGTCGACGCGGCGACCGAGGAGGGGATCCTGAAGGAGCTGCGCGGGGCGCGCGCCGGGCGCACCTGCTTCATCGTGGCGCACCGGCTGTCCGCCGTGCGCGACGCCGACGTGATCCTGGTGCTCGACGAAGGCCGGATCGCGGAGCAGGGCACGCACGCCCAGCTGGTCGCGCGCGGCGGGCTGTACGCGCGCACGCACCGCCAGCAGCAGCTCGAGGCCGAGCTCGAGGAGAGCGCCGCGTGACGCCCTCGCTGCACGAGGAGGAGCTGCTCGGGAAAGTCGTCGACACCCAGCTCATGCGCCGGCTCTGGCCGTACCTGCGGCCGCACTGGAAGCTGGTCGCGATCGCGGTCGCGCTGATCCCCCTGCGCGTGCTGCTCGAGATGATCCCCGCGTCGCTGTTCGGCAGCGCCATCAACCACCTGGCCGGGATCGACGAGTTCCCCGGCCTGCAGTGGCTCGCGTTCCTGGCCGTGCCGCCGTCGGGCTTCCCCGAGATCGCCTGGCTCTCGCTGGTGTTCCTCCTGGTCGCGGCGATCGGGACGCTGGTCGACTTCGCGCGCTCGATGGCGATGGCGGTGATGGGCCAGCGCGCGATGCTCAGCCTGCGCAACGGGCTGTTCGACCACGTGCAGCGCCTGCCGCTGCGCTTCTTCGACCGCTACCCGGTCGGGCGGCTCGTGACCCGGCTCGGCAACGACGTCGAGAACCTGTCCGAGATGTTCTCGGCCGGCCTGATCGCGCTGGTCGCGGACCTGGTCATGATGGCCGCGTTCGCGGGCGTGCTCCTGTGGCTGAACTGGCGGCTGGCGCTGATCGCGATGGTGGTGGTGCCGGCCATGGCCGGCGCGGCGATCGTGTTCCGCTGGAAGGTGCGCGACGCGTTCCGCGTGGTGCGGGTCAAGATCGCGCGCATCAACGCGCACCTGCAGGAGACCATCACCGGCATGCGCGTGGTGCAGCTGTTCGCGCGCGAGCAGCGCAACCTCGACGAGTTCATGGCCACCAACCGCGAGCACCGCGACGCGTGGTTCTACTCGATCCAGTACGAGTCGCTGCTCTCGGCCACGATCGCCCTGGCGGGCAACCTGACCACGGCGTTCATCCTCTGGTACGGCGCGCGCCTGCTCGACATCGGCAGCGTGGCGCCGGGTGACCTGCTGCTCTTCGTCGACTGGATGCGCCGCTTCTACCGGCCGCTCCAGGACCTGTCGGCGAAGTACTCGGTGATGCAGTCGTCGATGGCGAGCCTCGAGCGCGTGTTCCAGCTGCTCGACAATCCCGCCGAGCGCCCGGAGCCGGTCTCGGCCTCAGGCCCGCGCGCGATCCGCGGCGAGATCGTGTTCGAGAACGTGAGCTTCTCCTATGAAGCTCAACCGGTGCTCAAGAATCTCTCGTTCCGCGTGGCGCCGGGCGAGCGCGTCGCCCTGGTCGGCCACACCGGCGCGGGCAAGACCACGGTCCTGAAGCTCCTGGCCCGGATGTACGAACCGCAGAGCGGCCGAATCCTGATCGACGGCACGGACATCCGCGAGATTCCTCGCGCGGAGCTGCGCCGCCACCTCGCCTTCGTGTTGCAGGACGTGTTCCTGTTCACGGGCGACCTCGCCTACAACGTCGGGCTCGGCCGCGCCGACGTCTCGCAGGCCGAGATCGAGTCCGCCGCCCGCACGGTCCACCTCGAGGAGTTCGTCGCGCGCCTGCCGCTCGGCTACGCCCAGCCCGTGCACGAGCGGGGCCAGAACTTCTCGGTCGGCGAGCGCCAGCTGCTCTCGTTCGCGCGCGCGCTCGCGCAGAAGCCGGAGATCCTGCTGCTCGACGAGGCCACCTCGAGCGTCGACACCGAGACCGAGGCGCTGATCCAGGACGCCCTGCACCAGCTCATGTCGGGCAAGACCTCGATCGTGGTCGCGCACCGGCTCTCGACCATCCAGGACGTCGACCGCATCTACGTGCTCCACCACGGCGAGCTGCGCGAGTCCGGCCGCCACGAGGAGCTGCTCGCCCAGCGCGGCCTGTACTGGCGCCTCTACCAGCTCCAGTACGCCGTGCAGGAGCGGACTGCAGCCTGACTTGCGGGTCCCGGCGCGCCACCGCGGGACATCGGCCCGCGGGCCGATGTCGGACCGCGCGCCACCCGCACTCCGCTCGCCTACGGCTCGCTGCGCGCTCCGCTTGCCGGAGCGCTCCAACACGCGCCCCGGCGTGTCGAGCTCCGATGTGACCGCCGCCGCTTTACACGCCGGTGGCCCGTCGGTAACCTCGCCAGCGATCGTATTCCTCCGAAGCCGACGCCGGTCTTGTCTCCCCCCCTGATTTCCCCTGATCAGATGTGGCCGCGCGGTTGATGTGGCGAGGCTCGGTTGCGGATCCGTTCCCTAGAGCTTGTAGGCTTCAAGTCGTTCGGCGACCGGACGGTGTTCCCGTTCGATCGCGGCATCTCCGCGATCGTGGGCCCGAACGGCTGCGGCAAGTCGAACGTGATCGACGCCCTGCGCTGGGTGATGGGTGAGCACAACCCGCGCCACCTGCGCGGGCGCGACATGCAGGACCTGATCTTCGCGGGCACCGAGCGGAAGCCCGCGGTCGGCATGTGCGAGGTCGTGCTGACGCTCGACAACTCCGACGGGCTCGCGGCCCCGCCCTACGGCGCGTTCTCCGAGATCCAGGTCGCGCGCCGGCTGTACCGCTCCGGCGAGAGCGAGTACCTGATCAACAAGATCCCCGTGCGCATGCGCGACGTGCTGGATTTCTTCATGGACACGGGCGTCGGCACGCGCGGCTACACGATCGTCGAGCAGGGCCAGATCGCGGACCTCGTGTCGTCGAAGCCGGAAGAGCGGCGCGTGATCTTCGAGCAGGCCGCGGGCATCGGGAAGTACCGCCAGCGCCGCAAGGAGACCGAGTCCAAGCTCAAGGCCACCGAGCAGAATCTGCTGCGCGTGAACGACATCCTGGTCGAGCTGCGGCGCCAGATCGCCTCGCTCGACCGCCAGGCCGCCAAGGCCAGCCGCTACAAGAAGCTGCGCGCGCAGCAGCGGGACCTGGAGCTCGTGGTCGCGCGCGAGACCTGGCTGCGCGACTCCTCCGAGCTGCACGAGGCCGAGAGCGCGCTCGAGGGCCTGCGCGCCGAAGGCGTCGGGCTCGACGCGCGCGCGGGCCGCGCGGACGCGGACCTCGAGAGCACGCGGCGCGCGCACCTCGACCACGAGCGCGAGCTCGGGCGCGAGAGCGAGGCGCTCTTCCAGGTGCGCAGCGCGATCCAGTCGCTGGAGAGCCGGATCGGCTACGAGCGCCGCGAGCGCGAGGGCCTGGTGCGCCTGGCCGACGAGCGCGAAGCCGAGCTGCGCGAGCGCGAGACGGCGCTGGCCGCCGACTCCGCGAGCCTGCTCGAGGCCGTCGCGCGCTCGGCCGAGGTCGAGGCGCGCCAGCGCAGCGACGAGGAGGAGCTCGCACGCCGCGACACCGAGCTGCGCGCGAACGCGGAGCGGCTCGCGAGCGCGCAGGGCCGGCGCGAGGCGCTGCACGCGCGGCTGGTCGAGCTGTCCGCCGACGAAGCCTCCGTGCAGGCGCAGGGCGAGCGTCTGCAGGAGCGCCGCGACGAGCTGGAGCTGCGCCTGCGCGAGACCGAGGAGGGGCTGGAAGAGAGCGCGCTGGAGGTCGACCGCATGCGCGGCGACGAGCTCGGGCTGGAGGGCCGGCTGCGGCTCGGCCTGTCCGAGCAGGACGAGTTCGGGCGGCTGCTCGGCGAGCAGCTGCGCGCGCACGAGCACGAGCGCGAGCGCCAGCGGCAGCTCGTTCTCGAAGTCGAGGAGAGGCGCGACCGGCTGTCGCACCTGAGCGCGCAGCTCGAAGCCGTGCGCGAGAACGAGAAGCGCGAGACGCAACGCGCCTCGGCCCTGCTCGAGAGCCTGCCCGAGAGCGAGCGCGCGCGCGTGCGCGGCCTGCTCGCGCAGTCCGTCCACGCGGCGGACGGGCTCGAGACCGCGGTCGAGGCGGTGCTCGCGAGCCGGCTCGAGGGCCTGCTGGTCGAGAGCACGGAGAGCGCGCTCGATCTCCTGCGCCACCTGCGCGAGCGCGGCGTCGGCCGCGCGACCGTGCTGCCGCTGCGCGCGGGTCCGGAGCGCTCGGAGTCGGGCTTCGTGCCGCTGGGCCGCCCGCTCGCCGACTTCGTGACCAGCGACGCCGCGAGCGCGCCGATCGTCGCGCGGCTCCTGCGCGACGTGTACCTGGTCGACGACCTGGCGCAGCCGATCGAGCGCTTCGGCGCGGCCAGCCCGCCGGCGCTGTTCGTGACCCGCGCGGGCGAGCTGCTCGACCGCAGCGGCGCGCTGACCGGCGGGCTCGGCGCGCCGCCGGGCGCGCTCTCGCGCGCGGGCGAGATCCGCCGCATGTCGGGCGAGGTCGCGGAGCTCGAGCCCGTCTGCGCCCGGCTCGCCGCCGAGCTCGCGGAGGTGAACGGGCGCGTCGACGGGTTCGCGCGCGAGATCGAGAACACGCGCAACCGCCGCCACACCGCCGAGCTCGCGGTCGTCAACATCGAGAAGGACCTCGAGCGCATGCGCGAGCGCGGCAAGTTCGCGCAGGAGTCGCTCGAGGAGCACCGCCAGGGCAAGCACGCGCTGCTCGAGCTGCTCGAGCAGGTCGGCGACGACCGCGAGCGGGCGCTCGCGCGCCGCACCGAGCTCGCGCAGGAGCGCGCGCGCACCGAGTCCGCGCGCAGCGAGCTGCAGACGCAGCTCCAGCAGCTGGCGCGCGACCTCGAGCGGGCGGAGCAGCGGGTCGTGCAGGCCCGCATCGAGCTGGCCGAGCTCGGCGCGCGGCGCGAGCAGGCCACCCAGGCGCGCGACCGGCTGCAGGCCGCGGTCGAGGACGCGCGCGCCTGGCTCGCGCGCCGCGGCGAAGAGGTGCGCACCGCGCGCGCCCGCGCCGAGGAGCTCGCGCGCTCCGCCAGCGACGCGCAGACCCAGCTCGACGGCGAGATCCAGCGCGAGGAGAGCTTGCGCCAGACCCAGGAACGGCTGCGCCAGCAGCACGAGCAGAGCGGCCGCAGCGTCGAGACGCTCGAGGTCGAGGTGCGCGCCGTGACGCGCGAGCGCGAGGCGCTGCGCGCGCGGATCAGCGCCTGCGAGCTCTCGCTCTACGACGTGCGCTCGCGCTGCGAGCAGCTCGCCGCGCAGATACGCGAGCGCTACGAGCTCGAGATCGCGAGCTTCGAGCCTGAGCCGGAACAGGTGCAGGGCACGCCCGAGGAGCGCGAGGCCGAGCTCGAGCGCGTGCGCCAGGCGCTGCGCGCGCTCGGCGAGGTGCACCTGGGCGCGATCGAGGAGTACGAAGAGGTCTCGGAGCGCAACCGCTACCTCGGCGAGCAGAAGGCCGATCTCGAGCTCTCGATCGAACGCCTGCGCGGCGCGATCGCGCGCATCAACCGCACCAGCCGCGACCGCTTCCGCGAGACCTTCGAGGCGATCGACCGCGTGTTCCAGACCGTGTTCCCGAAGATGTTCGAGGGCGGCCGCGCGCACCTGTCGCTGACCGAGTCCGAGGACGTGCTCGAGGCGGGCATCGAGATCAGCGCGCAGCCGCCGGGCAAGAAGCTGCAGAACGTGAACCTGCTCTCGGGCGGAGAGAAGTCGCTGACCGCGATGGCGCTGCTCGTGTCCGTGTTCACGGTCAAGCCGTCGCCGTTCTTCCTGCTCGACGAGGTCGACGCCGCGCTCGACGACGCGAACGCGAGCCGCTTCAACACGCTCTTGCGCGAGATGTCGAAGACCTCGCAGTTCCTGATGATCACGCACAACAAGCAGTCGATCGAGATCGCCGACGCGCTGTTCGGCGTGACCATGCAGGAGCCCGGGCTGTCGAAGCTCGTCACCGTGGACCTCGTGTCGTAGACTGCCGGCCGTGCCGGCCCTGACGCCCGAGATACTGTGGATCGGCGGCGGGGCGCTGGCCGCGCTGCTCGCCGCACTCGTGCTCGTGATCGCGTTCTCGCGCGGGCGCAAGCCGCACGCCGCCGCGCGAGCGCAGCTGCCCGGGCCGCCGCGCAGCGTCGTGCTGACGCCGCCGGAGGGCGCGGTGCCGGTGCCCGTGTCGACGACCGCGCCGGTCGTGCCCGCGGCGCCCGAGCCCGTTCGTGCTCCGCCCGAGCCGGTCGTCGCTCCGCCGCCCGCGACGAACTGGCGAGACGGCCTGCGCCGCACGCGCGGCGCGCTCACCGGCAAGCTCGAGAGCCTGCTGCGCGGCAAACCGGCGCTCGACGCGCAGACGCTCGAAGAGGTCGAGACGATCCTGTACGGCGCGGATCTCGGCGTGCGGACCGCCGAGTCGCTGCTCGGCGCGCTGCGCGGCCTCGGCTCGCCCGACGAGGTCCAGCCCGTGCTCGCGGCGCGCGCGCGCGCGCTGCTCGAGGGCGTGCCGAGCGCGGTCGTGCCGATGACCGAGACGCCGCACGTGATCCTGGTCGTGGGCGTGAACGGCTCGGGCAAGACCACCTCGATCGGCAAGCTCGCCGCGCGCTACGCGCGTGCGGGCAAACGCGTGATCGTCGCCGCCGGCGACACCTATCGCGCGGCCGCGATCGAGCAGCTCGCGGTCTGGGCCGAGCGCGCGGGCGTGGAGATCGTGCGCGGCGAGACGGGCGGCGACCCGGCCTCGGTCGCGTTCGACGCCCTCAAGACCGCGCGCGCGCGCGACGTCGACGTGGTGCTCGTCGACACCGCCGGCCGCCTGCAGACCGACCAGGGCCTGATGGACGAGCTGGCGAAGATCCAGCGCGTGATGCGGAAGGAGCTTCAGAGCGCGCCGCACGAGGTGCTGCTCGTGCTCGACGGCAACACGGGCCAGAACGCGATCCGCCAAGCGCAGGAGTTCAAGAAGGCGGTGAGCGTGTCGGGCATCGTGCTCACCAAGCTCGACGGCACGGCGCGCGGCGGCGTGGTGCTCGGCATCGCGCAGGAGGTCGGCCTGCCCGTGCGCTACGTCGGCCTGGGCGAGTCGATCGACGACCTCGCGGACTTCGACGCGCGCGCCTTCGTGACCGCGCTCTTCGAGCCGTAGCGCCCCGCTCGTCGTGCAGCTCCTACGACGCTAGCGAGCGCCCGACCCACAGCAGGACCATTCCGATCAGGAGATGCCCCAGAACGTAGCTCCAGTAGTAGAAGGGCTCTTCTGTCCGGTAGCACCAGCCACCCCAGTACTTCTTCCCACTGCGCCCGTAGACTCGCCCCGACACGAGTCCGTAGGTGCCGTTGGCGAGGAACAGCAGAGCCAGGATCCCGACCAGCGCCCGGGCGTCGAGCGTTCCCTCGAGGCTGGGCCCGAGCAGCGCGAAGCCCACCACACCCAGGAGGAACAGCCCGGCCGCCAGCAAGACGTTGCGCACGGGCTCGTTCACGCGCCGATTCTAGCGAGCGCACGGCGCGACGCCGGGCTAGCGGCGTCGACACCGGGGGTCTCTAGGCCTGCAGCGCCGCCAGGTCGAACGGGCGCTCCGACCACGGTTCGTCGACGACGCGCCCGTCCTTCGCGACCCACAGGCGGTCGTCGAACGGGCGCTTGGTCTCGCCGTGGTAGGCGTGCGCGGGGATGAACTGGATCACCCAGGAGCGGCGCGGGTTCGGACTCGGGTTCGGACCCGCGCGGTGCATGGTGAGCGAGGAGAACACGCCGACGTCGCCGGCGCCGAGCACGAGCGGCTCGCCCTTCTCGTCGCCCTCGTAGCCGATCTGGAAGAAGCCGCCGGTGTCGCGGTGCGGCCTCGGCCCGCCGTGGTGGCTGCCGGGCTGGATCCACAGGCAGCCGTTCTCGAGCGTCATCGGATCGATCGCGACCGTCGTGGTGACGTACTCCGCGGGCACCACCGCGCCGTAGCCGTTGTCCTGGTGCCAGGGCGTCTCGGAGCCCGTGCCGGGCGGCTTCGAGACCGCCTGATCCCAGTAGAGGCGGACGTCGGGGCCGAGCAGCGCGAGCAGCGGCTCGACCAGGCGCGGAGAGGTCGCGTAGCGGCGCAACACCGGATCGCGTAGCTGGAGCAGGGGGCCGTACTCGAACTTCGACTTGCCGCGCTCGCCGATGCGCATCGGCTTTTCGAGCGCGCGGTCGTACGCGGCGCGGATCTCTTCGAGCTCGGCGGCGGAGAACACCGGCCCGAGATTGAAGTAGCCGACCTCGCGGAAGGCGCGGATCTGCTCGGCGCTCAGGCTCATGCGTTCGCTCCCGCGCGGCGCAGGGGCCGGCCGGGGCGCACGCCGGTGTGCGCGCCGTCCCGCACCACGCGCGTGCCGTTCACGAACACCTGCTCGATGCCGGCCGGCGGGTGGTTCGGGTCCTCGTAGGTGCCGACGTCGACGATGCGCGCGGGGTCGAACAGCACGAGGTCGGCGAATGCGCCCTCGCGGACCTCGCCGCGGCCGCGCAGGCCGAACTTGCGGGCCGCCATGCCGGTCATGCGGTGCACGGCCTCCTCGAGCGGGAACAGGCCGAGCTCGCGCGCGTAGCGGCCGAGCACGCGCGCGAACGTGCCCCACAGCCGCGGGTGCGGCTTGCCGGGCAGCGAGGGGATGCCGTCGGAGCCGATCATCGTGCTCGGGTGGCGCATGACCGTGCGCACGTCGTCCTCGTTCATGGTGTGCATGACGGCGGTGATGCCGGGCGAGAGCTCGAGCGCGCGCAGCGCCGCCTCGCGCGGCGGCAGCTCGAGCTCGCGCGCGAGCTGCGCGATCGAGCGGCCCTCCCAGTCGCGCCGCTTCGAGGCGGACGCGATCACGACGTGCTCGGGCGCGACGCCGCCGAGCCCGTTCGCCGAGGACTCGAACGCGCCGTTCTGCACGATCGCGAGCAGGCTCGTGCTGCCCGCGGTGTAGGGATACTGGTCGGCGTGCACGTCCAGCCCTTCGGCTTGCGCGCGCTCGATCAGCGCGAGCGACTCGCGCACCAGGCCCCAGGCGTCGGCGCCCGCCGCCTTGTGGTGCGAGATCTGCACGGGCACGCCGGCGCGCCGTCCGATCTCGATCGCCTCGCGCACGGACTCGACGAGCTTCGCGCCTTCGTTCCGCATGTGCGTGGCGTAGAGCGCGCCGCTGCCCGCGAGCTCGCCGGCGAGCGCCGCGAGCTCGTCGGTCGCCGCGAACTTGCCGGGCTCGTACACGAGCCCCGACGACAGCCCGACCGCGCCCGCGTCGCGGCCCTCGCGCACGATCGCCTTCATGGCGTCGAGCTCCGCCGCCGACGGCGCGCGGTTCTCGTTGCGCATCACGCTCGCGCGCACGGTGCCGTGACCGACCAGCACGGCCGCGTTGGTGCTGGCGGGCTCGCGCTCGAGGTGCGCGATGTAGCCCGCGTAGCCGTCCCACTCCGGCAGCGTCGCGTCGGGATGGAAGGTGCGCGCCATGAACGACGCCATCGGCCAGGGCGCGGCGCCGAAGCCGCAGTTGCCGACCACCACGGTGGTCACGCCGCCGAGGATCTTGAAGTCCATCTCGGGCCGGACCACGAGCGCGAAGTCGTCGTGGGTGTGGACGTCGATGAAGCCGGGCGCGAGCGCCCGGCCGCGCGCGTCGATCTCGACCGGCGCGCGCGCCGTCTCGAGTCCCCCCACACGCGCGATCCGCTCGCCGCGCAGGGCCACGTCCGCGACACGCGGCGCCGCGCCCGTCCCGTCGTAGACGGTCGCGCCGCGGATCAGAACGCCGTACTCCGCCGCCATGGCGCGATCCTACAGGAACGCGCTACCTGTGCGGAATGTCGATGTACGTCCTCGCGCTCGACCAGGGCACGACCAGCTCGCGCGCGATCGTGTTCGACGCGGCGGGCAACGTGGTCTCGAGTCAGGGTCACGAGTTCACCCAGTCGTATCGCGAGCCGGGCTGGGTCGAGCACGATGCGAACGAGATCTGGGACTCGCAGCTGCGCGCGGCGCGCGGCGCGCTCTCGCGCGCGAAGGCGCGGCCCGAGGACATCGC